>WNGR01010638.1_pt1 | contig 12064 bp, 18 predicted proteins | sample 5407581 | NCBI WGS metagenome assembly WNGR01 (sample SAMN13153383, study PRJNA577476) | soil metagenome | isolation source: 80 cm soil or saprolite under Garry oak tree replicate 2 | place: USA:California | collected 2016-06-15
ATGGGCCGGTCGATGAAGAATCTGGCCATCGCCGCCTACTTCGACGCGCCGGCCTGGGCTGGGGTACTCTCCGCCAGCCGGACCTTCTGCCCGGCGCGGACCCGCTCGCCCCCTTCTACGACGACGCGCTCGCCGGGCCTGAGCCCGTCCGCGATGACCCACAGCGGGCCCACGCGCACGTCGCACTTCACCGTGCGGACGTCGACGGTGTCGTCCGCCTTGACGACCGCCACCTGCTGCGTGCCCTGCACGTCGTGGACGGCCCGCTGCGGGACCAGCAGCGCACCCTTCCGCGTCTCCACGACCGCGCGGACCTTGGCGTACTGGCCGGGGCGCAGCACGTTGCCGGGATTCGAGAAGACGCCCCGCGCCAGCACGGTGCCGGTGGTCACGTCGACCTGTCGATCCAGAGCGGCGGCCCGCCCCCGCGTGGGATAGACGCTGCCGTCGGCCAGGACCAGCTCCAGCTCGATGTCCCGCGGCGCGCGCGGATCGGCGTCCCATCGACGGAACACGGCCAGCGCCCGCTGCTCGCTGATGGGGAACTCCGCGTAGATGGGATCGACCTGCGAGACCGTGGTCAGGGGCGCGGCGTCGCTCGGCCCGACGAAGTCCCCGATGTTCGCCACGCGGAAGCCCGCGACCCCCGCGACCGGCGACGACACCCTCGTGTAACCGAGGTTGAGGCGGGCGTCGGCGAGCGCGGCGCGCGCGGCGCCGATGTTGGCTTCTTGCGTCTTCACGTCGGCCTGCGACTTCTCGAGCGCGGCCCGCGCCTGCGACACGCTGGCCCTCGCATTCAGCACCGCGGCGTTCGCGGCCGCCACCCCCGCCAGGTTGGCGAGGTTGCTCTGGACCGCATTGTCGAGCTCTTGCTGGCTGACCGACCCGCGCTGGGCCAGCGGCGTGTAGCGACCGACATCCAGCTCCGTCTGACGCTGGGTGGCCTCCGCCCGCTTGACCTGGGCCTCGGCCTGGACGACGGTGGCCAGGGCCTGTTCGACCTGTGCCTGGCTGGCGCTCACCTGGGCCTTGGCCTGGCTCAGCTGCGACTCCGCCAGCTGGAGCCTGGCGTCGGCCTGATCGGCGGCGGTCTGAAACGGCCGCGGATCGACCTGGAACAGCAGGTCGCCGCTCTTGACGAGGGCGCCCTCCTTATAGTTCTGGCTCACGAGATGCCCGCTGACGCGGGCGCGGATCTGCGCGTTGATGTACCCGACCAGCGTCCCCACATACTCGAAGGTGATCGGCACGTCCCGCTCGACGACTGGCTCGACCTTGACCACCGGGGCCGGAGGCGGGCCGGCGGCCCGGGACGTATCGCCACAGCCGGCGGTGACCGCCGCTATCAGGCCGATCAGCAAGCCCGCCAACAGCGAATGGCCGTCGTGCGTCATGAACGCCTCCCGCGGATGTAGGGCTCACAGCCTACGCGCTCCCGCCTCGGTCGTTTGGTGATTATCACGCGACCGGCCTCTGATCGTCAGTCGTCCGATAGCCGAAGAGCTTCTTGGTCTTGATCATCTTGGCCACGACGGGCGGCACCATCGCTTCCCATGACGGGTCTCCCGTTTCGATTCGGAGGCGCGCCTCCGGCGTGTGAATAGAGAGATAGGTCTCGTCGTAGTGGCGAATCGGCTCGATGCGACCGATCTCGATCAGGAGGTCGCGCAGGTGGTGCCAGGGAGGGGAGAGGGGCGCGCCCTCCACCGAATGGATTTGCCGTGAAGCGGGATCCCGGGTGGGATACACGTACATCTTCACCGAGCGCTTGAACAGGCGTCCCGCCGACTCGAGCACGCCGCCCGGCAAATCGGCGTAGTACTTCTCGTCGGCGATCTGTCGCACGCTCGGGAGCCCGACGGCGATCCCGATCGGCCGTTCGGTATATCTGGCCAGGTACTCGGCGACCTGGTAGTAGGGTTCGAAGCGCGAGATCAGGACGTCCAGGCCGAGCGCGCCCAGGATGTCTGCCCGGGCCAGAAAGTCGAGGTGCCCGACGTCGGCGCCGGCGTTCAAGCTGCGCAGCGTCATCTCGGCCAGGACCACCGGCTCCTGGTCGCGCACTTCGGGTTCCTCGACGAACTGCTGGCGCGCGCGCTCGAGCAGATCGAGCGTGAGCTTGGTGGCGGGCCGGAAGCTTCCCCGCTCCACCAGGATCGGCTTTCCGTGGAGCACTTCGGAGGGCTGCACGACGTCGCCCGTCGCGGTGAACATGGCGGCGTCGGTCAGCCCGCGCTCCACCAGCTGCAGGGCCATGAGCCGGTTATCGATCCCGGCGAAGGCAGGGCCGGCGAACCTGATCATGTCGATCTCGACGCGCTCCCTGGAGAGATCGTCGATCAATGACGCGATCAGCCCCGAAGGCGTCTCCCGCTGGTAGAACGCGCCATAGAGCATGTTCACGCCGAGGACCCCGAGCGCCTCCTTCTGGTGCAGTGCGCTCGCGTGGAGCAGGTGGACGTGGAGGACGATCTCGGACGGTGGATCGTGAGGGTGAGCCTGGAACCGAACGCCCATCCAGCCACGACCGTTCGCCGGGCGACCGTAGCTGCGAGTCGCCACCGTATCGGCGAACACGAAAAACTGACGTAGTGTTGCGCAGGGCCATACAGGCCATCGCTGACCGCCATGTCGTACGCGGAGATGGCCTTTGCGACACCGGTGGCGGCGGCGCCGACCGAGAAGAACCACCTCGCCACCTCCTGACCGCCGCCGATCTCGGCAAACACGCCGTACGTCGCGGGATCGAGATTGAGCGCCAGGGCCTTCTGTTGTGTGGTGAGAGGTGCGTCGCCCATGGTGGCCAGATCAGATCCGCGCGATGGGTTCTCGACGGAACCGTTTTGTGGCGAGGACGGCGAGGACGATGAACAGCGCCAGCACGACGAGCTGTGCGAGCAGGAATGGCGGCTCCGTCTGCCGGGGAGCGAGCGCGTGCAGCGCGGACACCTTCAGGAACGCCTGAACGACGCCGACGAAGACGTTGAGGTAGAGGGCGACGGCAGCGCAGATGACGTAGATCGGGCGCCAGGCGCCCCTGAGGCGCCGACCGTAGCGAGCGAGGATCGCGACCGCCAGGACCACCAGCGAGACGACGCCGACGACGTGGGACGGCAACAGGTGATCGACCGGAAAGCCGAACCCGGTGATGCTGGTGGCCACCGTGGTCACGAGGAAGACCGCGGTCCACCCGGTGCGCTCTCTTCCGCTCAGCAGAGCGGACAGGACGACGAATCCGGCGCCGATCCCGACGAGGCTCAGCACCACGTGCACAAACGTGAACGTCGCGAGCGGCATCCCCCAGGCCATGGCTCTCCCCCCGGTCACAGTGACCGCCCACCGCGTAGGCGTTGTTCTTTAGAGCACTTGCCGATGCCCGGCGTTTCAGCTGGCCATACTGGCCGTAAGTGTCGACAGATGCTTGCGAAGAAACAGTCGGCCGCGGTGCGCCCGGGTCTTTGCTGTCGCCACCGTGATCCCCAGCGAGGCGGCCGCCTCGGCCATCGACAAGCCCTCCACGTCGTGCAGGACGATCACGGCGCGGTAATGGGCCGGGAGCTCTTCGAGCGCCGCATCCAGCGCGGCCCGAAGCTCGGCCTGCACGGCCGGGTCGCCGGTGCTCGCCGACCAGTCGCTGATCGGCTCAGCATGACGCCCGTCCTCGTGGAAGGAGGGAAGGACCTCGTCCAGCGAGATGTCGTCGCGCCGGCGTGCGCCGCCGCGAAGCTTCTGGTAGGCGGCGTTGGCGGTGATCCGGTAGATCCACGATCCCAGAGACGAATCCCCCCTGAACGTGTCGATCTTGCGGACCACGTTCCAGAACGCGTCCTGGACGGCTTCCTCGGCATCCGGCCTATTCCCTGTGATCCCGATCGCCAGGCGATACGCGCGGTCGCCGTAGGTGGCGACGAGACGCTCGGCGGCGGTCGGCTCGCGCAGGCGCAACGCCTCCACGAGTTGCTGGTCACGATCGACTCTCACCGGAGTGGTCGCCGCGGCTTCTGTTGCTCGATATCGCAGCTGATGGACTTCCATGACACGCCTGCCGCAAGGTGGGTTCGGTAGGTCGATCGCGCCGAGGCGCGTCTTCGCCGCGAGATCGTTCTGGATGCTTCTCGGTGGACGGTTCATCGCTGTCACCCTCGTCCGTCGTGACCGGTCAATACAGACGCTTCTTCAGCTCGACCGAGGCGTGTAGCAGCGCCGAGCGAACCCCCGGGACCCGGCTGATGGCATTGAGCAGGCCGTAGTCGTGGATCAGGCCGTTGGAGCGCGTGGAAGTGACATCGACGCCGGCCCGATCGAGCTTGCGCGCGTAGGCTTCGCCTTCGTCGCGCAACACGTTCATTTCTGCGGTCTGGATGAGCGCCGGCGGCACGCCCTAAGAAGAGGCGGTGGCCGATGGCAAGCGGTGAGACGTGAAACGAAGGCGAGGCGAGCGGCCTCCTAAGATGCGGGAGGGTGGTCATGAATGAGCTGACCACGGGGCACCTCGTGCTGTACGCCGTGCTCATCGTCGTCACGACGGCCGTGCTCGACTGGGTCGAGTCGAGACGAACCCGCATCGCTCGCGCGCGCCAGGATCGTCGCGAGCAGCTGGACCCGAGACCAGCAAGGAAGGCGGCATGAAGAGATGAGTCTCTGCCTCCAGTGTGGGCACCCCACGTCCGCGGGGCGCGACCTTTGCTCCCATCACGACTCCTGCCACGCAGACGACTGGGCGACGGGAAACAGGATCATGTGCGACTTCCTCCATCGCAGAATCGTGTCCCCATCGCGGGCTGAATTCTTTATCGGCCGGCTCGAGGCGGCCTCGAGGGATCGATGAAACGGCCAGGTGATTCGGGTCGCGCCGGCGGGAGGGTCATCGCGGCAGTGGTCACCCTGAGGGCGGCACCGTTGGTGGAGGCCGACAGCGGGCTGCACACGTAAGTCACCAGATTGGCTGAAGACGGCCGGAAGGTCCGGAACGTGTTGGACCCGGCAACACCGCATTCAGCGACCGCTTTCTCCGAGCGACCGTTCACGATGACTCGTGCGCCTTCAGGTTCATAGAGGCGAGCTCGTCACGGCATCACGGCCGCAGACTCGATGTGTCGGTAGTCCCACACGAAGACTTGGTAGTGGTCCGACGCCGGCAGATGACGGATGTCGAAGTACGCGCGCCCGAAACCGCCGACTCCGGTTGGGCCCCACACGATGCGCTGATCGACGACGACGCCGGAGGCGTCGAGCGCTTGCACGAGAAGACGGACGTCCGCAGCGTACTCGCCGTATCGGTTGAAGATATACCCGTCGAGTCGGCGGGAGCCCCCGTGTTCGGGCTCGACGGTCCATTCGAGCATGAAGTGGCGCTCCCAGCCGGGAATCAACGTTGTCATGGGTCCGGATGGGATCGGGTAGTGGGTGCTGAGCCCGCATGCCGTCAAGACGACGGCGATCAGTCCCACTCGTACTACGGTGAACATCGACTTCGGCACTGGTTTCATCGATCCTTACGATGGGATAACGCGGACTATGGTTTCTTCTATGGCGAGTCTCATGTCGAGCGCAACGGTTCCGGTCGGCGCGTCATCTCAAGGGCAACACGCGTTGGCACTGGCCTGCTGAGAGGGAAGGGCGAGATCCATGACTGACACTCGAGTGACGGTTGCCATTGTCACCGGTGCCTCAGGCGGTATCGGCCGTGCGGTGGCCCTGCGACTGGCTCGCGACAGCTTCGCGGTCGTCCTGAACTACGCCGGCAATGCCGGCAAGGCCGAAGAGGCGGTGGCCCCCGGCCCGGTGTCGACGGCAGGCTTTCTCCGCTCGAGCGCCTCGGCCGGCCTGAAGACATTGCCGACGTGGTCTCGTTCCTGGCCGACCCTGCTGGCGGCTGGGTGAGCGCGCAGGTGCTCCGCGCCAATGGCGGCTATGCGTGAGCCGGACGGGCGAGGATCAGCAGCTGACGCATCGTCGACACGATGACGAAGTGAGCAGAACGGCGGCATCCGCCGATCAAACACTGGCTGGCGCGATCGATCAGTTCGCGCGGGATGGGTTTACCGCGAACCTGTCGGTCGTCGGCAATCGACTTCGAGGCGCCGCGACGCAGACGACGTTCGGGGCCGAGGACATCGTCATCCGAGACTATCGCCGGTTCGAGGGCATCTCGGATCCGGACGACATGGCGATCGTATATGCGATCGAAGCCAAGGGTGGCGTCCGGGGGACGCTGGTCGATGCCTACGGCGTCTATTCAGATCCAACGATCAGCGCCTTCCTCGGCCCGGTTCGGATCATGAGAGCCTGCTGAACCCAGCATGGCCGTGTCGGCGGTCAACGCCCTCGCGTGCGTGCCGCGTCGAGGAAGCGACCGCATCGGAAGCGGGAGGGTGCGGGGTGGCACCGGCCAATGTCGATTTCGGCCGGCCTCGTTCGACATCTCAGTAGAGACAGAGACCGGCGGGGCCGGTTGCGCGCCGGACGAGAAGGGGAGGACATCCATGGGAGCGAAGACGGAGGCACTGGCCAGGCAGTTCGAGGGGAAGGCCCAGGACGCCGTGGCGACGCTGGAGAAGCTTGGCGACGGGGACTGGAAGAAGGTGACCGCGGCGGAGAGATGGACGGTGGGGGTGACCGTCGGCATGTGACGCGAATCGCGCACGGCATACGGCTCACGTCGGGTTGCTGCGGGCACGGAGAACTCCTCACGCAGGAAGCTCGGGCTTCGCTTGCCGGCATCGTCAGGGGAGAGAAAGGCCTTACGCACAACCGGCGAGGAACGTGAGAGCGGCCGCCAGCAGTACCGAGCCAAAGCGTGCCATGAGATGTCCTCCCCGTGCGCGATGGGCGGGTTGCGGAAGGCGACGAGCCGAAATGCCGTGGGCGAGGGAACGTTGCCGTTCCCCGCCCACGATTCGGGATCAGGGCGACTGGGTGCCGACGATGCCGCTACCGGTCTCCGTGTCGGCCAGGGCCACGCCCACGCCGCTGAACGCGACCAGCGCCAGGATCAGTGCGAAGGTCAACTTCTTCATCGCGTCTCACCTCTTTCTTTCTTCGACTCTCACCTCTTGAGACGCAGAGGCGAGCATCGAGGTTCGCCGCACCCGACTTTGGCGGTCGGGCGAAACCGCGGTCGCGCTGGCGGCGTCCCAAAAGCGATGGACGAGACTCCGGTCGGAGGCTCCGGCAACCGGATCATGTGCGACTTCCTCCATCGTGGGGTCGTGAGAGAGGTGGGAGGCTGACATGCGCGTACATCACGTTCTCGTCTTCGCCGCCGCGCTGCTGACCCTGTCCGGATGCGCGGCGCTTCGCCGGCATGAGGCCGCCAGCACCGAGCAGCTCCTCAGCGCGGCGGGATTCCAGATGCGGACCGGCGACAGTCCCGAGCGGCGCGACGACCTCGCCACGATGCCGCCGCTCAAGATCGTCGCGCGGACGCAGGGCGACGGCGTCGTGTATACATTCGCTGACCCGGACAAGTGCCGCTGCCTCTATGTGGGCGGATCGAAGGAGTACTCGGCCTATCAGCGCCTGGTGACGGAGCGGCGGATCACGCAGGAGCGGATCTGGGCCGAGCAGGACGCGATCGACTGGGCGCTGTGGAGTCCCTGGTACTGGCGATGAAAGCCTTCTGGCCCGGATCGGCGGCCGGCCGGCAGACGATGGTCCGGTATTCCCTGGTGCTCGGATTGCTCATCACCGGACTCTTCGGGCCGATCGTCGCGGCGGCGGAGACTCCTGTGGTTCGAGGGCCGTTTCGCTTCGAGCTGGAGGAAGCCATGAGCTCACATCGAGGGCCGGCCGTGGAGGGATACCTCCACAATGACCTGCCCTGGAGGATCACCAATGTTCGCTTGCGAGTCGAGAGTGTGGACCCGGCCGGAAGGGTGACCGGCCAAGCCGCCGGGTGGGTTCTGGGTGACGTGGCGGCTGGCGGTCGGGCGTACTTCTTCGTCCCCGTCTCGTCGCCTGCGGCCACCTATCGTGCCACCGTCGAGTCTTTCGACAAAATCTCGCGCGAAGCTCCCTGACCGTGCACGGGTGCACCAACTCGAGTGCTCCTCGAGACCAGTAAGATAAGCGGAGTAAGGGGGGAGTAGAGTGGCCAGTTCCCGAAGGAGCGCCGCCCAGCCCGCCGGCTTCACCGAGCGCTTCGCCAAGGTCAACGGCGTGCGGCTGCGCTATCTCGTCGGCGGGCGGGGCAGCGCGGTGGTCCTGCTGCACGGCTATGCCGAGACCGGCCACATGTGGCGCCCGCTCATGCCGTTGCTCGCCGAGCGTCACACCGTCGTCGTGCCCGACCTGCGCGGCGCCGGAGGCTCGGCCAAGCCGGCCACCGGATACGACAAGAGGAACATGGCCGTGGACATCCACGAGCTCACGGCGTCGCTCAAGCTCGATCGCGTCCGCATCGTCGGCCACGACATCGGGCTGATGGTGGCCTATGCCTATGCCGCGCAGTTCCCGGAGGCCACCGAGCGGGTGGTGCTGATGGACGCGTTCCTGCCCGGCATCGGCAACTGGAAGAACGTGTGGCTCTTGCGTGACCTGTGGCACTTCCATTTCTACGGCGACGTGCCGCTGGCGCTGGTGAAGGGGCGCGAGCGCATCTACCTGGAGCATTTCTGGAACGACTTCGCTGCAGATCGGACGCGCTCCGTACCCGAGGCCGATCGCCGGCTCTACGCCCGGGCCTACGCCCAGCCTGGGGCCATGCGGGCGGGCTTCGAGTACTTCCGCAATTTCGAGCGTGACGCGGAGGATTTCGCCCGCATGGGCAGCACGCGGCTTACCATGCCGCTGCTCGTCCTGTCGGGCGAGAAGGCCGGCGGCGCCTTCCTCATCGAGCAGGCCAAACTGGTCGCGTCGGACGTCCGCGGCACGGTGGTCACCGGCGTGGGCCACTGGCTCATGGAGGAAGCGCCCGATACCGTGATTCCCGCCATAAGCGACTTCGTCGCCTGACCGCCACGCTGAGGATCCAAAATGGTGACGGAGGGAGTGGACATGAGTATTGCGTCGGATTTGCTGCTGCAACATTTCGAGACGCTCGTTGCTGACAACGCGCGATGGCAGACCTTGATTGCCGATGAGATCGTCTGGGAGCTGCCCTATGCGCCCGCGATTGGCCATCCGGAGCGGCTATCCGGCCGCGAAGCGGTCGTTAGACACGTAACTTGGTTCCTGGGAACAGTGGAGAAGTTCCGCTTTTCTGACGTGAGAGTGCATGCCTTCGCCGACCCAGCAGCCGCTGTCGCCGAAGTGAAGGCGGAAGGTCTCATCGAGCGGACCGGACGTGTGTACCGCCAGGAGTATGTCGTGTTCCTTCGTGCCAGGGCCGGGAAGATCACGTTTCTTCGCGAGTACTTCGATCCGGTGCGTGCGGCCAAGGCGCTGGACGCGTCGATCGTCGGCCTCCAAGGGTAAGGAGCACCACGGTGACCCACGTCTCCTCGGCGCCGCGGCGGGTGACGACGGCGAGCCAGATCGCCACGTCCGCGGCCGCCATGAAAACCGGCCCGCTGATGGCGCCCCCCGGGCGCTTGAACTCGTCGCGAAACGGCACGTCGATCGTGCATTCGCCTTCGCCGAACTCGCGCAATCGGAATCGGTAGTACGTGTGAACGCGGCGGTGGCGAGCCAGCGTTCCAGCTCTCGCCGGCTGGTGGCGGGTGTCATCCGCGCACCGCCGGCACCGACACGTCAGTCGGCCAGGCTCTTCTACCGAACGATGAGAGCAATCGATAGGGCAAGAAGGGCTCCCATGACGATGTTGAATATTCTCAGACTGCGACGGCCACGGACGACGCGCTGGACGGCGGCTCCGAACGCCAGCCACAGGAAGCAGCTCGGCAGCGCGGCCAGAACGAACAGGCCCCCCAGGGAGGCGGCCTGCACGATGGGGCTCCCCGCCTCGGCGCTGAGGAAGGCGCTGGCGGCGCTCGCACTCACAAGCCAGGATTTCGGGTTGACCCACTGAAAGAGTGCAGCGCCCAGGTAACCGACCGGGTTTCTTTCCGGCATCGATTCGACGCGGCTGGAGGACGTCGCGATCCTCCACGACAGCCAGAGCAAGAACGCGGCCCCACCCCAATTGAGTGTCTTGAGCACCAGAGAATGTTTGAGGACGAGACTCCCGAGCCCGAGCGGCACGAGGAACATCATGAGACCCATGCCGGTCGTGACGCCGAGAAGGCAGGGAACTCCTTTCAGGACGCCCGCGTGGGCGCCGGCCGCGGTCAGCATGACATTGCTGGGACCTGGCGTGACGGCGGCCACGACGGCGAAGAGAAGAAACGCCACGACCTGCTCCGCAGTCGTACGATACCTCCACGGATCGGGCAGACTCACTCAGGGCCTGTCCCAAGGATGCGAGCGATGCGTCTCGAGCAAACCAGATCGGCCGGCGAGGGTCTTGAACGATCGTGCCAGGGGACGGTCGCGGGCTGGATCGCCAGTACGAGGCCGGTCGATGGCGTCGAGCTATTCAGGGCGTGGTTCGCCGGCCAGGCCTACCAGAAGCATCGCCACGACACGTATGCGATTGGCGTGACCGACTGCGGCGTCCAGGTATTCGACTACAAGGGCTCGGTCCGGGCGAGCACGCCCGGGCAGGTGGTCGTGCTGTATCCGGATGAGGTCCACGACGGACGCGCGGGTACCAACGAGGGCTTCGGGTATCGGATCGTCTATGTGGCGCCATCGCTTCTTGCCGAGGCGGTACGGGTGCTGCGCGGAAAGCCTCATCCGCTCCCGTTCGTGAGCGAGCCGGTGTCGATGAACAGGAGGCTGTCGCAAGCCATCGAGGGCGCCTTTCGCGCTCCACTGGAGTCGTTGGCGGTGGATACCCTCATCGTGGACCTGGCGGAAGGATTGATGGCTGCAGAGCGGGGTGGTGCGAGACGGGTGGTCTCCCGACGCGTCGACGTCCGGGCCAACGAACGAGCTCGACAGTTCCTGGACGCCGAGAGGACCCGTATCGTGCATTCAACGGAGCTGGAGTCGATCACGGGATTGACACGCTATGACCTGTCCCGCCAGTTCAGGATCATGTTCGGGACCAGCCCATACCGTTATCTACTCATGCGCCGTCTCGAATTCGCGCGGGAGCGGATGCTTCGGGAGCGGCCACTGGTCGAGGTGGCATGCGACGCCGGATTCGCCGATCAGGCGCACTTCACCCGAGCGTTCAAATCGGCGTTCGGCCTGACTCCCGCCCGTTATCGTGCGTTGACGCACCACTCGACGACTTGACGCTGTATCCAATATGGTGGACAGTGCGTCCATCATGGGAGAAACGGCGTCCGACCTGAACCAGCGCATCGCCGAGCGCGTGCGCGAGCTGCGCGCCGCGCACGGCCTCTCGCTCGACGCGCTGGCCGGCAAAAGCGGCGTGAGCCGCTCGATGATCTCGCTCATCGAGCGTGGTGAAAGCAGCCCCACCGCGGTGGTGCTCGAGAAGCTCGCCGCGGGTTTGGGCGTGATGCTGGCCTCGCTGTTCGACGCGCCGGCCGCCGCCGCCCAGGCGCCCGGCGGCCCGGTGGCGCGGCGTGATGACCAGCCGCAGTGGAAAGACCCGGCCTCGGGCTACCTGCGGCGCAACGTCTCGCCGCCGGGCGTGACGCAGCCGATGCAGATCGTCGAGGTGCGTTTCCCGCCCGGGGGGCGCGTGGCGTTCGAAACCGGCGCGCGCGAGACGCGCGTGCACCAGCAGGTGTGGGTGCTCGAGGGCGCGATCGACATCACGCTGGGCGTGGAGCGCCACCGCCTGCGCGAAGGTGATTGCCTGGCCATGCAGCTCGACCGCCCGACGATATTCCACAACCCCACACGAAAAGCGACGCGCTATGCCGTGGTGATTGCGTCGGAGACGCCCTCGCGACGATGATCGCGCCCACCTGGTCCCTGCGACGCCTGCACGCGCTCGATGACATGCAGATCGACGGACTCGCCGACGTGTTGATCGACTGCGTCGAAGGCGGCGCGTCGGTGAGCTTCATGCACCCGCTGCCGCGCGACCGCGCCGCGGCGTTCTGGCGCCGCGTGGCGCAAGGCGTGGCCGCGGGCGAAC
>WNGR01014290.1_pt1 | contig 12064 bp, 8 predicted proteins | sample 5407581 | NCBI WGS metagenome assembly WNGR01 (sample SAMN13153383, study PRJNA577476) | soil metagenome | isolation source: 80 cm soil or saprolite under Garry oak tree replicate 2 | place: USA:California | collected 2016-06-15
GACGCAAGGCGGGCGCGGCGGGCAAACGGCTGGTGCAGGAGGGCCGCGGTGCGGCGGAACGGACGACGGCGCTGGTGAGACAGCTGGTGGAGGGAAACCACTAACCCCGGGCGCAAGCCCGGGGTGATCCCCGGGCTTGCGCCCGGGGTTAGTGGTTTCCCTCCACCAGCTGTCTCACCAGCGCCGTCGTCCGCTCCGCCGCACCGCGGCCCTCCTGCACCAGCCGCTTGCCCGCCGCGCCCGCCTTGCGTCGCGCGGCCGGGTCGTGATACCACACGAGACATTGCGAGTGCAGCGGATGGCGCCCGTCGGCCGGCAGCGCCACCGCGCCGCCCCGCTCGATCAGGAGTGTGGCGTCGCGGCTCATGTGCCAATGAGGGCCCACGGTGACCGGGACGCCGAATACGGCCGGCTCGAGCACGGAATGCAACCCCGCTCGGGTGTAGCCGCCGCCCACGAACGCGACGTCGGCGAGGGCGTACAAGTCGGCGAGGATGCCCACCCGATCGACCACGATCACGGGGGGGGGCTCCACGTGCTCGAGCTGGGACAGGCGGACGGGGCGCGGCAGTTTCAGGTGTCGGGCGCGCTCGGCGATCAGCGCCAAGTGGTCGGGGTTGGGCTCGTGCGGTGCCAGGATGAGACGCGCGGCCGGCACCTGGGCGAGTAGATCGACGAACGCCGGGAGCACGACGGCTTCATCGGCGGGCCAGGTCGAGCCCGCCACGACCGTGAACGTGCCCGCGGGGAAGACCGCGAGCCGTGCGAACGGCTCGCGCGTCCGGTCGAAGCGCTCGGCCCGCTCGGCGACGCTGTCGTAGCGCGTATCGCCGGTCACCTCGATCGCCTCGCGCCGGGCGCCGAGCTGCTGGAGCCGGCGACCGTCGTCCTCACTGATCGTCCCCACGCGGTCGAGCGCGCGGTAGGCGGGCTCCGCCCAGCGGCGCGCCGGCCAGCGCAGCCGCGAGCTGTCGAGCGCCACCGTCGCGGAAATCAGCCCCAGCTTCGTGCCGCGCCGCCGCGCGGCCAGCGTGAGCTCGGGCCAGACGTCGAGCTTCGAGAACACCAGCGCCGCGGGTTGGAGCGCGTCGAGCGCGGCGGCCACATCCGCCGCGCGGTCGAACGGCAGGTAATCCGTCAGGTCCACGGGGAGCGTGCGAGCGAGCCGCTCGGCGGACGGCGAAAAGAACGTATAGACGAGCTGCCACTGCGGCCGCTCGGCGCGGAGCGTCTCGAGCACCGGTTTCGCCTGCAGGCCTTCGCCCACCGAGGGGGCGTGCACCCAGACGAGGGGCCGTTTGGGGTCGCGCTGCGCCCGGCCCCACGCCGCCAGCCGCTCGAGCACGCCGCGGCGCGCGTCCACACCGCGGGCGATCTTCTTGTCGAAGCGGGCGGCGAGCGGCAGCGCCCGCTCGGCCAGCCGCACGCTGAGCCGGTATATGAAGGAAGGGCGGTCCCCCATCACCGCGCTCGGTCGGTCGTCTTGCTGCGGTAGACCGAGTCCAGGACGGCCCGGAACACCTCGACGGGGGCCGCCCCTTCGAGCAACCCACCCTCGATGTAAAACGTGGGCGTGCTGACGGCGCCGGCGGCGCCGGCGCGCGCCGCATCCTCGCGGACTTCGGCCGCCGTTGCCTTGGCGCTGACGCAGCGGGCCAGCCGCGCGTGATCGAGCCCGGCCGAGTCGCCGAGCGCGAGGAGGTAAGGCGCGGGATCCTTGCGGGGGGCCCACGCATCCTGGTGCTGAAACAGGAGGTCATGCAGCGGCCAGAACTTCCCCTGCCGGGCCGCGCACATGGCCAGGTGAGGGGATCGGGGGAAGGGGGAGAAGCGGGGGCCTGCCCGTTGGCGGCTGAAACTGCGGTCAGGAACACGCACGTGGCCGCGGCGAGGCGCATCGTCGGGACTCGGTCGTTCGAGGGTGGGCTTACCATAGTGGCTCGCGTCCCGGCGCGCCACTGGCGGGCCCCTAGCGGAGCGGCGAGGTGCATGATATATGAATCCGCAGACGGGGGCCCGTTGCGTGCTCCCGCCCGTTTCTGAGCCGTACGCGCGCGCGCGTCCTCCCTAGCCGTTGGGCGCACCCACGCGATTCGTCGAGAAAAAAAATCGAAGGCGACCTTGTCGCTGCGCGACGGAGTAAACCGCCGCGCGGCGTATTGGCCCAGTTGCCCCAGCTCTCGTGCGCCGAGCTGGGTCTGTCAACGCACACGTATGGAGGAGGGAACATGCGCGTTCGCTGCCGTCGACTCATTCTCGTTTTGCTTGCCGCGCTCTGCGCGGCGCCGCTCCGGCTCGGCGCGCAGCAGCCGGTCACGCTCACCGGCAGAGTGACGAGCGAGGCCGGAGTGGCGCTGGGCGCCGTCGAAGTCACGATTCCGGCCATGGGACTGGGCACCCTCACGCGAGACGACGGCCGCTACGCCTTCCTCGTGCCGGGCGCCCGAGTGTCCGGGCAGACGGTGACGCTCAGCGCGCGCCGGCTCGGCTACAAGGCTCAGAGCGCGCAGATCACGCTCGCGGCCGGCGGGGCGACCCACGACTTCACCCTCGCTCCGAACCCGCTGCAACTCGGCGAGATCGTCGTGACGGGCGCCGGCACCGCCACCGCGACCGAGAAGCTCGGCAACGTGCGCAACACCGTCTCGGCGGAGCAGATCGACAAGAGCAACGAGTCGAACATCGTCGAGGCGCTCGCGGCCAAGGCGCCCAACGTGCAGGTCACCGGCCAGTCGGGCGACCCGGGTGCCTCGTCGTTCATCCAAATCCGCGGCATCCGGACGGTCGTGGGCAACAACCAGCCGCTGATCATCGTCGACGGCGTGCCGATCGACAACTCGACGACCTCCACCTCGAGCTTCAATCCCGTGGATGGCGGCTACCCGGGTGAGGGCACGGTGGTCACGAACCGGGCCTCCGATTTGAACCCGAACGACATCGAGTCACTCGAGATCCTGAAGGGCGCGGCCGCGGCCGCGATCTACGGCGCGCGGGCCGGTCAGGGTGTCATCCTCATCACGACGAAGTCCGGCCGGGCGGGGGCGACGCACTTCTCGTTACGCTCCTCGGCCTCGTTTGACGACGTCAATCACTTCTGGGAGCTGCAGACCAAGTACGGTCAGGGCAGCTTCGGCGTGCACGCGGATACGTCCGCGGGCGGGTCGTGCGATAACATCGGAGCCGGGATCTGCCGGCGGAGCTGGGGGCCGCCCATTCCGGCCGGGGCAGCCGTATTCGATCACGCCCGCGAGCTGTATACGACCGGCCACGTGATCGAGAACGCGATGACGGTGTCGGGGGGGAACGACCGGACCACCTTCTACCTGTCCGGCGAGAATCTCGACAACAACGGCTTCTTCGTCGGCGATAACGATCGCTACAACCGCACGACCGTGCGCGTCAAAGGGTCACACCGGCCGTCGGATCAGTTGAAGATCAACGCGAACCTCTCGTATGCCGACACGCGCGGGCATTACACCCAGCGCGGCAACAACGTGAACGGCGTGCAGATCCCAGTGATGCGCACGCCGCCCGACTTCAACAACCTGCCGTACCTCGATCCGATCAACCATCTGCACCGCTCGTACCGGTTCCAGCACCCCAAAGCGACGGACTTGGTGGCGGACCGGGGGTTCGACAACCCGTTCTACGACATTTACGAGCAGCGCAACCTGGGCAACGTGGGCCGCGTCTTCGGCAACATCGGTGCGGAATACCTCGCCACGCCGTGGCTCAAGTTCAACTACACCCTGGGCGCGGACTACGGCAACGACGAGCGCCTGGAAGGGTGCCCGATCTCGTCGTCGGACGTGTGCTTCAGTGGTCGTGTGATCGAGGGGAAGATCGTCACCTACCAGATCGATCACAACCTGACCGGCACGGTGAACTACACGATCAGCCCCCGCGCCTCGGGGACGGTGACACTGGGGCAGAACCTGAACAGCGAGAACCACCGCAATCTGTTTCAGGTCGGCCGCACGCTGGTCGCACCGACGCCGTTCAAGCTCTCGAACACCGTGCTGCGCGATCCGTCGCTCGACAACGAGACGGTGATCCATCGCGAGTCCTACTTCGGACAGGCGACGCTCGACCTGTTCGATCAGCTCTACCTGGTGGCATCGCTCCGCAACGACGGCTTCTCGAACTTCGGGCGGCTGTCGCGGCGGGCATGGTTCCCAAAGGGAAGCGCGGCGTGGACGTTCACCAAGGCGATCGGCGAGCGGCCGTGGCTCACGTTCGGAAAAGTCCGGATCGCCTACGGTGAGGCGGGCACGGAGCCGCCGCCCTACGTGACGACCCCCACGTTCTTCTCGGGGATCTTCGGCGGGATCGCGCAGGGCACGGGTGTCACCCCGACGCAGAACGGCCTGGGCGGGCTGCTCACGGGCGGTCAGAAGCCGGCCGACGTGTTGAAGCCGGAGCGCTCCAAGGAGCTCGAGGCGGGCGTTGACGTCGGGTTGTTCCGCGACCGCGCGGATGCGTCCCTCACGGTCTACAGCTCGACCACCTCGGACGTCATCCTGTCGACGCCGCTCGCGCCGTCGACGGGCTACAGCAATCAATACACCAACGCCGCGAAGTTCCGGAACCGCGGGGTGGAAGTCTCGCTCAACGTCCGCCCGCTGCAGAAGCCGGAGTACGGGTGGGAGGTGGGACTGCAGTGGGCCCGGAACCGGGGCTACGCGCTCACGCTGAACGGCCCGCAATACATCTTCTTTGGTAACGGGGTCGCACAGGTGGGCCAGGAGATCGGCGTGCACCGCAGTCTGGGATTCATCCGCTGCGGGATTAGCGACACGTCACTCGTGGCCGGCCTCGCCGCGGCGTGTGCCGGGGCGCCGCAGGGCGCGCTCTATATCGCCGCCGACGGTTTTCCCCTGGGGGACCCCAAAGCGAGAATCATCTCCAACCCGAACCCGCGCTGGACGGGCAGCGTGCGGACGGCGTTGCGCTATCACAAGCTGCAGCTCTCCGGCCTGCTCGACATCCGACACGGCGGCGTCGTCGCCAATGGCTCGAAGGGCGCGCTCTGGAGCTACGGGACGCACAAGGACACCGAGCATCGCGCCATCTGCACCTCCGCGGGCTGCGTGGCGGACCCCAGTGATCCACTGAGCGTGCGGACGTTCGGCACGGGTGGCTGGTACGACGGGCCGGTCGCCGGCCCGGGGGCCCGAACGGCGGTTCCGATCGGCCAGAACTGGTATAATGGCGACGTGGCTCCCTGCGCGTTCACCGGCTACGACGAGGCGTGCCTCGACGACGATGGCTACGTCAAGCTGCGCGAGGTATCGGTCACCTATACGCTGGACGCACCGTGGGTGCAGAGCTCGCTCGGCCTCGGGAGCATCGACATCCGGGTTTCCGGCCGGAACTTGCACACCTGGAGCAAGTGGCCGGGCTTCGATCCCGAGACGAGCGGCGGCGGGTCCGCCGACGCGATTCAGGGGTCCGAGTATTTCGGCAATCCCCAGAGCCGCTCGTTCGTGTTCACCATCACCTTGAACCGCTAGCCCCGAGGAGATCGACTCATGATTCGCTCAATCAAAGTCGTGGCCGTCTCCCTGGGCGTGGCTCTGGCCGCCGCGGGTTGCGGCAGTTTCCTGACCGGTGACAAGCTCAGCAGCGACCCCAACCAGCCGAGTTCAGCCACCCGCGACCAATTGTTCGTGGGAGTGCAGGCCAACCTGTTCAGCTCGCAGGAAAACTCCGTCGCCATGACGGTGTGCATGTGGATGCAACAGTGCGCCGGCGTGGGCGGTCGGTTCGTGGACCAGTACAGCCACTACGTGGTCGACGAGTTCAGCTGGGACGGCAACTGGTTCAACGTGTATACTGGTGGGGGGCTGATCGACCTGCGTAAGATCGAGGCGAGTGCCCGCGCCGACGGCGACAGCGTTTACCTTGGTATTGCCAAAATCTGGGAAGCGTTCGAAATCGGGGCCGCTGCAGATTGGTGGGGCGACATCCCCTACAGCGACGCCGTGGGCTCGGACGCGACGCCCACGCTCGACAGTCAGGCCGCCGTGTACGACTCCGTGCAGGCGCTGTTGTCGCAGGCGATCGTCGAGCTCGGGGGGCCGGGGGGGGGGCCTGGCCCGCAGGATCTGGTCTATGGCGGGAACAAGGCGAACTGGATCGCAGCGGCGAACACCCTGAAGGCCCGCTACTACGTGCACACGGTAGAAGCCGCGGCGAACAAGGCCGCGGTATACGGCAACGCCATCACCGCAGCCACGTCCGGCATCGCGTCCACGGCGGCGGACTTGAAGACGTTCCATACGTCGGCGACGTCGGAACGCAACATCTGGTACCAGTTTCAGCTCACCACGTTCGGGCAGGATGTGGTGGCCGGAAAGTTCCTGGTGGACCTCATGAAAGCGCGCAGCGATCCGCGACTGCCGCAGTACTACGGGAAAAACAAGGGCGGTGGGTACGGCGGTCAAGACATGAACGTGCCCCAGCCGAGCGACTCGATCTCCGCGATCAAGGGCGGCGGCCGCAACGCGCCGGACTTCCGGCAGCCCCTCGTGACCTACCAGGAGAACGAGCTGATCCTGGCGGAGGCCTACAACCAAACCGGCAACGACCCGGTGGCGCTCACGCATCTCAACAATGCCCGAGCGGTGGCGCCGTTGCCCGCGCTCGTTGCCGTCACCGGGGCGGCGCTGCTCGATTCGATCATGACCGAGAAGTACGTCGCGCTGTTCCAGAACATCGAGGTGTGGAGCGATTATCGCCGCACGTGCGTGCCGGCGCTCATCCCGTACCTCAAGGCCAACCCGATCTGGCGCGGCAAGATCCCGGGTCGCCTCTACTACGGCGGCACCGAGGGAAACGTCAACTCCCACATTCCGACCACGACCCAGCAGCTCGCCACCAACGGGTTCCGGAATCCCAACGACCCGGCGGACTGTCCGTAGCGGGTCGGCCGACATGGTGGGTGCGGGGAGCGGATCGTCCAGGGACGGATCGCTTCCCGTGATGCTCTGGCCCGCGGCCGTCTGGTGCGTTTGATTCAAGGCATGCTCGGTCGCCCGCCGATTCTGCTGCTGTGGTGTTGCGCGGTCGCGGGGTGTTACATCTATCGACCCCTCGCGGCACCGCAGCCGGAGCCCGCGACGTACCTGGCCGTCACGCTGACGGAGGCCGGCTCCGAGGATCTGGCGCGCTACATCGGCCCCGACGTCCGGGTGGTACGGGGGCGGTTCCAGAGCACGAGCGAACGCGGGCTCACCGTGTCGGTCTCGCAAGTCGAGCTGCGCCGCGGCGACGTGCTCTCCTGGCAGGGCGAGAGCGTGGTCGTGCCGCGCGCCTTCGTCGCGTCGCTCGAAGAGCGCCGCGTGTCGCGCGGCCGGATCGTGTTGCTCGCCGGCGGATCGATCCTCGCTTTGCTCGCCAGCTACCAGGCATTCGGTTCGGCCGGGGGCGGCGTACCCGCCCCTGCCGGTCCCGGCATGCCGCGGTAACGCGCTCGCCGCAGCTAGTACACCCCCACGCTCGAACGCCTCAGGTCGGACTCTAGCGTCCACTCGATGTACTGTCCCGGCTGGATGGTCAGCCGCTCCGTGCGGGCAAAATCCGGGCTGCCGATGGCATCGCCGTACAGCTGGATTTCGTGGCCCTGCCCGAGCAGCCGTACCGGGAAATAAAAGATCTGACTGGACGAGCCCGTCACGGTGCCGACGCGGGTGCGCTGCCCGTCGTGCAGCACATAGACGACCACGTCGAGGAAGTTGTGGTTGGTCACCTGGAGGGCGACCTCGCCGGCCGGCGCCGCCACGACGGCCTGGGCGCTCGGTTTGCGGTGCCACCAGCAGGCGGGCGCGGCGCAGAGCAGGGCGGCGAGCGTCGCTGCGCCAAGACGGCCTGCGGGGATGCTGCGCACCGGAGTCACGGACGCCTCCCGAGACAACCTACCATGAAACGCGGGCTCTTGCGACCCTCTCTATCGCAAGCCACGTTTGACCCTCGTTTCCGGGGTCGCGCCGTCCCACCTGATTCACGGAGGTGAATCATGTGCCACGCCTCGTTGGTTCTGCGTTCTCGCCTTTCGACAGCACTTCCGCCGCATCGATATAAGCGCTAAGCGGTCACTCGCGGCACACTGACCAAGTCTCCCGCCGGGGGGCTTGGTGTTGCTGGCGTGCAAACCTCTCTTCGGATGAGGATAGACCGATGAACATTCCATCTATTCGGCAGCTGATCGGTGTCGCAGCAGGGGTCGCGTTGCTCGGCGGCGTCGTGGCGTCGGGCGCCGCCCAGCAGGGGTCGATCGCCGGGCGGGTGACGCACCGCGTCACGCAACAGCCGGTAGCGGGCGCTGAGGTGCTGGTACTGGGCACCAACCTCGCCAGTCGCACGCGGCAGGACGGGCAGTATCGCATCCCCAGCGTCGCCCCTGGGCGCTACACCCTGCAGGTGCGGCTCATCGGGTACGCCACGGTGTCGCAGCCGGTGAGCGTGGCCGCGGGCGAAACGGCGGCCGTCGATTTCGTGTTGTCGGAGGCGGCAGTGCCACTCGAGGCGGTCGTGGTGACCGCGACGGGCGCCGAGCAATTGAGGCGGGAACTGGGCCACTCGGTGGTCACGATCGATGCCACGAAGACGGTCGAGGAGGCGGCGCCGACGAATCTGGCGGATCTGCTGAACGCCCGAGCCCCCGGCGTCCAGGTGCTGCCGTCCGGCGGCACGACGGGGACGGGGAGCCGAATTCGCATCCGCGGCTCGAGCAGTCTCTCCCTCTCAAACGAGCCGATCATCGTCGTGGATGGCATTCGTGTGGAGAACGGGGCGACCGGTCAGACGGCGACGTCGATCGGCGTCGGCGGGCAGACGCCGTCGCGGCTCAACGACTTGAGCCCGGACGACATCGAATCAATCGAAATCGTTAAGGGACCGTCCGCCGCCGCTTTGTACGGCACGGACGCGGCGAATGGCGTGATCCAAATCCGCACGAAGCGTGGCCGCCCAGGACCGACGAAGTGGAGCGCGTTCGTCGAGGGCGGTGCGTTGAACGACATCACCGCCTGGCCGGCGAACTACACCTCCGTCACCAACACGGGCGCCTCGTGCACGCTGACCCAATCCGTGACAGGGGCGACGCCATGCGTGATCGATACTTTGCGGATCTTTAACCCGCTCGAGGTGAACAGCCCGTTCCAAACCGGTAGCCGCCAGCAGTACGGTGTGAGCGCGTCGGGTGGGAGCGAAGTCACCACCTTCTTTCTCTCCGGTGACTTTGAGCGGGAGAAAGGTGTCTACCACCCGAACGATCTGCGGCGGACGAGCCTGCGGGCCAACCTGCATCACACCGCGAGCCGGCTGCTGGACATCGCCGTCTCGACCGGTTACACGTCGAGCAACTTGGGCTTGCCGCAGAACGACAACAACTCGGCGGGCATCGCTTCCAGCGGGCTCCTGGGCTCGGCGAACGGGAGCAACGGTCGGCTGGGCTACGGGTTCCTCACCCCGGTCCAGGCGTTCAATATCTTCGTCGATCAGGCCGTGGAGCGTTTCACTGGGAGCGTCAACGCGAACTTCCGTCCGACGAGCTTCCTGACGCTGCGCGCGGTGGCCGGAACGGACGTCACCAACCGGTTCGACCAACAGACCATCTCGCCCGGGCTGGTGCCCCTGAACCAGAATACGCTGGACGGCCAGCGGAACTCCAATCGGGCGCAGATCTTCAACTACACGGCGAACTTCACCGCCACATCGTCATTCCGCCTCTCCCCGATCGTGACGTCGAATACGTCAGCGGGAATGCAGTTCTTCAAGGACGTCTTCGCGGTGACCTTGGCCTCCGGGCGTAAGCGGGGACGACAACTCCGCGTTCGGAGCAAACTTCAATTTCATCACCTATCCCAAGCTATCCGGCTCTTGGGTGGTTTCCGAGGAGTCGTTCTTCCCGCGTTGGTCCTTCCTGAGCTCGCTCCGTGTGCGGGCCGCTTGGGGGAAGAGCGGGCGTCAGCCCGGCCCGACGGATGCCGTCGCGTTCTACAGCCCCGTTGCGGTGGCCACGAACAGCACCGACGCGCCGGGCATCACCGACTCGAGCCTCGGGAACGCGAATCTCAAGCCGGAGAAGACGCGGGAGTATGAGGCCGGGCTCGATGCCGACCTTTGGCACGAGCGACTGCATGTGGAGTTCACCTACTACGACAAGAACTCGCGGGACGCCCTCATCGCGCGAAGGCTGGCGCCGTCGTTGGGCGTGAGCACCACGCGGTTCGAGAACTTGGGTGAGGTCAGCAACAAGGGCGTCGAGATCTCGCTCAACGCCCAGGTCCTGAACACGCCCAACCTTTCCTGGAGCGTGACTGCCAGCGCCTGGGGCAACCGCAACCGTCTCATCGACCTCGGCCCCGGGATCACGCCGATCATCTTCGGGCTGGGCGGTGCCACACAGCGTCATCAGCCCGGCTATCCGTTGGGCGGCTATTGGGGCCGCTCGTACACCTTCAACGATGCGAATGGCGACGGCATCATCACGGCTTCCGAGGTCACCGTGGCGGCTGCCGAAACGTATCAGGGCACGCCGTTCCCCACTCACGGGGGCACCTTCAGCACCGAGATCGGCTTCCTCAAACACTTCCGATTGTACGGACTGCTCGACGGTCGGCTCGGAAATCGGCTCGACAACAGCACGGAGCAGTTCCGCTGTTTGCTCGGTATCTGCCGCGGCCGGCGTGATGCGACAGCGCCACTCGCCGAGCAAGCCCGCGCCGTCGCCGCCGTCTCCTATGGCCTCGAAACGGGGTACTTCGAGGAAGCGAGCTTCGTGAAGCTGCGGGAGCTGTCGCTCACCTACTTCGCGCCGGCCGCCATCGCGCGACATCTCGGCGCGAGCGCGCTCAGCGTCTCGGTCACGGGGCGTAACCTGGCGACGTGGACCAACTACAGCGGCATCGATCCCGAGCTGAACGACGCCGGCCAGTCGAACTTCAACACGGCCGAGTTCCTGACCCAACCGCCGGTGCGGTACTTCATCGCCCGGATCAACTTGACCTTCTGAGGCGAGGGAGCCGACCATGAAGCACGCATCGCAGCTTCTCCTGCTCGCCGCGCTGGCGCTGGCGGTCACGGGGTGCAACGACCCGTTGAACGTGCAGGACCCGGACATCGTGCCGCCCGGCAACCTCAACGACCCCACCGTGCTGCCCACGATTCGAGCGGGCGCGATCGGCGACTTCGCCCTGGCCTATACTGGATCCGGCGCGGACGGGTCGGGGGGAACGGTCGAAGGTGTGACGATGTACGGGGGCTTGCTCGGTGATGAGTTGATCAACTCGGAGACGTTCCCGACGCGGATCGAAGTGGACGCCCGGGGTCCAATCCAGAAGACCAACGCCGACGTCGGTCTCTGGTTTCGCAACATGCAGCGAGCCCGCCGGGCGGCCGAGTTCGCCGCCGAGCGCTACCGGACGCTGTCGCCGGATACGACGAGAGAGACAGGATTCCCGGAGGTCGTCACCCTCACCGGGTACACCTACATCTTCTTGGCCGAGACCTGGTGCTCGGGTGTACCGGTGAGCCAGGTCGACGCCGCCGGGAAGCTGACGTACGGCGCCCCGCTCACGACGACCCAGCTGCTCGACACCGCCATCGCTCGCTTCGACGCCGCGCTCGCGGCGGCCGCCGCGCTCGACACAAGTGGCGCCAGCGCCACGATTCGTGCACCCAAGATCGCGACGCGCCTCGCGCGGATCCGATTCGCCACCGTGGGCAAGGCGCGGGCGCTGCTCGACGAGGGAAACTTCGCTGCAGCGGCGGGGCTCGTTCCGGCCTCCCTTGTCCCCACCAGCTTCTCCTATGTGGTCCAGCATTCGGAGAACACGACCCGGGAGAACAATGGCGTCTTCAACGCCACGGTGATCTTCAAGCGGTATGCAGTCGCTGATCGAGAAGGCGGCTTCGCGGCGGCGTTCGCACCCTCGGGAACCGGTCCCGGCCTCCCGTACCGCAGTTCGGCAGACCCACGGATCCCGTGGCAGCTGGTGATTACGCCACCGACGCCCCCGGCTACCAAACCGGACACGAACAAGGGGTTCGACGGTTCAAC
>WNGR01021565.1_pt1 | contig 12064 bp, 14 predicted proteins | sample 5407581 | NCBI WGS metagenome assembly WNGR01 (sample SAMN13153383, study PRJNA577476) | soil metagenome | isolation source: 80 cm soil or saprolite under Garry oak tree replicate 2 | place: USA:California | collected 2016-06-15
CAGATCCCCGCGAGCCGCTCCAGCTCGAGCAGTTCCTGCGTCAACACGGCCTTCAGCTCTTCAAACGTTTTCATGCATCGTTCCCTGCCTTCCGCTGATGCTGAGGAACAGCACAACGCCTCTCCGCCGATCCCAAGAGCCTTCTCATGGTGCTTTGGCAACGGCAATCAGGTCGGCCAACATCCCCTGGCCTGCTTGAAAGCGTCCCGCTCCTGGTCCAATCACCATCACCTCGGCAGGGGTATCGGTTTGAATGGCGATGGCATTGAGCAGCCCATCAATCCGAGCCAACGGATCGCCCAGCGGAAGGGCGACCGGCTCGACACGCGCTTCTAAGCGTGTGGGGACGGTTCCGCTCTCCGCTGTTGCTCTTGAGGCTTCCGTTCCATCTTTTGCCAGCAGGCGCAAAGAGGCAACATGCTTGATACGCTTGCCCAGGACCTCAGCCTGCTGCATCTGCTCTCTGGTGAGCGTGGTGATGCCCCTCCGCACGACTTGCTCAGGGGCGAGCGCACGACCAAAGGCGGCGGCTGCCAGGATGAGGGTTTTGGCGACGGTATCATCGCCCTCTACATCATCGCTTGGGTCGGCTTCGGCATAGCCCTGTGCCTGTGCCTCAGCGAGTGCTTCTGCATAGGTGCGACCCAGCGCCATAGCACTGAGGATGGAGTTCGCCGTGCCGTTGAGGAGGCCGCGGAGAGCGCGGATTCTGGTTCCTGCCATCCCCTCGCGGATGGTGCTGAGCACGGGCGTCCCCGACATGACCGTGGACTCCATCCGCAACTGGACCCCGTGGACTCGTGCCAGGGAGAGGAGATCCAGTCCTGCCAGGGCGACAGGACCTTTACTGGATGTGATGACATGCATGTCCTGCGTAAGCGCTGCGCGGATATAGCTTAGCCCTGGTTCTGGATGGCGGAGCGTGGCCCCGGTGGCCTCGGCCAGGACATTGCCACCGGTTGCCTGCAACCCCTCCAGGACGTTCGTCCAATGGGTGACCTTGGGATGAGTGGTGAGCGGCTGCCGCGTCGCGACCAGCTCGAGTAAGGTGGGGATATCAAGCCCATCGTCTCGGTAAATCAACCCGTGATGAGCCGTGGCGAGACTGGTCAGGGTCACGTCCAGACCAAACTCTTGCTGCAACCATGCGTGTTGCGTATGCAGCGCCTCAGCCAGCCACTGGCCGACGGTGCCAAAGCCAAGCAGAGCAAGACGAAGCTGTTTCATGTGGTTCCTTTTCAGGCTTGGGGAGCAGTGGTTTGCCCGACCTCGATGAGATAGCCGTCAGGGTCACGCATGTAGCAGCGAATCTCTCTGCCGTGGTCCTTTGGTTCGGTAAGGAATTCGGCCTCTCTGCTTCGCCACTCCTCATACGAGGCCCTGATGTCGGCGACACGAATATTCAGGAAGCTGGAAACCTCATTGGGGTTCACAGGGGGACGAAGCGTCACGGTGGGTTTATCGTCCGTTGGGCCGCCACCGACGTTCACAATCAGCCAACTATTGGCAATCTGGATGATGGTGGGTTCGCCACTGCGAACAACGGTGCCTCCGAAAATGCGCACATAAAACTCCGCTGAGCGTTTCACATCCGCGACAGTCAAGAAGTGTGTCAGCACAAAGCCTTCTTTGGGAGGCAATTGATAGTCTTCTCTGTTGATCATGATCTCTTCTCCTTCTTTCTTGTTACTCTTGCGTTGATCCACGAACAGGGTTTAACAGCCGTGGAACGCTGCCGCCTCCCTGTTGTCTTGCTGATTCTACTCTCTGTTCCTCTCTTCTGACAAGCAAGAGAAGGCTGCTGCCAGGTCTGAGTGCCAACAGGTATACCGCATGTCTTGATCAAGTATGATGGGCGAGATACCACTATCGGGGATTGTCAACTTGGCTATTGGCTTGACCGGAAAACACATCATGTGAGATACTGCGAGCATGAAAACAAACACCACTTCTCCTGACTACAAAGGGTTCCGTTTCCCGCCTGAGATGATCAGCCACGCGGTGTGGCTGGTATTGTCAATTTATTCGCTCAAAGGAAGCATATTGCCGAGTTAAAAAGAGGAAGAGAGGAGAGAGCAACCAGGGGCTGAGGATGTTCAGGAGTGAGCCAACCAATTTTCCTCTGGTTACTTCATTCCAAGTCTGGAAGCGGCCCTGTAAAATGGCACGGTATTGCCTGGCACTCAAACGGGGTCTTCGTGGTTGGCGCATGTTGGGAGAGAGGACCAAATGCAGAAAGAAAGCGTTGCGCGTGCTTGGCTGATTTAAATTTCCGCATTTTCTTCTCGCGCAGTCGCGTTGGCTGATGCGAATTTTCCGCCCGGTTGTTCAACCCTTTGTGCTGCCGGTGCTCTACGCCAGGCAGGATCTCGCGTTTCGCAGCCCCATAACTCTTCAGCTTATCGGTGATGATCACACGCGGAACGTAGTGCAACCCTTTGAGCAGCTTGCGGAAAAATCGCTGAGCGGCCTTTGTGTTGCGGTGGCTCTGCACAAGGATATCGAGCACATTTCCGTCCTGATCCACCGCTCGCCACAGATACTGTCTCTGACCACGGATGGTGAGGAAGACCTCATCCAGGTACCATTTGTCGCCACAGCGAGGGCGACGGCGACGCAATTCATTGGCATATGATTGACCACATTTGAGGCACCATTGCCGCACCGTTTCAGAGGTCACGACGATCCCGCGCTGAGCCAGAAGTTCCTCAACCGTACCGAAAACTGAGCGAGAAGCGGAAATACAGCCACACAGCGTGGCTGATCATCTCGGAAGGGAAACGGAACCCTTTGTAATTGGGAGCAGTGGTGTTTGTTTTCATGTAGCTCTTTTAGCACATTGTTCAGCTACGTTCCCAAGTTGACAATACCCATTGGCCTGTTACGAGCTTAGATGATCCCGAAGAAAACTGTAAAGTCTGCAGTCACATGCACGACTTAGTTTGTAAATGTGGTTGTCCAGCAGTAAAGATTAAGAAGTAATATGAAGCCAACCTATCCCATACCAGTTAGACGATTTGACGGCAAGGTCTATTGTCCCCAGCATCCGGTGGTGGCATTTGACAATAGGCGGTATAAATCTTGTTATAGATGCTATCTTGCTGAGAAGCGTAAGAAGGAACGGGTGCGATGATGGAACACATCACCAAAGAAGAATACCTGCGGTTGCTCAAGAAAAAGCAGGTAAAGTACAGGAATAAAAAGACAGATACAGGACGTGGCTTATTTGCAAGTAAAAAAGAAGCTGCTTTTGAACGAGAGTGTTTTTTGCGCTTGAAAGCTGGGGAGATCAAGGATTATGCAGTGCAGGTGCGGATTCCGCTAGACGTGAATGGAGTGCATATCTGTTTTTACATTGCTGACTTTGTGATCCGACACAACGATGATACTTATGAGATTGTTGATACGAAAGGGGTAATCACGAAAGACTTCCGTATTAAATGGAAGCTGCTCAAGGCGCTTTATAGCGACAAATACAAATTCACATTAGTGAAATAGCTATGAACACATTTCTTTTTACCGTTATTACAGGCATGATAATTCAACTCATTGGACTAGGGTTATGGTTTCTCTTTGGCATCATCGGGATATTTCTCAGGGGGCTTCTCAATGGAGCAGCAGGTATGTTTGTATGGATGGCTCTTGTGCTGTAAAAAGACTATGAAAGTTGGGTAGTGGCTCATGTAAGAAGGATGGCTCGCTCTCGGTTGTAGCGATGAAGAAAGAGGAGCAAACACGCGGGCGTAGCATCAGCACCGACGCGGGAAAAGGAGAGCGTCATGCGCACAAAACGAGCCAGGCGTTGGCGTCAGGTGTTATTCCAGCGCTCCACGTGGGCCGTTTCTCCGGTCTCTTTGCCTACCGCCGTATGTTGGTCCTCAGGGATCACTGCCTTATACGTCGCCCAGAAGTCGGTGAAACAATGTCCCTGACGGTAGGTGGATGGAATGGCTTCCCACAACCGCTGGCACGTCTTTTTACTGCGATCACCGATGGCATAGGCGACCACCTGTCGCGTCTTGCGACACAAGGCAATCCACACCCAGGAGTCGTTGGCCTTTTTGAGCACACACGACCAGAGTTCGTCCAGTTCCAGGATCGTGGAAGTGGGATCCTCTGGGTCCGGAGCGAGCAGGGTGGTCCGTAAGGGAGGAAGTTGCGCTACTTTTTTTTGATCCAACTGGACACGGTGGCACGAGAGACCCCGAACGTGCGCGTGAGGCCGCGCAAGCTACTGCGTTCTTGATAGGCATGCAGAATCTCCTCGCGGCGAGCTTCTGGGTAGGCGTTGGGAGTCGGGTTCTCGCGGCTACGACGCCCACAGCCATGACAGCGATACTTCTGTTTGCCGTTGGGAGCATGCCCATCGCGCTACCCTCGCCTCGCTTCCACAGTGAGGACAGTGAAGGACGATGGTGACCATTGAATGTTCCTCTTTTTCATCTCGAATTAGTCTTCACAGTCTACCCTATCCTTCTCACTTACGCCACTACCAAAAAAAGTAGCTCAGCTTCCTCCTTTACGGACCACCTTGGTCGCCCCCGACCCAGAAGATGCCACTTCCACCACGCTGGAACTCGATGAACTGTGGTCGTTTGTGCTCAAAAAAGCGCATGACTCCTGGGTTTGGATCGCTCTGTGTCGCCAGACGCGTCAAGTGGTCGCCTATGCAGTGGGTGATCGGAGTAAAAAGACGTGTCAACGTTTATGGGAGAGTATTCCGTCAGCCTACCGCCAGGGACATTGCTTCACCGACTTCTGGGCGGTGTATAAGGCCGTACTCCCTGAGGACCAACATACGGCGGTAGGCAAAGAGACCGGAGAAACCGCCCATGTGGAGCGCTGGAATAATACCTGACGCCAACGTCTCGCTCGTTTTGTGCGCATGACGTTGTCGTTTTCCCGCGTCGGTGCTGATGCATGAGGCGTGCTTGCTCCTCTTTCTCCATCGCTACAATACCGAGCGGGCTATCCTTCTCACATGAGCCACTACCGGAGGTCTCAGTCCGCCTATCAGGCTACTCCGATACAATCAACTCACAGCAGAAAAGACGCAGCAGATGCTGGAATCTGCGGTGAGTGTCACCCCAGTAGCTTCATCTTTTCTGCTCAGAGAAAACGGGCACAAGTGAAAATGACAGGCAAAAACTCGCCGCAGAAACGTTTTCTGGGCCAAATGAAGGCTTACTTTGCACTTCATAACAGCCTCGCGCATATTAGGCCAACGAGTGAGTTGCTTCATCCACCTCGATTCTGCCTGAGGAACTTTTCCACCTTCCGATCAGGAAAAGCAAAGGCGTGTGGCACATGGCAAGTGACTGCTTTAACGAGGTAAGACCGTCACAGCAGCATCTGGCTGCGCGACCGTCACCAACTCATGGGAACTGACGCCGGTTCCGCAGCACTTCCAACAGATGTTCATACCCTCCGACGCCCCCGCTGTCCTCGGGTGGGCAGGCGCGCCCTCCATCCAGGCACCGCGGAACAATGTCATGCTCCGTCCGGGGCCAGAGGTCTTCGACGGTAATGAGATGCCGCCAGCTGTCGCCGAAATCATACTCATAGACGAAGTTGGCTTCCTTCTCGCCGGCGATGTCTCGCAGACGGACCCGCCGGTCACTCCGCATGTCGTCGTCATACTCCGGGTCTAGCTCCCCGTACCGCGCCGAGCCGACGAGAAACTGGTGCAAGTGGGAGTGCTCCCAACCGAGGACGACCTGGAGCAGGTGATGCAAGGCAGCAAGCGTGATCTGGTCCGACACCAGGATGCGTCGCCAGATAGGGGGGGCAATATGCGCCAGACGGATATCCAGTTGGTAGACACGTTCGGGTGAGATGCGGCGGGCCATTGGTGCGGTCTTCTCCTTTTGTCAATTGCTCTGTGCTTTCCATTTTATCCCCGCTGTCAAGCGAAAACAAGCCCCGCTTCCTTGTTGACAGGTATTCCACCGGCCGTTACAATAAAGAAGAACGGCCAGTCGTTTTTATTATAACCGATGTGAACGATGGAGACCACTCCTTGCACAGCTCACTGCAGAAGGAAGACGTGATGAAAACACCCGCTCGCCTCTTCTCCCGTTTTCCAGGCGGCGTGAAGGTTCCTAGTCTGCTCGCGCTTGCGGTCATACTGCTGGCTGCCTGGCTGATTGTCGAATCTCCTCTCTTCCATCCGACCGCGCCGCCGGGCCTGCATTTGACGGATCTCCACTCCGTCGGCGAGTTCCAGCACCTCTTCAACCAGGACGTGGGGACCCCGCGCCTGGTGCTCATTCTCTCCCCCACCTGACCGACCTGCCTTGCCGGTGCCAGTTGGGTACGAACCGCGATCCTCGAGAAATATCGAGCCGCCAAGGTGCGCGTCTATGTCATTTGGACGGTCAAACTCACCTTTGATGCGCGGGATCAGTGGGATGGAGGAGGACTTTCCGACCCACGGGTGGTCCACCTGTGGGACCCGCAGGATCTCATGGGGGATTGGTTTGTGGCGCATCTGCCAGACAATCAAGCGGGCGACTGGGATGCCTACTGGTTGTTTAACTCAACCGCCACCTGGGCGAACCAGCCACCACCCCTGATCAGTTCGGGCAGTTCTGTCATTGGGGAGAAGGATGCCCTGGCACAGAGCATTGCTCCTTTGCTCAAGGGGTAGGGTCTGCTGCTGCCCGCGCAGCGAGAAAGGCAGGAGGGAAACGGGGATGTCTCTTTTACATGTTGGTTGGCTTTCGGCCTTTGGAGCAGGGCTGCTGTCTTTTCTTTCCCCATGCGTCTTGCCGCTCGTCCCTGGCTACCTGTCCTACCTGGCAGGAACCAGCATGGAGGAGGCCAAGAGCCAGCCTACAGCCCGCTTTCGCGTCAGTCTGCATGCCCTATGCTTCGTACTGGGCTTTGTGCTGGTCTTTACCCTGCTTGGAGCCGCAGCCGCGCTGGTGGGCTTCGCCTTGCGTTCCTACCAGGAGTGGCTGGCGCGACTCGCCGGACTGCTGCTCATCCTCTTTGGCATCGCACTCACCGGACTGGTGCCGATCCCATGGGTGTCTATGGATCACCGTATCCAAGTGCAGCCAGGCAGAGCTGCCTGGTGGCGATCAGTGCTGATCGGTATGGCCTTTGGGGCAGGCTGGTCAGCCTGCACCGGCCCTATTCTGGGTGCCGTCCTGGTCCTGATCGCCGTCAAAGCAACGCTGCTGCAGGGGGTGTTCTTCCTGCTGGTCTATGCGCTGGGACTGGGAGTGCCATTTGTGCTGGTTGGCGTCCTGCTGGATCGCGCTGGTAGGCTCCTGCGTCCAATCCGCCGCTACACCCGCCCCTTCTTGTTCGTCGGAGGCGTCATCCTGATCCTGATGGGCATGCTGGTGCTCACGGGCCGGTTGGATCAACTGGCGAACCTGCTCTTCCCGTTTTCCTTCTCCCCCTGAACGGGGCGCGTCGAGAAACGGGACAGTGGTGGAACGTGTGGGAGCGTGTGGGAACGTGTGGGAGCGTATGGGAGCGTGTGCGTGGTGATGCGCTCCTCCCTAGCTATGAGGAGAAGAGTATGATGATGGAACGTGTCTATCACGCGTGGATCGGGGAACCGTTGCGCTGGGTAGCCCTGGCGGTGTTTGACCCAGCCCGCTTTCGGGCGGCCTATGAGCCAACCAGCTTGAAGGCTCGCGGCTTGATGCTGGCCCGCCTGATCGTGCCCCTCTTCCTGTTCTCCTGGTTGCTCGTCGCGCTGGTACGGGTCGTCCCGCTGCCCGCGCACGTGCTCGTCTGGTCGGACGAGGCCCATGGGTTGCGCTTGAGCCAGTGGGAGGTCGCGGCCATCGGAGTCACGTTTGGGCTGGTGGTGGGCCTGCTCTTCGGCGTGATACGAGGGGTCGCTTTCGGAATCGTTGTCAGCTTCACCGCAGGCGTGGTCTTCGGGTTACCAGGGGTTTATGCCATGCTTCACACCGATGCCCTCGGTGCATGGCTGGTGCCAGCGTTCGGCCTGGCCGCAGGACTGGCGCTCAGTCTCAGTTTCGGTCTGGCCTGGGGCCTTGCCTTCGGCGTCATTGTTGGTCTGGCGGCTGGCATTGGCATCGCTGGTCCAGATCTCGTCGCTGACCTGGTGATCGGCCTGGGCTTTGGTCTCGCCCTGGGCGTGCGAGGAGGTATCGTCACCCGACTCGAAATCAGCCTGATCGTTGGCATCATTCTCGGCGTGATCGGCGGGCTCACTGCAGGACTGCCAGGCGGTCTGGCAAGTGGCCTGGTGACAGGAATGGGGTGCCTACTGGGACTCTCCTGGATGTCCTCGTCTCCGCTTCAGGTGCCAAGAAGGGCGAATAGACAGGAAACTGAAGCGGAAGACCTCGACCAGAACCAGCACAACCAGGACTCTGTTGGTGAATGAAAGTGCGAGTCGAATCGGCCCCGTCACCGGGCGACCACAAGGGTCGCCCAATACGCATCAACCTAAGAAAAAGCTCATCAAATGCTAGAAGGGTGAGTGGAGTAAGGAGTGGCAGGGATGACCAGAAGAGGTGAGAGCAAGCGGAACGCTGTCATGCTGAGCACATTCGCTACGCTTAGTGTAAACTCCGCGAAGCATCTGGAGGCCCATGCAGACAGACCATTCGCTGCGGCTCAGGGTGACACAGTGAGGCAGCTGAGGTTGATGCGTATTGGGCGACCCAAGGGTCGCCCCTACTACGGCTTCGCAAGCCGGGGCGTGCATGGTGGCAAAGGAACGTTTCTTTCCCTTCACCCGGATATTTCACGCTCTGTGTCATTCGCCAACTGTAATTCATGCGCCTGTGGCGCACCAGGGTCTATGGAAATAGCGGCATTTAGAGCATGACGTAACATATAAGGCTATTTCCAGGGGAGTCAAAATAGCTTCATACCTCAATCTCCATCCTCAACAGCGCAGATGAGAGCGACTTGCCTAAGGCATCGCTTCTTAGAGAGCGGGAGGCGCCGCCGTTTAGGGCCTCGTGCAGCACAAACTTGAGGGCGAGAAGATTGGGAACCTCGAAACGCTCGACCGTGCCGGTGATAATGCCCTGGAAATGCTGTTTTACACGCACGGCGGTCACTTCTCTCGCTAATAGTTCGTAGGTCTGCTGGTCTGGCGCAAAGAGGCTCAGGTCAGCTTTGTCGCCTTTATCGCCTGAACGGGCATGGGCGAGATGAACCAGTTGCTTTTTCATCTACGATTCCTCTACACTGACACGCACATACTCCTCGATGATGGAACGTGGCGCCAAGGTGGGCCAGATGCCAAGCAGGCCGCGTGGCTCTAGCATGCCAGCAGCGCCACCGATGAACGGCGGGCCACTGAGCGCCAGCGGTGGGAACAGTCGCCCTAGCTTCGCCGCCTCTTTTTTGTCAGCGCAGCGTACGGCAATGCGTACATAGACTTCGTTCAGGTCATTGGCGTGGGTCGAATCGGCCAGGGGGCCATGGAGAGAGTTGTAACCAAGATACTCAACCAACGTTTCTTCCGCTTTGAGACCGATCTCTTGCATCTGCTGCTGGATGATCTGTGCCGCGGCCTGGGCTTTTGCCAGCGCGTCCGGCCAGGCGTAGCCCAGCATCGCCTGGCCCATCACGCCGTCTTCATAGCCAGCTACGATCTTCAAGGTGTCGGGGGCTGGTAGCCCTGTCGCTCCTGTGACGCGAACTTGATCCGGGCCAATCTCTTGCATCTGCAAGGTGGTCATATCCACGTCAACATCCGGAGTCAGATAGTGGCGCGGATCATGGACCTCGTATAACAATTGCTCGCGCAGGGTATCAATACTTACGCGCCCCCCTGTGCCTGGCGCCTTTGTAATGACAGCCTCACCACTCTCCCATACTTCAGCGATGGGGTAGCCGATATGGGCAAGATCGGGGATGGAGCGCCAGTCGCCGCCGAAGTTGCCCCCGGTCGCCTGGCCGCTACACTCGAGCAGGTGTCCAACCACCATACCCTGGGCCAGCTTGTCCCAATCGTCCCAGCGCCAGCCCAGTTCATGGACCATTGGAGCAAGGAAGAGCGCGGCGTCCGCGACACGCCCTGTCAGCACGATATCCGCGCCGCCGTCCAATGCCTCCACCAGTGGGCGCGCTCCCAGGTAGGCGCTGGCAAAGAGCAGGCGTTCGCGTATCGTGGAAATATGCTCTCCGGTGTCCATGTGGGCCAGCGAGACGCCTGCTGCCTGTAGTTCGTCGAGACGTTCATGGACAGAATCCCCCAGTACAACGCCTACCTTGAGCTTTAAGCCAAACTGCTTGAGCGCAGCTACCAGTACCTCTCTTGCTGCCATGGGGTTAAGCCCGCCCGCGTTGAGAATAAACTTCACGCCTCGCGGAATGGCTAGAGGAAGAAGCTCGGCCAGCATGGGCACAAGGTCACGGGTGTAACCCAGGGTAGGGTCGCGCTGGCGGTCTTTCTGTAAGATGGCCAGCGTCAATTCAGCCAGGTGATCGGAGGCGACGTACTGGACATTGCCTCGTTCTATACTTGCCTTGATGGGCTTCCACGAGTCACCATAGAAACCCAGGCCACCAGCAATACGCACGGATTTCATATAGGATATGCTTCTATCTCATACCAAACAGTTCTCGAGCGATTAGCAGCTGGCGAATTTCGTTGGTACCGGCGCCGATCTCACCTAATTTGGCGTTGCGCCACATGCGTTCGACCTCAAAGTCGGTCAGGTAGCCCCAGCCTCCGTGAATCTGCAACGCCTCGTCCGCGGCTCGCATCGATGCTCTAGCGGTGAAAAGCAGGGCAGCTGCAGCCTCTTTACTGACACGTTTTCCCTGCTGTGCCAGCCACATGGAACGGTGCGCCATCAAGCGCGCTGCTTCAAGATCGGTATACATATCGGCGATTTTGGCCTGGATAAGCTGGAAGTTGGCGATAGGCTGTCCAAACTGCTCGCGCTCCTGGGCATACTTTATTGACACTTCGAGGGCAGCTTCTAAGCCGCCGATGGCACTGACCGCGAAAAAGGCACGCTCCAGGTCAAGCCCACTCATTACGACTTTAAATCCATCATTGACTCGACCAAGCACATTTTCCTCTGGCACAAAGGCGTCTTCAAAAACGAGTTCACCCGTGGGGGAGCCGCGCATGCCGACTTTTTGCAGTTTGCGGGCGACATAGTAGCCGGGCGTATTGGTTTCAAAGATGAAGGCGGTGATGCCGCGGCTGCCAGCCTCTGGCTTTGTCTTGGCATAAACGATAATCACATCAGCAATGGGGCCATTGGTGATGAACATTTTCGTGCCGTTGAGTAGGTAGCCACCGCGGGTTTCACGAGCGGTCATCTGGATGCCCATGGCGTCGGAGCCTGCATTCGGCTCGGTGAGACCTAGCGCGCCGATCATTGCGGTGCTGGCCAGTTTGGGTAAGTATTTTTGTTTTTGTTCTTCGTTACCGTTGCGGAGAATATTGTGCGCGCAGAGGTTGAGATGCGCACCAAATGACATGGCGATGGCCCCGTTCGCACGTCCGATGCCACGAGAGACGAGGGCAGCCATCAAGAAATCGCCACCGCTGCCGCCATACTCTTCAGGAATCGCGATTCCTGTATAGCCTTGATCGGCAAGACGCTGCCACATCCAGCGCGGAAAATCGTCGGTACTTTCTATTTCGTCGTTGGCGTTGCAAACATACGTCGGTCCAAGTAAATGGAGAGTGTTCTCTAGAAAACGCTTTTAAGATTCTTGAATTACGGGTAGTGTACGCCGTAACAGGCAGTGGTTACAAGGGGTAACACGTTACCCCAAGTTACTTATGGCTCCGCTTGGATGAGGTGGAGTTATAAAGCTACTTGAGAGATATTAGTTCAATCTGAAGCCCAGGAACTCGTTTATAGTCTGCGTCAGCAGTAACAATAGTCAAGTTCCGTTCCAAAGCGGTTGCAGCAATCAAAGTATCAATATCACCGATAAGCCCTGTACCCTGAGGTGGACGGAGAAGACGTCTAACATCTGCATAACGTTCCAGAATAGAGTAGGTAAGAAAGTAGGGATATACTTCACTAAGAAGGCGTCTGAGGTCGTTATGACGACGAGAATAATCAGAAAGGCTCTTAATATATTT
>WNGR01006921.1_pt1 | contig 12063 bp, 15 predicted proteins | sample 5407581 | NCBI WGS metagenome assembly WNGR01 (sample SAMN13153383, study PRJNA577476) | soil metagenome | isolation source: 80 cm soil or saprolite under Garry oak tree replicate 2 | place: USA:California | collected 2016-06-15
ACAGACGGCACCACGGCCACCGCCCGCGCGACGGCAGCCCTCGGATCACTATGGCGCCCCGTCCGCGCCCTGACCGCGGCACAGCTCGGCGCCCACCGCGACGCCCTCATCCACACCGCCATGGCCGGCTGCGCACCGATCCACACCCGGCCCGACACACCGCACACACCGACCTGACCGCACACGCCCAGCCCACCCACACCCGCCCCGGCCAATCGGGTAGCTGGCGAGTTCGCCGGCGAAGGCGTGGTCGGCTCGGGTGAACACGGCCGCGGCGTAGCGGTGCCGGTTGGGGAAGGTCACGACACCGATGTCGTTGTTGATGACGCCGGGGATGCGCCCGCCCATGCCGGCCACGGTGACACCGGTGGCGGGGTCGAAGCCGAGACTGAGCCGGTGCAGCTGCTGGTGGCTGGCCCGCGGCCCGGACCGTGCTCCGCGCCTCGGCACTTGGCCGTTGTGCGGCAGGTTGGCTCGGCGGCGAGAGCCGCCGCTGTCTCTCTCTCCTCATGATCGAGAGGAGGGGCGTTGATGTTCGCCGTACCGTCCGGACATGACTGACTCAGACAAACTCACGCTGTGCGTTGTCGATGACCCCGCATCATCAGTTGCTCGTCGAGATCGAAAGCACCCGCGATGACATCGACCAACAGAAGATCGATGAGATCGCGAGGGCCGGCCGGTACCAGCCCGATGGGCTTCACCCAGCGCGACGGAAGCCCACTCCACGTCGTCATCGTCGCTGCCCCCTGACTCCGGCACCACGCGACTCCCCCGTGTGCGACGCGCTCAACAGGTCTCCTGGCCCGGGCGACTACATTCCGCGACCTGCGTGGCGGGCTCAGCCGTTGCCGGCTCTGCACTGCAGAAGCTCCTAACACGCCCGCCGCATCCTCGGCGATTCCTGTCGTAGCATTCCTGCGCGAGCCCGGTGGACAGTCGGCGGCGTGGACCGGGCTCAGGGCACCTGGGTTCAAGTGAACTCTGGACAGCGCCGCTGCGCTTACGGCGAACTGTTGGGCTACATCGACGAGGCGAAGACGGCCTACGTGCGGATTGCGGTCAGCCCAACGCGGTCGGCGATACTGGTCGTGCGAGCCGACACGATCACCCCGGCCCGGGCACCCATGAGGGCATCGGAGATCCGGTAAGCGCTCATCGGAGCCGCGGGCACCGGCCTCCGCAGTCGGGGGCCGCGCCCGGCGCGGCCAGCCGACGCATCCGACGCAAGACGCTTGCTCGACCCTGCCTGGACTGCGGGCGGGTCTTGACACCTACTGTCATCGGCGGGTCGCGGCTACGTCGCGGTGTCGAAGCGATCGAAATAGGCGACCGGGTAGGAACCGGCCACGGACCGCGAAATCTCACCGGCGCTGATGCGGTACACGCAACGCTGACCATCGGCGAGGTCGCTGAACAGCACGTGGCCGGTGTGAGGTTGCCCCGCTTCGACGGACAGGGTTGATGACTCGGTCAGGCTACTTGCGGTAGGTCCGTCGTTCTGGCGCCCGCCTCGTATTCGTCGGGGGTTTGGTAGCCGAGCGCGCTGTGCAGTCGGGTGCCGTTGAACCAGGCGATGTAGTCAACGATGGCGTGGCGGGCGGCTGCCCTGGTGGGCCAGCTGTGCTGGTCGAGGCACTCGCCCTTGAGTGAGGCGAAGAAGCTCTCAGCGAGCGCGTTGTCCCAGCACTGGCCGGTGCGTCCGACCGATAGCCGGACCTCGAGGTCGTCGGCGAGGGCGGCGAATTGGGCGCTGGTGTATTGGCAGCCACTGATGCTCTCCTGTTTGTCAAGCGCTGCTGTTGATCAGTGGCCGGCTCCTCCGCCTGTGATGGTGTGCCGGTGCTCGGCGTGGTCAAGGTCGTTCATCCGGTGCGGTGCTGGTGCAGCGCGGCCCGGGCGGCGTTGATCGCGTCCAGGTCGTCGTCCTTGCCCTTGCGGCGCCGATCGGATCTATCGGGGCGGTCGACTTCCAGGATCGACACGCCGACCTTGGCCAGGTGCCGGGTCAGCCCGGCGCCGTAGGAGCCGGTGCCCTCGACACCGACACGGGCGATCTCGCCAAACTCGCCGATCCACGCCAGCAGCGCCCGGTAACCGGCGCGGGTAGTAGAGAAACTCCGAGTACCAAGGACCTGCTCGCCGTCGTCAATGACCGCGGCGACGTGCAGCTCCTTGTGCGTATCCACCCCGACGTAGACGACGCGATCAGCCCCGGTCTTCCTCTTCTGCTGGCGGGTCGGCGCAGTGGTGGTCATGCTGGTCATGTCGTTCCTTCCGATCGATCAGCGGGGGGACGGCACCGCGCTTCGACCGAACCGGCGGACAAGACAGTGATGAGCACCAGGTGGCGCAGGCTCTCCTTAGGTCACCCCGACGGCGAGGCGTAGCGCCTCACCGGGCCCTCCCAGGGCACCGACAGATCCGGGGAAAGACAACAACGTTGTCGATCGGAGTGAGGGTCAGGAAGCCCTGGGAGCGCCCGGCACCAGCATCCTGTCGCGTCCATCGGTGTGAGAGTCAGGAACCCTGAGAACGCCGGCACGGACAGTCTCACTGTCGGAGTGGAACACCACGCCCGGCTTGGGGTCACGAGTGGCGACCGCGTTGGCCAGCGCGGCGGCGACCAGTTCGGTGCGCAGGTGATCGGCGGTGGCCCAGCCCACGACCCGGCGGCTGGCGATGTCGATGACGGTGGCCAGGTAAAGCCACCCTTCCCAGGTCGGCACGTAGGTGATGTCCCCGCACCAGCGGGCATTGAGCCTGCTCACGTCGACGCTGAAGTCGCGGCGGATCAGGTCGGCGCGGGCAGCAGCGGCCGGGTCGGGGATCGTGGTCTTGCGCCACCGCTTGGGTGCCCGGCCGCGGATCCGCCCGGCGCGCATCAGCCGGGCGATGCGTTTGCGGCCGTGCCGGTGCCCGGCCCGGCGCAGCTCGACCTGGATGCGCGGTGCGCCGTAGCGGCCCTTGGAGTCCTCGTGCACCGAGCGGATCCGCTCGAGCAACTGCGCATCCTCACGCTCGCGTGGCCCGAGCTGGCCGGCGCGGGCGGCGTAGTGGGCGGCACGGGAGACCTTGAGCAGCTCGCACGCCCGTTTGACGTTGCGCCGCTGGCGCTTCTCCGCCTCGATGAACGGGTAGACGTTCACCGGGTCTCCTTCACGAAGAAAGCCGTCGCCCGCTTGACAATCTCCACGTCCTCGCGCAGCCGCCGATTGTCCCGACGCAACGCGGCAAGCTCTTCCCTCTCGCCGCTGTCAAGCCATCGGTGCGCGTGCCTGCATCACGCTCGGCCTGCTTGACCCACTCCCGCACCCCAGTCTCGGTCAGATCGAAATCGCGCGCGACCTGACCGACAGACCGATCACCGCGCTGGCACAACTCGACGATCTCGGCCTTGAACTCCGCGGTGAACGACCGACGCTGCCGAGGCCGCTTCTGCTCCACGTTCTCCATGATGGACATCCTCTCCAGGGACAAGCCCCTGATCTTGGATGTCCGTCAAAACGGGTCAGGCCCAGTGTCCAAGTCGGGGTATTGCAAGCCCTCGCAGGGCCCATCGACGCAGAACACCCGCAGGATCGTCCCCGACTGCATCCGTGGATCGTCGGCATACGCTTGGGTGGGTGACCAGAGGCGAAGGTCCCGCCCGGCCGCGCGCGCCGGGAAGTGGGGTCACGCACCGTCGGCGGCACCGCACGTGTCGCCGCGCCAGCGGCGACCGTTGATCGGTTTGCGCGCACGCGCCTGCGAATTGAGTGCGCGGCTCTACGCTCCAGCGGAAGGTTCCGGCGGCGCGAGGATGCCCAGCGTGCCAGCAAGCGGCCCGGGCGCACTGGCTCCGACGGGTTGGGGGGCCGGTGCTTGATCGCGGCCAGCTAGGCAGGCCGCGAAGGGGTCGAGGTTTGCCCGGGCTGCGAATGGATCCGAGCCGGCGCCGGCGAACGTGATCCAGTGGCTGCCAGGGGGCGCGATGCGCCACCGCGACGGCCACGTGTCAGGTGGTCGCGATGCTCGCGCGCGGGGACGGCTCACCGCCAGCCCTGCTTATCGTCGGGCCCTCGACCTCGATTTCCGCGAGGTCGACTTCCGCACAGCCCGCGCGCCTCACCATGTCGCCACGCGGGACCGCGTACAGCCCGTGCCCGAGCTGTGCACCGGGTGAGGCGAGGACGCTGTCTTCCATGGCTGCCGACCAGGCCAGCCGCGAAGGCCCGATCGGGCGCTGCGGGTCACCAGACCAGGCGGCGGCTGGTCGGTTGGCGCGCGCGTCGACCGCCGGCGTCGGGGGCGTTGACTGGTGAGAAGCGGCGGGCAGAGCCACCGGTTAGGTTAGGTGGGAGGTCGCGGTGAGCGACGATGGACGGCCAAGCGATGCCGACGTCTACTTGCACGTGATGCCGCGCTACGCGAATGGGCAGCGGTGGCACGTCTTCCAGGTCAGCGACGAGTCTCCACGGATCACGCTCGCCGGCAGCGTCGCCTCCTACGACGAACTGCGCAGGCTCGCCACGCGAGCCAAGTGGCCCGTGCGGTTCGCTGAACAGGCGTGGCGGCAGATGGTCGCCGCCGGGGTCGCCCCCGACATGGTGCCCGACGACGTGACCATCGTGTAGGGCGCACAACCTGAGCCCGCGACAGTGTCGACCCGGTGCGAACGAGGTCAGGATCGCTCGTGTCTTATCGGCTCGCCCACGTGGCGTGGGCTCCGGCGGTGCGCCAGTCGGGTTATACCGCCAGGGTGTCGGGGTCCTCGCCGGTCTCGGCGAGCCGGGCGGCGAGCTCACGCAGTTTGACGTGCCGGTGCTGGGAGGCGGTGACGAGCCGTTCGAAGGCCTGCTCGGCGGTGAGCCGGTGCCGTTCTATGAGGATGCCGACCGCCTCGCCGATGACCTGCCTGGTGCCGATGGCCCGGCGCAGGTTGAGCACCTGCTCGGCGTGCGCGAGCGCGATCGCGGCGCGGCTGGCGAACACCGGCGCGACCAGCTCGGACGCGGCGCTGAAGCCGCGCCGCCGGCTGGAGTACAGGCTCAGCATCCCGGTTCCGCCGCGGGTGGCCGGCAACTCGCAGACCAGCATGCTGCGCACCCCGACCTCCACGGCGCGCGCGGCGAACCTGGGCCAGCGCCGTTCGGCGCGCAGGTCATCGATGCGGATGGTGCCGTGGATGGCGCCGATCTGCGGCGGCGGGCCCTCGCCGAGCTCGTGCTGCGCCTGGTCGCACGCGGTCGCGACGGGGCTGGTGGCGGCGAGGTTTTCGACCCTCTGCCCGGGTCGCTGCATCGACACCCCGGCGTGCTCGGTGCCGGGCACCAGCCGCACCGCGAGATGCACGACGTGCGCGAGCTGCTGGGTGGGTGTGGCGTCATCGGTGAGCTCGGCGGCCAGGTCGGCGCGGGCCAGCGCGAGCAGCGTGCGCAGCGTAGGCGGGGTGGCCGCGGGCCGCAGCCGCGGCGATGCGGCCCACGCGCGCAGATTCTTCTCCAGGTCGGCGAGCTGCTCGCTGAGTAGCGTCAAGTCGGCCGATGTCAGCGCTGCCGGGTCCGTCGACGATAGGCGCACCTGACACTCGGCCAGCCGGGCAACGATCTCGGTCAGGCTCGGCGGGGACTGCGTCACGCCCCCCACGTCCTTTCTCTCGGCCCGCGTCCACGCCCCCGGCCCCGGCCCCGGCCCCGGCCCCGCGGATCGTCTCACCACCATCGCCCGCCGCGCCAGACGCGGCACGCCGAAGACGGCGCCACGGCTGGGAACGACACTCCAGGCCGCTCAGTCACCGTCGCGGGCGGATACTGGAGGCGTGCTGCTGGTGTGCCAATGCTGTGGCCGATGGCGCGTGCGGAGTATCCGGCTAGTCCGAGGCGGCGAACCAGCGCGGGAGTATCTGCGCGTGACCTACCGTGACTGCCATGTCGCCGACGTCGCCACCCATCGAGGAGCTTCAGCGGCTGCTCGGCGGGTACGGCATCAATCTTGGCGAGCTGATCGAGGAGGCCATCCTCGCGTAACCCCATGGAAGTCGAGGCCGTCCCGGGTCGCCGGTCGCGAAGGCGTGCGCGGCTTGGCCGGACGGGTCCGACGCTGCCGAGTCGCCGTCGGGGAGGTGTCACACCCGTTCAGAGCGGCCCCTCAGATGCCCTGATCGAATCCACGCCTGCGTTGTCGACGCTCGTCGCGGCGCCGGACAGAATGACCGCCGAAGGTTGCGCCGATCAACAACGCGCACTCGCTACCTGACCGGCCCCGCTCCTTCAGCAAGCACTGACTGTCCACAGTGGACAGTCAGTTGGCGTGCTGCTCGCCGACGACGACGAGCATCCCGTCGCGGCCATCGAACGTGCCACGCACAGCGCGCCGCGCCGGCCGTCTTGTACGTAGGGCTCAGGGACGAGCATCGTTGTGTGTAAGTGCTGTAAGAGCCCAGTCCGATGCGGTTTACCGGGTCGGCCGGCGGGGCAGGCTACGCGTCAGAGGCGGGTCTCAGCATGGGTGAGACTCGCGTCTAGGCCCTGCTGGCTCAACGTCGACGCCAACGGGGCCGCTCCACGCGTCGCGGATCCGCCCGCGCCGGCGTGACCCCACCGTCGTGCGTCCGGCGGGTGCGCTGCCCAGCAGCGCGTGCCAGTTCGTGATCGAGCGGGTCACGGGACCACACCGAGCGCCTCAGTCAGCCTCACGCGTCGCCCGCCCGGGCGTCTGGCTCGTGACTACCGGTGACCGCGGACGGTGCGGACCGCCGGTTGACCGAAAGGTCGCGGTGAACGACGAGGGCGCATGAACGATACCGGGGTCTGTCTGCAGGTGATGCCGCGCCACGACACCCGCGTCGGGCCGCACCGGGGGCACCCGCCCCAGGTCAGCAACGAGTCGCCGAGGATCACGCTCGCCGCAGCGTCGCCCTCCTACGACGGGGCGCGCAAGCTCACCACACGAGACAAGCGGCTTCCTCCGGACGGACTTGGACGGCTTGCCTGCAGCGGCGCCGCTGACCGACCTAGACCATGCCGAAGGGCTTGTCCAGCGCCTTGATCACGATCCGTCGCGCTTCTTCCGGCGGCGCACGGCGACCCCTGCCGCGAGCAGCGCCCCGCCGGCTCCAAGCAGCTGCTTGCGATACGCCTTGACCTCGTCCGTGCCCAGCCGAACCAGCGGCGACAGCTTCTCGCTCGACTGACGCAGCAGCGAGCTGAGCGTCTCGCCCGTGGCGTCCACAGCCTTCTGCACCGGCTCGGGCGCCTTCTGCTTGGCACGACCGACCACGCCACCCGCACGGGCAAGCGTGTGCCCGGTGCTTGGCTTCGCCGCATGCAATTTCTGCCGCGCCGGCGCCGTCATATTCAGCCTCGACGAGACGGCATCGACAGAGTCGGCTCGCTCATCGCGGTTCGTGTCGATCTCGCCGCGCGGCTCCTGCACGGGCGGCAGCTCGGAGTCGGTCTGGGCCGGGGCGCGTCGAACGGACTCGCTCATCGGCACGAACTCTCCTTCACGCTCTGCATGTCCTGCCTGACCCTGTAAACCGCCGCGCCCCTCGGCCGCGACAGAGCACCCGGCGTCACTTTTTCTCGGCCGCCGTCGCCGGTCCGACCCCCGGACTACACCACGGGCCGCTCCCCGGTGACCCGGCCCGTCCGGTGCGACCCGCTGTGCTGATCAACGACACGGCTCGGCGGAGGTTGCGCGGTGCCTCGCTGACGCGCCCGACAGCCACACCGCTGCCTGGGGATTGACCCGGGTACATGCATGTTGGCCCGCCAGTCGGGAATGCGTGTCGAGCGGTACTCACAAATCGCCAAAATCATCACGCCGGGCGCGGCCGTGTTGTCGCGGAGCGTCCTCGAGCACGACCGGGTCCGCGTCGCCTACCAGCGCGCTCGTCGTTGTCCATCGGTGAGTGCTGCCGGTGCGAACACCGGCCAATCGGAGGTCGCAGTGAACGACGACCCACGGACGAACGACGTCAAGGCCTACCTGCACGTGATGCCGCGCTACCCAGACGCACAGCGGTGGAACGTGTTCCAGATCGTCGACGACCCGCCGGGGATCGCGCTCGCCGCGAGCGTGAGCTGCTACGACGAGGCCAAGCAGCGTGCCGCGCGCGGCAAGCGCAGCCTGCGCTTCGCTGAGGAGGCGTGGCGGCAGATGGTCGCTGCCGGCGCCGCCCCACCCAAGTTGCCCGCCGAGGTGACGATCGTATGACCGACGCCGAGCAAAGCCCGAACGATGACGACGACGCTCGCCGAGCCCAGGGTGGGCGAGTTCGGCTTCCAGCCAGGCCGAGCCCAGCGGCAGGGTCCCGCACACGGTGTCGTGACGGTGGCCAAGACAGCACAGGTTTCTTGACCCGCGCGGCACGGTCGCCGGGCGCCCCGTCGTTCAAGCTGCGCCGCGGCGTCGACCGTGATAGACCCGAGCGGTGCCAGACGATCAGCGGACCGTGACCGGCCCCAGCGCCGATAGCTACGAGCCATCCGGCGTGCACGCCGATGATGACGGCTCGTGGACGGTGACGTTCACGGCCAACGAGCAGTTCGGCGAGGAACTGGCCCTCGTACGCGCGGCGGCCTGGCTAGCCCATCACCGCGAGCACACCCTGCGCGAGCTGTCCTTCCGCTGGGGCGCCGATGATGACCGCGACGAGCTCGACGCCAGCGTGCAGCTCGTCGTGATCGCGAACATGAACAACTCGCACTTCCCCGCCCTGCACCGCTTCGCCATACCGGCGGGCCGGCTCATCAACACCGTGATGTCCGAAGCCCTCGCCGAACCCACGCCCTAACCCAACCCGGCGAAGCCCAGCCGATCGAACTGGGTCGGCGGGAGCGACACCCGTCGCTGCCCACCTCCCGCCGGCGGTTGCCACGCCTACCATGCGTGCGCCCATCCACCGGATGACCCGGGGCTTCGTCGGACGCCTATCGCTGCCCTGCGCGTTACTCAGCGCGGTGCATACCCGGTCGGTCACTCGGCGCCGCCGCGCTAACGTGTCCCAGCTGCTCAATCGCCGTGGCAAAGACGACCGTCGCCTTCCGCTCCTGGTCCAGGGCAGCGTCCAGCGCCGCGAGTTTCTCCGGTGACCAATGGCGTGGGTGGCGCGGGTCGTCATAGAGAACGGCGTAGCCAGCACCGAACGACTTGACGAGCGCGACGGCTTCCGCGTGCGCCTTCGCCGCGGCGTGGAACTGCTCGTTGATCTCTCGCTCGTCACCGCCTGTCATGGGCCGGACACTACGCGCACCACCTTGCCGACGCGGCCCCAAACAACACCAGGCCGGGTGTCCCGGCCCAGCGCCGCATGACAGCTAGGTGAGGGCCGGTCGCCGCCGCGCTTGATTCTCGCGGAGTCTCCCTTCTGTGTCGTACGGTCGTGCTTGTGGCCGATGAGCCAGACATCGAAACACTGCGACGCTATTTCGGCGGGCTGCTGGCCGCCGAGCTCGAGACCGGGACGCGTCCTAAGCCGCTCGGCGAATGCACCGCCGAAGACATCGTCTACATCGCCACGGAGCTGATCGCGTCTGCCGGCAGCCCGGCCGACGCAGGCAAGTGTGCCGAAGACTCCTGGCGACCTCCCCGGCGTGTGTGGTCCGGTCCGGTCGAGGAGTTCGTCACCTCGACAGCAGCCGGCATCGTGCGGTGACGCACGTGCCGCCCAGATGTATCCGTCGGGCGGGGCGTGCACCTGCACGGCACGGAACGGTAGCCAGCGGCCGAGGCGGATGCGGCCCTCCATCTCCAGGACGACGGTCCGGTGCATGGGCGTGCCTGCCGCGATGGCGTGGCTCAACCAGCGCCGAGCGGGTTCGGGTAGGCCGGTCAGCATCGATGGATCAAAGCTGGCGGCCGGGGCCGCGGGACCGGTGAAGCGGTCCCACAGCTCGGCGACGCGTGCCGCGGCGCGGCCGGCGACCTGTCTCGGGGTTGCTCTCGTGCGGCTGGGCGTGTTCGCGGTCATCGTTGAGGTCCTGCGGAGTGTCCAGAGGTCCCGATCGGGACGGGGTCGGCCACCAGGTTCTCAGATGCAAATATTCACGCCCTGGCGCTCGACCTGATTGGCGTCCCGATTACCTACACGATCGCGGGCGCGGACGACGAAATAGACAGATTGGTCGGCGGGGAGCGTCGGCGTCGTAAAACGGGTCGCGCCGGCATCGGTGACATAGGTCGGCGCGGTGTAGTCCTCGCCGCCGGGCTTGCTTGCTTGGTAGATCTCGTAAACGATCTTCTTCGGCGGGGTGGTGTTGTCGCTGGCCGGATCCCAGATGAGCGTGTAGCTGAGGCTCTGTCCGGGGGAAATCGGGCCGGGGACGCAGGTCGTGGCCGACGTGAGACCTGCGAACGCGGGCGGAATCTGATCAGGTTTCGCAGCCGCGGCTGGCGCAAGGACGGCGGCCGACACGGCGACCAGCGCGATCGCCCCCATAGCGCACTCGATCAGGCGCCTGCGCAGCGGATTGGCTGCTGCCATAGGCACACTGTAGAACAGTGCGGGACGCTTGCCTCGCGAGCGCGCCACGCAAACAACAGACTGATATGTGCGAGTCGCTCGCAGGTCGAGGACGACGGGCGGCACGCGCGGATCGCGTGCAGCGCCGTCCGCGCGCTGCAGTCAGCCGATGAGCGAATGGTCGCCACACTGCAAGTGAGGGAGAACCCTACGGCGCGGCCGGAACTAAAGGGCAGCGTTATGCACGAGTGGCACCGGAGTGAGCGCGGCGGGCAGCAGTAGGCAAGAGTTTGGCGGCCATGTCGGGGGCCGCGCCTTGAGGGCGCTACGCGACGATGCGCCCGAGCAGGTGGCGGTTCTTCGCGACGGAACCGGGCAGGACGGTGAAATGGACCTGCCCGTCGTCATCGACTGTGACAATCCGTACGACCGCCTGAGCGACGGCGTTGCCGGCGAGCACCATCGCGCCAGGGATGATGCGCTCGGGAATACGGGCACCAGCGAGCGTGGACCAGCCCCGCCCGTCGTCGTCCTCGGCGTTCAGGTCGGCGACCAGGTCAACGTCAACCACGGCCGTACCTCACTTCCCTCGTCACGCCTCATGGTACGGGTTGGCAATGGTCCGATGCTCGCAGCTGATCAGCCGGGCGATGCCATCATCGAGCTCGTCGAACGCGAGGTCGAAGTGCCGCGGATTGCGCCCGGTAGCCTCCAGCCCCAGCCCAGCCGACCGCAGCGCACCAACAGTCATCACAGTCAGCTGCTCAAACCGGACCAGCGGCGACTGCTGGGCGAGCTCATCCAGGCTCAGATCGCGCACGGCAAACACCGATATCCCATACGTGCCGTAGATCGCGTAGTTGCGCAGCGCATCCTCGCGCAGCAGCTCCGGATCGAGCGCGCCGCCCCGGACGACGACGGCGACGTCGTCAGTGAGTTCGTCGCCAACCCGGATGTATCGCTGCTTCACGCGCGAAGATCTTGCCAGTGCGGCGGGGACGTGTCGTTGGGCCACGCGCGAGGGGCGGCGAGGTCGACCGCGGCTCGTCCGCAAAGCGCCCCCCAGGTTCTATCGGGCGGGTCATATGCGAACACGGCTGCCGGCATCGGCGTAGCTGCAGGTCCGGAATCCCTTGCACGGTAGGGGCTCTCGCGGCAGCGGGTGTTTCGGTTGGGGTGTCTCCTGTGGGACGGCAAGGATGTCCCGGTTGGGGTTCCGATCGGGGACGGGGATCGAGGTCGAAATGCATCGACACGCGGATGACCGTTCTCCCGAATTGGGAGCGTCGCATCGGCGGCGCGGGCGCGGTCAGACCTGGGCTGCGGGCATGACCCATTGCCTCGGGTCCCAGCGGCGAGTCGGCTGCTCCCGTTGTTCGCGTCCCAGTCCACACGTCTGAAATGACGGCAATGCCGTGGCCCTATGGGCGTGAGGCCACTGCGGGCGTTGGCGGCGCGCTCCGTGGGGCGTGGTCACCGGTCGATGGCGGCCATGCTCGCTTCGTTGTGGCGTTCGCCGGCGGCTGGGGTGAGGTTGTTGAGCCGCTTGAGCTGGTCACTGCTGAGTTCGATGCTGTCGGCGGCGGTGTTCTCTTCGACGCGGGCGACTCGCCTGG
>WNGR01006922.1_pt1 | contig 12063 bp, 11 predicted proteins | sample 5407581 | NCBI WGS metagenome assembly WNGR01 (sample SAMN13153383, study PRJNA577476) | soil metagenome | isolation source: 80 cm soil or saprolite under Garry oak tree replicate 2 | place: USA:California | collected 2016-06-15
ATGGCCCGCACATCGTAGACAAATGCCAGCGTCGTCGCCGCCGCAAAAGGGGCCAGCCAAAGCCATTTGCGCCCGCGAAGCCGCGCCGGCGCCGTCCAGATCCCTGCTTGATCGCGGAACACGTCGCCGAAGCACCTCAGAGCAGTGGACGCTAAATCGCAGGTACTGCCGGCACTTTGAGTCACCGTGGGGCCGCCAGCCTGACCCGGAGTAGCGCCAGTGTTCGCGGGCGCCTGAGCTCCTGGCGGTGCAGGCGAGGAAGAAGTCTGCGGCACAGCAAATGGAGAGACGAATCCAGTATCTGCGCCGCTATTCACCAGCGACGCCGCGTCAAACGAAGACTGTGCCCGCGTCGACACAGAGAGAACCAGCAGGAGTGTAGCGGCTAATATCTGCTCGAGCCTGGGACCCAAGAGTTGATAGGCCCTTTTCACATTCGACTCCCATGGCGTCAGAGCATCAGGCCGCTATCCCAGCCGCCAGGTTCACCATGCTACGATGTGCAAACCGCTTCCGGCGTCGCCAACTGCATTAGCGCAAAATCGGCAGTTCGCGATGAAGGCGGCTACGCACCGTGGCATCGGCCACACGTGCCAGGTGCTCCGCGAAGTTGCCTTCGTAGATAAATTCCGCTGTCGCCTGTCCCCAATCCACGCGAAAGCTCCAGTTCATGCCAGCGGGTTTCACAGATATAGTCCGAACTTGCTGCAGCGGTATTTCGACTAAAACTTGGAGGGTAGCGTCTATCACCCATAGCCGCTCAGCACCGATGAAGAGTTTCGCCCGGTGTCGGCTTCTAGCGCCATCGGTGTAGGAGCCGCCATCCACTGCGAGCAATGCGCCCAATTCGCGTACCTTCGCATCAACGGAGAATTCGGGGCGTTCTGGCGTCAAAAGGATCGCAAGCAGCATCATCAGAGCCCCCAGCACGAGCAGCATGAACGAATGCGGCCGCGCCGCGCCCAAGGCGAGTACTACCACGCCCGCGAACGCTATCAGAATGCGGACAAAATTCCACAACTTCCTCCGGCGCCGCAATCGGTTCACCTTCGGAATGACCAGAACCAGCCCGAAAATGACCCAGAGCCCGCCGCGGCCCAACCCCGCCGCTCCTCTGCGCAACAGCGAAATTTTGGAATGTTCCATCGAACGATCCGCCAATCTTCGATTGGACTTCGCCGTATGTCAAATCGTCTGAGGCAAAAGGGAGCAAATTCTGTTCTCTTTTGTCACCAACGACCGATTCCAGCCGAAAAAGAGCCCTGCGGCTAAGCTACAATAGTCGGTGCATCAAAAAGAATGTCATGGCGGAAACGGCAACCTCGTCCGAACTGCGTGAAGCGCGCAATACCGACGACCAAAAACATCGTATAGGCCTGCGAACAACTCTCCGGGCATTGCGCCATCGAAATTTTCAGCTGTTCTTTAGCGGCCAGCTGATTTCTCTGGTGGGCACCTGGATGCAGAACATTGCCCAGGACTGGCTCGTCTATCGGCTCACGGGTTCATCGCTGCTGTTGGGCACCGTCGCCTTCGTCAGCCAAATTCCCATTTTCCTGCTGGCGCCGGTAGCCGGTATCGTGGCCGACCGGTGGAACCGCCATCGCATCGTCATCGCCACCCAAACGGCGTCCATGGTGCTGGCGCTTACCTTGGCCACGCTGACGCTCAGCGGCGCGATTCGTATCTGGGAGATTATGGTTGTGGCGTCATTGCTGGGCGTGGTGAACGCTTTTGACATTCCCGCTCGTCAAGCCTTCCTGATCGACATGGTGGGGCGCGACGATCTCTTGAACGCCATCGCGCTGAACTCCTCCATGTTCAATAGCGCGCGCATTATCGGACCGGCAATCGCCGGCATCTTGGTGGCGTCGGTTGGAGAGGGCTGGTGTTTTTTCGCCAACGGCATCAGTTATATCGCCGTGATTATCGGGCTAGTGCTGATGCGGCTCACCAGGCAGGGTGAACTGCAGAAGCACGGATCTCCCCTGGAGAATCTGGTCGAAGGCTTCCGTTTCGCGCGCCATACGGCTCCGGTGCGGGCTCTATTGCTCCTGATCGGATTTGTCAGCCTCGCCGCCATGCCCTATACGGTCCTGATGCCGATTTTCGCGGGCCGCATTTTGCACGGCGGAGCGCGTCAATTGGGAATGCTGATGGGTGCGACCGGCGTCGGTGCGCTGCTCGGCGCTTTGACGCTCGCCTCCAAAACCAACGTCCGCGGGCTCGGAAAGTGGGTGTGGATGGCTGCAACCGGTTTTGGCACGAGCCTTATCCTGTTTACGTTGTCGCGGCGCCTCTGGCTCTCGCTGGCACTGCTCATTCCCACTGGATTCGGCATGATGGTTCAGATGGGCGCAACCAACACGCTTTTGCAAGTCATGGTTCCCGACCGCCTGCGCGGGCGCGTAATGTCGCTTTACTCTATGATGTTCATCGGCATGGGCCCAATTGGGGCGCTGCTGGGCGGCGTTCTGGCGGCGAGAATCGGCGCGCCATGGACGGTGGCTATTGGCGGAGTCACTTGCCTTGCCGGAGGCGCGATCTTCGCGCGGCGCTTGCCGGCCATGCGCGGTGTGGCTCAGCGGTTGATTCTGGCGCAGGGAATGGGCGCCGGCGAGCCTCCGGCATCCTTGCCGATGCCGCGCTCATAATCCCGGAAGCAGCTGTCAAGTAACTGCCCCGCGGGCGCAGGTCCAATAGAATCCAACTCAGCGAATCCCACGCGAGGAGCACACCAGACATGCAGATCGGAATGATCGGCCTCGGGAGAATGGGCGGAAACATGAGCCGCCGATTGCTGCGAGCTAAGCATCAGTGCGTCGCATTCGATAGGCATCCGGAAAATGTGAAGAAATTGTCAGATGAGGGCGCTGCGGGAGCAGCCTCGCTCGAAGAGCTTGTACGGAAGATAGCGCCGCCTCGCGCGATCTGGATGATGGTGCCGGCGGCAGGCGTGGACGCCACCATCGAACAACTCGCTCCAAAATTGCAGCGAGGCGATATCCTGATCGACGGCGGAAATTCCTACTACATCGACGATATCCGGCGTTCCAAGCAGTTGCAGCAGCGCGGAGTTCACTACGTGGATGTGGGCACGAGCGGCGGCGTTTGGGGCTTGGAACGCGGTTACTGCCAGATGATCGGCGGTCCTCGGGAGGTCGTCGAGCATCTCGATCCGATCTTCAAGGCGCTTGCTCCTGGGCGGGGAGATGCCCCGCGAACTTCTGGACGAGAGAAAATCGGCGGCACTGCCGAAGAGGGTTACCTCCATTGCGGCCCCGCGGGGGCCGGGCATTTCGTGAAAATGGTGCATAACGGAATCGAGTACGGACTCATGGCGGCCTACGCGGAAGGAATCAATATTCTCAAGCATGCCAATGTCGGCAAATCCACGAGCCGCAGTGACGCCGAGACGGCCCCGCTGCGCGACCCCGATCACTATCAATACGAGTTCAATCTTGCCGATGTCACCGAAGTATGGCGGCGCGGCAGCGTCATTGCCTCCTGGCTTCTGGATCTGACCGCCAGCGCGATGTTAAAAGATCCCCAGCTCGCGGGCTTCTCGGGCCGCGTCTCTGATTCCGGCGAAGGGCGGTGGACCATTCTGGCGGCCGTCGAAGAAGGCGCGCCGGTGCCGGTCTTGAGCGCGGCTCTTTATGAGCGATTTACGTCGCGAGGCGAGAGCGATTTCGCCAATAAACTGCTCTCGGCCATGCGCTTTGAATTCGGCGGGCATCTCGAAAAGCGCTGAGAACATACCCGAGCTTGTCGTCCGCTTTCCGAGCGACCTGTCTTCGAATGCATCAAAAAATAGAAAGCTCTCACCCGCGAGGCAAAGGAGAGTCCGTAATGAGCGCGACCCTGACGGCCGGTATTTCGGAGCAGCGCCGTTTGCCCAAACCCGTGGCCCTCTCAGACGCATTGGTTTTTTTTGGCGCGACCGGCGATCTCGCTTATAAGCAAATTTTCCCCTCGCTCCAGCAGATGATCCGGCGCGGCAGTCTCAACGTGCCGGTTATCGGAGTAGCCAAAGCGGGGTGGTCGCTCGACCAGCTTCGGCAACGGGCGCACGAGAGTCTTGAGAAACACGGCGGAGTAGATCAGGCCGCTTTTTCCAAATTGATGGAGTTGCTGAATTACATCGATGGTGACTACCAGGATGCCAATACCTTCAAGAGGCTTCGCGAGGTCCTGGGCAAGTCCCAGCTTCCCACTCATTACCTGGCCATTCCGCCCAGCCTGTTCGCTACAGTTATCGAAAATCTTGCCGCTTCCGGATGCGCCAAGAATGCCCGAGTGATCCTGGAAAAGCCCTTCGGCCGCGATCTCGCTTCGGCTCAGGAACTCGACGCCACGCTGCACGCCGTTTTTCCCGAATCTTCGATTTTTCGCATCGACCATTATCTCGGTAAGGAAGAAGTCGAGAATCTGCTTTTCTTCCGTTTTGCGAACACGTTTCTCGAGCCCATCTGGAACCGCAATTACGTGGAATGTGTGCAGATCACCATGGCGGAATCTTTCGGCGTCGCGGGCCGGGGTAAGTTTTATGAGGAAGCCGGCGCAATTCGCGATGTGGTGCAGAACCATCTCTTGCAGGTGGTGGGATTTCTCACCATGGAACCGCCCACCAGCATGTATGCCGAATCGCTGCGCGATGAACAGGTTCGCGTCCTTCGCACCATCCCTCCCATCGCGCGGGCCAATGTGGTGCGCGGGCAGTTTGAAGGGTATCGAAAGGTTCGCGACGTGGCCCCCAATTCCAAAGTGGAAACGTTCGCCGCTTTGCGCCTCGAAATCGATTCGTGGAGGTGGGATGGCGTGCCGTTCTTCATTCGGTCCGGCAAATGTCTGCCTGTGACCGCGACGGAAGTGCTCGTCAAACTCAAGCAGCCTCCTCTGCGGCGCTTCCCGAATCAGAACAACTACTTCCGTTTTCGCCTCGGTCCCGATCTCTCCATAAATCTTGGCGCACAAATCAAGCGTCCCGGCCCCGGGATGGTTTCCATGCCGGTCGAACTTTCAGCCGTGCATCTTGACCTCAGCGCTGAGCTACTGCCCTACGAGCGCCTGCTCACCGACGCCATGCGCGGCGATCCGCTTCTCTTCGTGCGCCAGGATGCCGTTGAAGCGGCCTGGGCTATCGTCGATCCCATCCTCGGACCAGATAAGACGCCGCTCTATTTTTATCCGCGCGGAAGCTGGGGACCGCCGGAGGCCGATCGTCTGGCCGCGGATATAGGCGGCTGGCACAACCCCGAGCCTTCCGCGCAGGGCGGCACATCTCACTTTATGTGGCGCTACGATGAGCACGAAGACGCCTCCGCGGATGGTTAGCCCGGCAACGGTACAAGCTGAGGAGACCGGATTTGTATTCGCCGCCGCCGCATTCGCCGCTCTCGGTGGACTTCTGTTCGGTTACGACACGGGAGTTATTTCCGGCGCCTTAATTTTCATTCGCACGCAATTCGGACTCTCCACCTTCCAGCAGGAGCTCATCGTAAGCGTAGTGTTGGTGGGAGCCGCAGTGGGGGCCCTGAGCGGAGGCCGCTTGGCGGACGTTTTCGGCCGCCGCTTCATGCTGTTGGTCACCGCGCTAATTTTTGTTATCGGCGCGATTGTTTGCGCTGCGGCGCCGTCATTGAGCGTCCTGGTGATCGGCCGCTTGATCGTTGGACTGGGTATCGGCCTCGCCACCAGCACCGTACCGATCTACATCTCCGAAGTTTCCCCGGCGCAAACGCGCGGATGGCAGGTGTCGCTTTTTCAACTGGCCATCACCATTGGAATTCTTGCCGCTTATCTGGTCGATTACACTTTTTCAGGCAGCGGAGCCTGGCGCTGGATGCTGGGACTGGCAGTCATTCCCGGCGCAATCCTCGGGCTCGGGATGATTCGCATGCCGGAAAGCCCGCGCTGGCTTGCCGAACATGGCCAATCCGATCTAGCGCGCCAGGTATTGGCGCGAATTCGGGGCACAGAGAACATCGATTCGGAATGGCTGGAGATCCAGAAGACACTGTCGGAGGCGGAAGAGCGCGGCCGCTTCTCTGATTTGTTTGGCCCCTCGATCCGAACTGCGCTGGTGATCGGCATTGGCTTGGCGATTTTTCAGCAGGTCACCGGGATCAATACGGTCATCTATTACGCTCCGCTGATCGTGCAATCGGCGGGAATTCCCACGGCCTCGGGAGCTATCCTGGCAACGGCGGGCATCGGCCTGGTGAACGTCATCATGACCATCGTGGCCATGTGGCTGATCGACCACGTGGGCCGGCGCCCTCTACTCTTGGTCGGCATCGCTGGGATGATACTCAGCCTGGGCGTCCTGGGATTTGTCTTTCGCATGCCCGCCGGAGGCGCGCCGGCTTGGCTGGCTGTAATCACGCTGATGGTTTACGTAGCCTCATTCGCCATCAGCCTCGGTCCCATTTTCTGGCTTCTTATCGCGGAGATTTATCCCCTGAGAGTGCGGGGCATCGCTGAAGGCTCGGCGGCGGGTGTGAATTGGGCCTTCAATTTTTTGGTGTCGATTACGTTCCTGACGCTGGTCGAGGTCCTGGGGCCGGGGCTCACTTTTTGGGTCTACGCCTTGCTGGCGATTGCGTCCTGGCTATTTTCGTATTATCTCGTACCCGAAACTAAAGGCCGCACTCTCGAAGAGATCGAGCATTCCTTCCGCCACCGCCACGCCGCCTGAACCGCTTGATCCCTCCGTCGCTAACGTCTCCACTTCGAGAGTCAGCAGACTGACGTTTGCGTAATATTGCGATCCTCCGAGAGTTGTCATCCCGAGCGGAACCGGGGTCCCCGGCATGCGCCGCTGTTGCGCATGCTGGGGTGGAGGAGCGAGGGATCTGCTTTTTTCCGGGTGCCCCACCCTGCTTGCCCTGAGCCTCGAAGGGAGCTTGCGAAGGGCGCATTCTGAAGGGTGGGACGGAAACCGCCGCGCGCGTCTTTTACTTCTCGACCACTCCGCAGGCGATCCGGTCTCCCGAATTGCCCGCGGGATCGGTCTTGTAATCGTCAGGGCCGGCGTGAATCACGAGTGCTGTCCCACCCGTATGAAACAGCGAATTCGCACCTCCACCCGAAGTCACCATATCCGCTACGATGGTCGCTTTGCCTTTCCCGCTTTTGTCCACGGTGAAATTGGGCAGATCGCCGGCGTGCGGACCCTGGGGATTATCCTTGCCATGCATCTTTCCCATGGGGTTGAAATGCCCGCCCGCGGAGGCGAAGTTGGGACCTTGGCACATGCCCACGTTATGAATATGAATGGCATGCATGCCCGGCGGCAGCTTCATGACATTCACGTTGATCCGCACGCCTTTGGCCGTCGGCGTCAGGGTTGCGGTGCCAACCTTGTCGCCTTTGCCGTTTACGAAGTTGGCATGCGCCTTTGTAGTCTTCGTCTGCGCGAACGCCGGGGCCGCGCTCAGTAATACGCCGATCAGCAATATGCTTCGAAATGACATGGCCATCTCCTCCGCTTGTTGCTGCTCAGTTATACCTGCGCACGCCCGCGAAAAGCAATCGCGCGCCCTGCCAGCGAACACGCAGCGCGCGATTACCTGGCGGCTCGCCGGCTAGCGCGACTCCTGCTATATCGCTGCTCGAACTGCTAACTTGCTGCCGCAGGCCGTCGCGTCCTGCGGCGAAAGCGGCCATCCGGCGAGAATGGTCGTCCCTAGCGATCGGCCTCGGGCGGAGAGAGGGATTTCTTCGGCACCACTCCGAACCGACAGCAACGCTCTTGCGGAATCAGTCGCTACTTAGCTAACCGGAGTTGCCGAGCTATAGCTGACCATGCGGATCAGGCGATTCGAGACCACCGTGCGTATCTGGTTCCGGTGTTCCCCCGCTGCTTGCCGCTTCGCGGCCGAGCCATAGTGTTTCAGCTCGATGGGATCGACTCGGTCTCCCAGGCCATCGAGGGCCGCATAGTTCGCGTAGCTTACAAGCATCCCAACGTTCCATTCGCTGGGATTATCTGCGGTTACGTTGTTGAAAAATTCGTACCCGGTGATAATCCCGGCTTTTTTCTCTTCCTCGAATACGGGGATTAAGTTGCTCATCACATCCTGATCGAAAGCGGGTCGCTGGCCCGGGTTGATCTTGTAGAGAAAGGTCCGGCTCACGGTCGTCGGGGTGACTTTGACGTTGACGTTTTGCGCCGACACCCTGCTTCGGCGCAGAACAATGAAGCCTGCGAGCGCAACAAACACCAATACCAGAACCAAAATGCGGTATCTCTTCATGTCTGCTCTTTTCTGGGGGAGCGGAGCGTTTAGAAGCTCGTTCCCACCCACTTCCTTGGATTCAAGGCCTACTTGGGAAGGGCCGACTCTTGAGGGTACAGCTGCTTGTACTCCTCGGCGAACCTAGAGTCAAGCAAGACTTATCGTGAAGGCCGTGCCCTGTATCTATTGCAGAAGTTGTTTCCGTGACAACATCGGCACGGGCGGAGGATTGTCGCGATTAACTCGAAGCCAACTCAACACTTCCTGCTCGCGATCCAAATATGTAATTCTGAATTTCCTTCCACTGTTCGTCCAGGATCGCCTGAATCCTTTCCGACTTTCCTTGGCCGTAACCAGGAACAGCTAAGAGAGAATTATGTAAGTCAGAGAACATTTCCGGGTCGTTAAAACATCGCAGTTGCAGTCCGTGGAAGAGGTCAAACGTCCCTCCTTCCGCAGATTCAGCCATCGTCTCCAGTTCCTGGACGTTGACCACATTTAACGAATCCACCGTCACGCCCTCGCGTAACTGATTTCCTTCAAGGAACCGGTTAAATTTTCGATTTAGCAACCAGTTCACCAGCGGGCTCCGCAAGATGTGATCCTGTACAACCAAGACGGGAATGATTCTGGTAACGTGTTCTAGAGGCACGTCACGTAGCCGCCGCCTGCCTGTTTTTCTATTGAACAGTTGCTGTATCTTTCGGGCCAACTGTTCGCAACCCTTCGTTATTTTGAGGTCGAGGTCTGTTTCAAATGCAGCCGGATCAGCTGAATATCTTGCGTCAATCCGCAAGAATCCGCCCTTGTATTCCATCGGCATGAAACGACTTCCTGCAGTAAAGGCCCCGTCAAAACATTCCCCACCATCACCCCACGCTGGCGCAGGCCAGAAGAGCAAGTTCTGCTTAAAGCTGCATCCACCGAGAAACCAGTTCACATACTCCTCGAATAAAATTCCCCAGGCGCTAAATAACTTTGGACGCTCCCTTCGATCAAGGCCGTCGTTAATGGCCCAATAAGCGCCACTGTAGATCTTCTCTACTAAAAACCCGATGTCTGCACAGAAGAACCTATTGCGAGCAAGCTCGATCAGGGGTTTGCTTCTAAACGGCATGAAATCGAAGCGCCAATCTGCTTCTCTTTTGTCCCCCAGCAGATTCTTGAAATCGGCAAAACTCGCCGAGACGGTGCTTAATACGATTTCTAATTCTCGTGCAGTAATTTTGGACTTGCTTGCATAGTTCGATGGATCAATGGCCAGGTATTCAAGATTGCGCGAGCCGTCGTGGCCGATATAGTTCATTAGGTAAGAGTAGAAGCAGATCAATTGAAAGAGCCAATACGACACTGGCATACCTACGATCCGTTCAAACTCTTGCCTGAAATCAAAGCCACGGCATTGGTGCTTAATTCTTTGGACTACCTTGTCCTGGCTCAGCAGGAGATCAAACATAATTCGGGATCGATACGCGATATGCGAGATCGCTGCGCTGTTTATCACCTCGGAGACTTCCAACAGCTGAATGATAAGCGCAAGCATCCTGCTGTCGGTCGTGCCCGAACTGATCCTGACGTGTTCTTCCTGTGTGAGGAATAGATCGTTCATTATCAGGCAGGCAGTACCGAGCTTGTATCGCGCTGCATCGTCGGTTCGCGGGTTTGTAGTGCCGCGGCTGTGTTCAATTACCAGTCTCAGAACGTTCAAGATTTGTGGCGCATGAAAGAGGGGTCGGTCGGCCAGATGTTCGCGTCCAAATCGCTGCTTTAATCGTTGGATTGTTTCGTCATCAAGGAGGCCAGCCGCCCATTCTGTTTGTACTTTGGCTAGAGCTTCCCGTTCCCGAGCTGCTAAGCGAAGCTCGGTATTGAGTTGGCAAAGGAAGCTCGATGTTTCTGCAACTTCGAGGTCAGCAACGAGAGGGGGCAACTCAGAGTATTCAGGAGTTCGGTCGAAGACCTCTCGATACATGAGGTAGACGGCCGCCGTGAACCCCACTGGATTTGATTGATGCTGCGTATGCCCCCCTCATAGACCGTTCTATGCGGCTTTGCTCCCTCTCGGGCCACCCTGGCGTCGTCCCTGGGCGTGGGTGCGCTCCGCCCAACGAAATCGCCTCAGCAATCCCGCATTCACTGCGAGTATAGCGCTTCGCCTTAGCTTCGCCAAGGCCTAAGCACCCAATCTTTCGCTGTCGCTACCGCACCCCTTAGCGGGGCCGCCTCACAGCGTGGGCGCGCGTGCTAGAATCCGCGCGCATGAATCCAGAGCGACACACGGCCTATGATTACGCGAAGGATTTTTGGCTGCCTGCATTTCTCGGAGTAGCGACTATTGTTGCTACGGTCTGGGGAAAATCTGGACTTTGGGTGCTGGGCCTAGGTCTCGCTACGATCTTGGCCTCTGTTGTCCTAATTGCCCGGGTTCGGAAAAGGAATAGAGACCAAACGCAAGTCAAAGCCCGAGAACGCACCGCCTCGATTTACTACCCGAAATTCCGAGAGCACGTACATAGCTTTGAAGAGTTCGTCGACACAAGGACAAACGATACCTTGCACTACATGGTCTTGAATGATTTCACGGGCCCGGTTCGAGACGAATTCAACAAAAGAATTGGGGCAGTGCCGCTGATCATTTGGAATCAGTTTTGGGTTTTCTTCAAGGAGCGTGTAGATAGAACAGAGCCTAATTTTACAGAGCTTGCTGCGGGAGTTCAGGAATTTCATCATTTGGTAGGGCAATTTATCAATCTGTCTGTGGCTCCCATTTTCGATCACCTGCCTAATGAAATCCGTGCGGGGCTGACGGAGCAACAACGAGGCAGGCTTAACGGGTTTCAGCAACGGCTGACACTCTACCTCCGGGACTATACCGCATTCTTGAAGGAACTTTCCCAGATATCGCCGGAACTCGATCGTCTTCCGCGTCATTTTCCGCGAGTCAACCCCCTGTGAAGATTCATTGACGTCGCTATGGTCGACTTGCCGAGTCCTCGCCGCAAAGGTAGCCGACCCCGACAAGCGTTATGCCTCCCCTGCGCCCAGCTTCGAGCCGAATTGAAGACGTTCCCCGTGAAACAACGTTCGAACGTTTCTCGTGACCGTGTGTTTCGAACGATCCTGTTCGAATACCAGCCAGTAAGCAATTGACTTCCCATTTACTTTATGCTAAACTCAACATCCGATCAGGATGATCATCCCGTCCTCCGGCGAAAGTCACCTCTTCGCCGCGAACGTGTCCCGACAGGAGCAGCTTCGCGGTGTTGACAAAGTCGAGTTCCGTATTCCCGGAATCCCGGAAGCTATTGCGGGACTTTCGCCGGTTAGCAAAGTCGAACCGGAGCGAGGCGCGCTCTATGTGCTCCAGATGCCTTCGCGGAGGATCTCTCCGGCGCCTCACTTGGCTAAGGGGTTTAGAATGATATTCTTGTCGCAAATAGCGAAACAACTCCCATGGAATGATATTCTTAACAAAAAACAGGGGGGGGTGGGGGGTAGGTCTTAGAGTTTTACTTTAAGTTTTCCAGAGCGGGGCGACCGGCGCGGGCAAATGAAATCGTCCGGAAGTCCCGCAAAATCAGCACTTCTAGATTGCTGGACTTAAAGCCGTTCACAATGAACAGTTACAAAACGTACAGGGGAGGGGTTCAAACGGGTCGTCACGCGCTATAATCGGGGCTTAGAGAAATTCGGAGGCGATTGGCCATGGATCTCTTCGAGGAAGTCTTGCGGCTCAGGCGCGAAGGAAAGCGCGCCGTGATGGCCACCATCGTTCATACCAACGGCTCGATTCCCAGCTTCGAGAGTTCCCGCATGCTGG
>WNGR01006924.1_pt1 | contig 12062 bp, 8 predicted proteins | sample 5407581 | NCBI WGS metagenome assembly WNGR01 (sample SAMN13153383, study PRJNA577476) | soil metagenome | isolation source: 80 cm soil or saprolite under Garry oak tree replicate 2 | place: USA:California | collected 2016-06-15
ACATGGGTAAGCGCCGTAAGTCACTATATTGCGGGATCAGATCACCATGCCCACTCGCTGCTGTAGCTTGCATCTTCATAATACATGCAGTTCTCATATTACACGCAATCCCCACACTATGCATTTTGAAGAGGTGTCTGAATGAAGTATAACGAGCCACTGTGTAAACAAGGTGTACAAGAATGCGAATATATGGTGTCGGTATAGCCATAGAGGTAAAGACTTCGCTATGCGCCCAAAGATATAAAGGCGAAGAGAGTACACCTCTTCGCCTTTATATCTTTGGGCGCAATATGAAAGTGTTATGAAGAAACGGTCCGCAATGGACGCAGCACATCCCTGGTTTCTTGCTCCTCAGCAGAGCGATGCACCATCGTATAGCCTACTCCTGGCACAGTGAGGATGTAGCGAGGTTTAGCTGGGGCAGGTTCGATTTTTTGGCGTACGTGACGTATGTAGGCTTTAATCAAACTCACATCTCCGTCCCCGCCATATCCCCAAACACGTGTCACAATCTGCTCCGATGTACAAACATTATTCACATTAATTGCAAGAAAATGAAGAAGCTTCCCCTCGGTGGGAGTTAACCGAGAAGTTTTCCCTTGAACACTCACTTCATTATGAAGTGAGTCAATCCGAATAGGACCGACAGTGATAATAGAAGATGGACGCTGCTCCAAAGTGGAACGAGCTCTTCGACCTATAGCACGGATCCTTGCTAGTAGTTGCGAAGGGAAGAAAGGCTTACGGAGGTAATCATCAGCACCTGATTCCAGGCAACGTACCTCATCACGTACATCTTTTCCATCAGTCACAATTAATAACAAAGCGTCATGCTTCGTCCGCATGTCTCGACACATGGCCAACGCATCCACATCCTCCAACGCACTATCCAGAATGACAAGATCCGGTCGATGTTCTATCCACTGAGCCTTTGCTTGTTCCCCCGTATAGGCGCGATACACTTCGTATCCCACAGTTTTCAGCCAACTAGTAAGCATCTCGACCAAGTCACGGTCACTATCAACAACTAAAAGCTTCATATTACATCCTGTTCCTATCCATGCTTTGTGGGCCTACGTTACTCCAAACGCTACATTTTACATTAAAACATAGAAGAATGTCGATTTACTATTCCTCATTTCCTCATTTAGGGAGGATACAATCTCAGATTATGACTCTCTCCCTAAGAGCTTCACCTCCTTCAACTGAGACATATGATACAACTCTGACTGTTTTTTTCCGCAGTCAAATGTATTGAACCTACGCCACTGCTTACCTGGGGCGATCCGAAAAAGTGCGGATCGCGTGTGATCAATGAGAGCGACCCGTTTTCTCCAAAAAATATACTCTATATTAGAGCCCATCTCTGAATAGGCCACCACATGCATTACAGACCTGCCACCCCCCTTTTGAAAGGCAGTCTGAAATACATGGGCTAATGTCTAAGTTAGAATGGGCGCAATATACCAAACCCTACTTTTTACCTATACAATGGATAATATAAACTAAAAAAGAGCAAATTTCAATAGATTTTCCACAAATTTGACATGATTGATGGTAAAGTACTGTTTCCTTTTAAGTCCAGATGTCGAAGTGCGTTTTTTATTGAACGATCCCTGCTACTTTTCAGTTTTCGATCTGATTACTTATACTTTATGTATTTTCCAGTATTGCCTCTTTCTCTAATTTGTCTTCTGCTTCCCAGCATTTTCCCTGGTGCTCCTTTCGTTAAATGCGGTAACAAAAGGAGCGACGGAGGTAACGGGGGACCTTAGGAGGACGTCCCCACACCCAGCCGGGACCTCTTAAAGGTCCTACTTCGATGAATACGGTGCCACGTCGAAGGTGGCCAGGCGCTGGACATTGTTGTAAACCCATATCGCGCCTTCCTGGCCGGTGCCCGTAATGGGATCTATCTGACCGGCATAGGCGTACCTGGCCTGCAGCGCCATATCCCCCACAAGAGCGAAAGCTGCAGACTGGTGCAGTTGCCCATTGGACATATGGACGAGCTGCTGCGCATCCTGGCGTACCCGTTCTAACGCTTTCTTCAGGTCAGAGACCGCCCGATTGAGCTGCGTCGCAAGCGCAGTGAGATCAGAGGTTGCGCCAGGTGACTGTACTACCCCGGTTAGATGAAAGAGGGTGTGATCCACATAGTCATGAGGCGTTGCGCGGAAGACCTGCTTGAGGATATCCGCCTGTTCCTGTTGCTCCTGCAGACACGGATTAATCAGGGAAAAACGCGCAATCTGGGCCAGCGTGGCATTCCCGGGAGTTAGAGGGGTACCGGCTGGCGCCCCTTGCAGGTCTGCCGGAGCACATTCGCCATCCAGATAGTACAGAATGTTGCTGAGCAGGCCACGGACAGCTGAGGTGTTTGCGAAACGGTCTTTGGCCTCCACCGACCAGCGCAAAACCTCTTCGACATTTCTCAGCAGCCAGATGCTCAAACCCCCTGGCAATCCCAGGACTTTGAGTTCGGGCGCTTGCACGAGCAGGTGACGCAGATGGTCGAGCATACTAAAGTGATTCGGATCTTTGGGGGAGGGCAGTTGATAAATCTCTCCGTAGTAGCGCCAGGTTCTTGCGTCAAGGAAAGGATTAACCGAGGGCGCCTTGGCATCCTCTTGGGTAATGAGTAGACGGCTGAAATCGATGAGCAGGTTCGTATGCGCTTGATCGCCGGGATAGAGGAAATGCACCTTGCCCTGGGTGACACTTAATTTTCCTAGTGAGATCCATGGCACGTCCGATTGGTTACTATCACCGAGTAACCAGGCATCGTAGCTCTTGCCAGGACTGGGGGTCGCTATGTTGTGGAGATCAATGAGCACTTCGTCGTAGATCCCCTGGTTGTTGTTCACATACAACTGCCCGCTACTGAGAAAGTAGACGTGTCCCACGACTGGCATGGTCGGGGCCGGAGGAGTGGCTGTACTTGCATTCTTGCGAGGAAGTAAGAGAAGAGCGCCCAGGGTTGTAGCTATAAGCAAGAGGATGAGGATGGCAATGAACGCAATACGCCATTCTTTGCTTAACGAACCTCTGGGTTTTCTGCCTGTTACAAATCTAGATGGAGAGACAGGCCTGGTAATGGGGGGAAATGGCGAAGCCGAAGACCTTGCACCCCATGAAGTCGGCCGGGGTGTCGACGGTGGGTTTGGGGTCGAGAAGGCACGGGACGGCCCTTGGCTCTCTGAGCGCCTGCTCCCTTCCTCAGAAGTGTCCAGAGGTGTTGCCCGGACATCTTGTCCACTGCTCTCAGACGGTGAGGGCTGTGGGGAAGATCGGGCCGCAAAATGAGCGCGAGGCAGCTTGATCGTGCGCGTGTCTTGCTCGTCTTGAGACGGTGGGGAAGACTGGGCCGCAACATGAGGAGGTGACGAGACCGTGGGCGGCGCCAACTCAGACAGTCGAGTAGATCCTGTTGAGCTCAGCTTGGCCTGGCCATTCATGGTGTCTACCGAGGAGATGGGTTGACTGAGGATCTCAGGGGCTGAGACACCGAGGGCCTCAGATAGGGCTGTGACCAAGGAAGCAGCGCTGGGGAAACGCTCCTCCGGGTCTTTCGCCAGGCTGCGCATGATGATGGCCGATAAGGCGGGTGAGATATGCGGGTTCACCTGGGCGGGTGGAGGGGGCAGAGTGTTGATCTGCTCTTTCCTGATGACAGCGGGACTATCACCCTGGAAGGGTCGCGTTCCCGTGCAGATTTCGTAGAGCATAACGCCAAGGGCGTAGATGTCACTGCGCTCGTTGGCGGGCCGGCCCCGAGCCTGCTCCGGCGAGATATAGAAGGGCATATCAAGTTCCCTGCGGCCCCGTGCGCCAGTGGTTGTTTCCAACAACCTGCTAATACCGAAATCGGTGAGCATGGGTTCGCCCATCGGATGACGTGAAGTATTGTGTGTGTCCAACAGGATATTGGTCGGTTTGAGGTCGCCGTGAATCACGCCTTGCTGATGAGCGTAATCGATGGCTGCAGCGATGGACGCAAAGAGATTTTCCACCTCGCTAGCGGAGGGAAATTCTTTCCTGTAAGACGTGTCACGAAGGTAGTCGGCGAAGGTCGGTCCTTCGATGTAGTCCATCACGATGTAGGCCAGAGTCTTCTCCGATTCCCTGGGAGGGGTGATATGGAAGCCGTGCATGCGTACTATGTTAGGATGGCGCAGGGAAACGGTCAGTTTCGCCGCGCGTACGCGCGGCAAGTTCTGGTAACTTGCCATGAAATCGGGGTCATTCAGCAGATCAACGTGGAATAACTTGACAGCGACGTTGCGCTGCAATTGAGGGTCAAAGGCTTTCCACACCTCGGTCATGCTACCATGTCCCAAGCGCTCTTGCAATTCTAGATCCAGGTTTGTGGGCATTGTAGATAGCTCCTATTCTAGAGAAGTTGTGATCTCTAACTGTACTCAAGATTCTGAAAGCCATACAATGAGATTGAAAAGAGGAGCAGATACTTCCTTGTCAAGGATAGTCGAAAGAATAGCGTTTGTCAATGCATCATAACTATGAATTTGCTCCTCGATCCAGAAGTGATGACCAGCCCAGGCTTTGACCCGGTTATTTCCCTCTATCCTCTAAAATGACGCGTGCGACCCTTGCGGTCGCCTGTGTTTGCGGTACATGTCCAACTCCCGGTAAGAGGATAAGCTCAGAGTTAGTTATTCCGCTATGAAAATCGTGAGCACAGCTTATGGGAAAGAGACCGTCCTGGATGCCCCAGATAATTGTCGTAGGAGCTTGCACCTGTGTTAAGACGGCATCGAGTTCCTCCTGTGGATCATAATTTTCAATAAACCCTTTGTAGGCGGGTCTTTGTGAGACACGCACCATGGCGTCCAGGAGAAAGCCTGGCAGAGGCATGCGCTGGCCTTGTATGTATTCTATAGAGCGTTGGGACGCGGCCCGGTCAGTGGCATAAGGTGAATGGCCGTTTTCACGGTGCAGACCTGCGCTGTTGAGCAGGTACAGGTGTTTGACACGCTGAGGGTACTCTACTGCGAAGCGCGTGGCGATCCAACCTCCCAGCGAATTGCCCACGAGGGTTACCTGCGGGTAGTCCAGGGCGTCGAGAAAGCGCCTGACATAGAGGACGTGTGTGCGGATGTTGTAGCCTTCTGGAGCGAGAGGCGTTTTGCCAAAACCAGGGAGGTCGGGTGCATAGACCAGATATTCTTTGCTCAGGCGCGGCATCAGCAAGGCCCACGATTCGGCGGAGGCTCCCAGGCCATGAATGAAGATCAGGGGAGTACCTCTCCGTCCGGCGAAGTAATAGTGGATAGGCAAGCCAGCAACATCGCAGGTTTCTTCACGCACGCCCCTGAGGAGCAGGCTGATGCGAGCGGCTTCTGTTATTGTCTCCACGGGACGCCGGTAGAATTGCAGCGCCAGGGTAGCCGCACCACCGGCGGCAGACAGGGTTACAAGGGTTGGCAGGGCTGGAAGCCGGGTAAAGGGAGTTTTTGATGAGAAAGGCATAAAAAAATCCTTGTGATATGCTTACCTGGTTGACCTTTTGCTAAAAGCATATCACAAGGGCTAAAGGAGCGTCTAGTAATTGCTAGCTCTGATTACTCACCGGCGCCAGCGATTACCTCAGTACCTTCACTGAGATCCAGTTCAACAACCACATCCTGGTTGCGCTTCTCCAGGTGTCCCCACACGTAAAAGCCAAGCGCCTCAAAGCCGGATGGAGTGAAGACTACCTTGGTCAAGTCCTTGCGGCTTAACTTTTAGATGCGATTGGCCTGGGAGAAAAAGTTGTGGGCATTGCTTAGTTGATTGTTTTCATTTATAATAGTAGCAGTTACACGGGTACGTTTCTTAGGACAAGATGCAAAAGTCACAAGAGGGGATAACGTGCGAGAAGTACAGACTACTTTCCCTATTGGGACCGTGATCCGAGACCACTACTGTATCGAAGATCTCCTCGGCCAGGGTTCTTCTGGTGCCGTCTACCTGGTCAGGGATGAGCAAGTCCAGGATGCTCCAGGCCAGCTCTTCGTCATCAAGCAGGTAATCGACCTCGATACACACAAACGGCAGCGCCTCATCTTCGAAGATGTATTGCTCAGGCAGCTTTCTCACGAAGCTCTCCCGCGGGTCTACCAGGTGTTCGCTGATGACAGGGACGATGGGGTAGACATCCTGATGGAGTATATTGAAGGGCCAAACCTGGACATGCTGCGGCACCAACAGCCAGACCGGCGTTTTGCCTGGCCTGAGGCCATGACCATCATGACCCCCATCATCGACGCTGTTAGCTACCTGCATTGGCAGCAGCCTCCTCTGATCCATGGCGACATCAAACCGGCCAACATCATTGTAAAAACCGGTAGCGGGGCCGTGCTGGTTGGTGTTGGCATCAGGCAGGCAGGTGACCCCGATGCCACCCTGGATGCCGGTCGTACGCGTTCATCCCTCTATCAAGCGCCAGAACAGTCCAGCGGGGACAGCGACAGAAGCACAGATATTTATGGACTGGGGGCGACCTTCTATACGCTGCTAACAGGCATGGTGCCTGCTGACACGCTCGCGCGGCTGACAGCAGTGAGCAACGAGGGGATCGATCCACTCAAGCCGGTGCACGAGGTGGTTCCTGATGTCCCTGCCCCGGTCGCGCAAGCCATTCATCGTGCCATGTCTCTACGTGCTGATGACCGCTTCTCGTCGCTTGAGCAGTTCTGGGCAGCGCTGCGTTCTCCAGGGGAGCCACGTTCACCTATGCCTGATACGCCACCGGCCTCCTCTTTTTCACCTCCACCTCCCAGGGAGGCAGTCAAACGCCCTGCCACCGTTTCCCCACCCAGGCAGTCACACACTCCCTCCGCGACTCCTAAGCAGGCCATCCCACGCCCTGCCGCCGTTATTGCACGCAAGCAGTCACGCGCCCCCCAGTCTTCAAAACCCAAGACTGCACCCTCTGCAGCTCCTAAGCAAGCAGCCGAAAAACCTGCACCTACGCCGAAACCGCCGCGCCCGCCGCGCACCTGGAAACTCAGTTCCCTGTGGGCTGATGCCCATAAACAGACAGTTGAAAAACCTGCACCTGCACCCAAACAGACAGTTGAAAAACCTGCGCCTGCGCCGAAGCCGCCACGCTCGTGGAAACTCAGTTCTCTCTTTCCTGGTGCCCCTAAACAAACAGTGACTCTGTCGCCGGATCATGACTCCAAGCTCAAATCTGTTCAGGACATCCACCTGGATGAAGTACTGACAGCCCCTTCGGCAACAGAGTCCACGGTTGAAAAACCTGCACCTGCACCTGAGGCGCATGACGTGCCAGTGGTGGACAACCTGAAAAGAGAGGACAAGCAAAAGAGAAAAAGCAAACGGCAAAAAGCACGGAGCCCCTACTTTGTTGCTTGTGCTTTGCTACTCTTACTTTTATTTGTAGGCGGTTCGCTATTCTCGCTCGTTGAGTTTCAGACCTACAATGCGAAATACCATACTGATATGTCTTTGGCGCGAGAAGGGATACAACACTTGCAAAAAGGTATGGCGCTTTTTGAAAGGTTACAGCAAAATCCCTTCGATGCTCCTACTGTTCAAAAAGCTCGGCATGAGTTTGCGACGTCCTTGATGCTCTTTAGCCAGTTGGACAGTGAGCTGAAGTCGTTGCCAGGGATCAGCCTATCTATCCCAACGTATGGGGCTCGCCTGAGCGCGGCATTACATCTCTTGCCCATCGCCATTGAGGTATCTCAAACGGGAGTGATCGCTTGCAACACGTTGGATTTGCTCATTTCGAGGTTCCACAATCCATTGAATGCTCAAGCACAGGGCCTCACGATGGCAGATCTTGGCGTTGTAAACCAGAATTTTCAGCGGATCAGAACGACACTCAACCTGGTCATTGGCCAGGTCAATCGCTTACAACCAGGAGATTTGCAGCTCGACCCACGTCTTAGCAAATTAATGACCACTTTCCATAAAGATATACCGACACTACAAGCATGGCTTGATGTAGCTGAGAAGATCCTCCCAGTAGCCCCGGCAGTCCTTGGCATTGGTACGCCAACAAACTATCTCATCGAAGTGCTTGATTCGACCGAACTGAGGCCAGGTGGTGGCTTTATTGACAGCTATGGCATCGCCACTTTTTCAGGGGGGCAGTTAACGACTGCTGACATTACTGATGTTGACTTGCTCGATAGGCCGTTTGAAGATGCTGGAGGTCAGATTCCTCTCCCAGCGGCCTACACCTGGTTTGACTTAGCGCCAACCTGGAGTTTTAGCGATTCCAATCTCGATGCAGACTTTCCGACAGCAGCTCGCTATGCTGAGCAGATCTACAAGCAAGAAGGTGGCAAAGCTCCCGTTCAGGGAGTAATCGCCGTTACCTCGACACTGATCCAGCGCGCCCTTGCCTTTACCGGGCCCATCGCCGTTCCAGAGTATCACGATACCGTCACCGCCCAAAATCTGATTGCTCGTATCCACTATTATCAAATAGGGCTCGGCAAACAAGCTAACAATCTCACCCCCTCACCTGGTGGGCCTTCGTCAGAGCCTAAACGTTTTACTGAGGTGTTGGCCACGCATTTTCTGGCCCATATTCGCAAGCTATCATCGCCAGATCTCCTGAAGTTCTGGCAACTGATGATCAATTCGTTGCACTCAAAGGACGTACAGATTTATCTCAATTCAAGTGAAGCAGAGCATCTGCTCCAAAGCTACCATGTGGATGCGACCATTCAATCACCCAGTGGTGACAGCCTCTTTGTCGTAGATGCGAACATCGGTGCAAACAAAGCGAGTAGCTTTATCACCAATGCATTGAATGACCAGGTAACCATTGATGGGCAAGGCAACGTTGTTCATCACACTACCCTGAGTTATTCCTGGGTAATGCAAGGGCAGAACTACGGCTCTCCCCTCTACCAGGATTACTTGCGCATCTATGCCCCGCCTGGGAGCATCTTACAGACGCAGGATGGGTGGGAGCCACAAGGTACGAGTAAAGCCTTCGGTCGTGAAGTATGGGCTGGCTTTTTCACGCTCTCCTATCGTCAGACACGTACCATCACCCTGGTATGGACTGTACATGGGGTAGCAAAGAAGAGCAAAGGCGGTTGGGATTACCCGTATACGATTCAACGACAAGCCGGGGTGCAGAGGGCGCTGCACCTGCAGGTAACGTTGCCATCATGTGCAGGAAAGATCACTACGCTGGGGGGACTGGTAGCCAGTCGCCCGCGGGTTATGTCGCTCACGCAAACGCTGAATGGAGACATGAATGTTGGCGTGAACTATACCTGCTAATGGGCTTCCACATGCTACCTGCATTATTTGAAATAATTATGGCAGGTAGCATGTTTGGTTATCTACCAGGCAGCTATGCAAGTGTATTATCTGACGCAGGTTGGGACTCTTCCTCGATACTGATACGACCACCTTCTGAGACTCCCCTGCTTAGAAAGCCTGATTCTTACCCACATGTTACAAACGGAGGTGAAAAGCAAGATGAACGCCCGGAAGCAAGCGTTTGCAAAGAGAGCCAGCCTTTCCAGATGGTTCGCCAACCCGGAGGACCATCATGGGAGCGTGGAAGACGAGCCACCCAGGCGTGCCACTTCCGTCCAAAACGTACCCACCGTCATGGTCGCAGGCGAGTGACCAGAGCGCTCGGCCAACACGGCCAGCATCAAAGGATCAATCACCGCATTGGCAGGACGCTCTGGGTCTTCACGAGCGGACGCACGAACCTGCGTACCGCCGCACGGCAAGAGGCGACAACAGACCCGAGCCTCCGCATCAGGCCGTCAACCGGAGGCCCTTGCCGTTCTTCAATGCGACAGCCGCTTGTGAGGCATTGATGATAGTCCTCGACCAGCCAGCGATGTCGATACCAGTCCACGCGCTCCCAGGCTTGTTCCAACGTCGTGGTGGGCACCGAGGTCAACAAGATCCATTCCAACGGCTCCTCGGCATCTCTCGCCTGCTCTTCCCAAACGCGAATGACCCAAACCGTCACAGGGTCCTTGCTCGCTCGCGGCTCATTTCGTGGCGGCAAGAGCGTCATCTGACCAAAGGCAAGCTGCAACTGGGTCGAACGTGCTTGGTGCCCATGTCGGGCTGGCACCTCGAACGGACGGCTGGCTTGGCTCGGAAAGGCGCGGGTACGCGTCAGCGAATACATAAGCTCGTCTTCGTTTCCCTGCACGCGCCGATTCTGGGCCGCCCGCACCAGAAAGTGGGTCTGGGTGGCCTGACAGGCTGGAAAGAACGGGAACATATCCGCTCCCCGATCTCCGACATGCACCCACATGCTTCCCGGATCAGGTGTCCCAATGCTGTGCACCTGGCGTATCCAGACATCCGTTTCGCGCTTTTCCCTCTTGAGACGTTGATGCCGTTGTTCTCCCTCGGGCGCGGGAATGCGCACAAATGGCTCTTGTGCCAGACATCCCAGCACTTCTTGTGTCTCAGGACGTACAGCAAGCACCGTTTGCACGAAAAATCCCCGTCCGCGTTCGTTGCCGATGTGTCCCACGCCGCTGATCTTGCGACGCATATCATGCAGTTGGACGCTCCCAAAGGTTCGCTCGGCCCAGCTCTTGGGATCCAACACGTCTTGTGTGTTCATCCTTTATTGTATCACTTTGTAACATGTGGGTAAGAATCAGGCTTGAAAGACGGGGGCTACCTGCGCCCGGCACTGTGTGTGTTCAATGTGGTCGACCATTTCGCTGAGGATACTGACAAGAGTCCACGCTGCGTGCTCCTGCGGTTGCATGGCCTTGGTCACTTGCCGAACCTGCTTCATGACTTGTGTGTTGCCCAGAAGATTGTGGATGAATTCTGTATTACTGGTGCGAGACAGTCGCTCGCAGACGGAGCCGTAGTGCGGTTTGGCCCAGGGGCGCGTGGCCTTCGTGCAGTGGTAGTAGGTCACGAGCGTCTCAAAGTAGGTGCTGCGAAAATCAGGACCACCATCAACAACAATGGTCTGCGGAAGCCTCGCGTTTCGCCAGACGCATTCGCGTAACACCATCATAGCCGAACGATAACTGGGAGGGTCGAACGGCACGTAGACGACCAGTAATCGGCGGGTAAAAGCATCCGTCAAGAACGTTGCCCAAGGGCGTCCGAGAGGTCTGCCAGTGTAGCTTTTCAATATTGTTGTGTATAAGTCGAGGGGCTTTGCTACAACAAAGGTACAGACGATCAGGAGAAAGTCTTCGTCACCACGTCCAAAGGCAATTTACCTGGGTGCGAAAGGCATAAAAAAATCCTTGTGATACGCTTATCTGGTTGACCTTTTGCTAAAAGCATATCACAAGGTCTAAAGGAGCGTCTAATCAGAGATATGGCGAAGGGCGCGGTGTTTTTTTGCGTGCTGAGCTACTTACCGGCGCCAGCGATTACCTCGGTACCTTCACTGAGGTCCAGTTCAACAACCACATCCTGGTTGCGCTTCTCAAGGTGTCCCCAGACATAGAAGACGACTGCGAGCAGGAAAATGACACCCAAAGCCGCAAACTGGGTAATGATGTACGTCGTTCGATCAATGCCACTGACACTGATCGTGGCTGGAAGAAGGATGAAATAGCTGCCAACTGCCGCGTACGCGAGCGGAAACAGCGTTACAATCCAGGCCCCTATCATACCACCCGGCACCGTATAGGGACGATGCACATTGGGATATTTGTAGCGCACCTCCTTATGTAAACAATAGTAGATGGCGTAGAGAGTAGAAGGTAAGCAAGTCTATCTTGTGCAGCATTATACAACACAATGTCAAAAATAGAGCAGCCTGTTGAAAAACTCCTCCACAAAGCTCATCAGCAAGAAGGAATAAAATTCCTCTCGTTCAGGATGGAAGATGAGCGAATACGTGAAGAAACAGACAGCAATATCAATGAAGGATGAGTGAACCAGCAGGAAGAAGCCAAAAAGAAGGCAGAGAGGCCCTCTACAGGGAAAGGTCGCCGCCCCCATCCTCGTTTCTTGAGTAAGCGTTTGAGGTTTTGTCCAGCCGCGATGCGCAAGGCCTCAATGTTGACCCGCCACAGCAGCCGCAAGCGGACGCGTCGTAGGCCATG
>WNGR01011548.1_pt1 | contig 12062 bp, 9 predicted proteins | sample 5407581 | NCBI WGS metagenome assembly WNGR01 (sample SAMN13153383, study PRJNA577476) | soil metagenome | isolation source: 80 cm soil or saprolite under Garry oak tree replicate 2 | place: USA:California | collected 2016-06-15
ATGGGTAAGACTTCACATCGTCAAATTCAGTCATTGTATCCCCATGATACACTCCCATCGTTACTCTTGTCTGGCCCAAGCTTCTGTTGAGCCGACTCACATAACGCAAGATTCGTTTTGCCTGGTCATTCGCCAAAGCCTTGGTTGGATACATTACAATTAACCGAACGCCCTTAGAAGGCCGTTCGATCATCTGTGCGAGCGGAAAGAGGAGAAAGGCTTCGGTCTTTCCGCCCGCGGTTCGAACTGATATCAGAATTGAATTGGCTGGTGACTTACCACCTGATCTTTCGGACAGTTTTTTCATCTCTTGGTAAGCTTCTGTCTGATGGAGCAGAAGGTATTCGAATCCCATTGCTTTCACAAGTTCCCCCGGAATTCCATTTGCAGCCGCGAACTCCGCGAATTTCTGCGTATCCTGCTTTATCGAGAGATGCTGCTCGGGCAGAATGATATGATCGCTAAACACAACAGTCTTTTTGTCCGCTAAATCCTCGAAAATCAGGTTCTCGGTCGAAATACGCGGTCCTTTCTCATCGACCACAATCTCGGCGTGCTCAAGAAGTTCGGAAACCTTGAGTTCTCTCGCAGTCAACCTCTTTGATTCGTTTTCAATCGAAACCGTCACCAGGAAATATCCCTTCTTATTTGCGACGGAAATTGGAGCTATGTATTTCGTAACCTTGAGTTTAGGTCCGTGTTTTTCGTTGGAGGTGGCTTCGGAAGGCTTCGAATCGCTCATGTCAGAGGACAGTTGAATGCTGGCTTAATGGGTTTCGCCCGCCCACGAGAACGAATAGGAAATCTGAGTGGTGCACCTGGCTTGATAGGCGAGAGGCGCGCAGATGATTTCGTACTTTACACCTGTGATCCCTCTGTCTCTCTTCGTGAGACCAAGGGCTCCAATATGGCCCTCTTGCTCTAGCTTACGTACTACTCTTTCAGCGAGATTTCCGGGTTTGAACGGCGAAGCTGCGCCCATCGGCTCGATCAAACCAACTGTACACTAGTATTTAGATGGCCACGGTAGTTCCTGCATTATTCCACAAAATCTCGAAGATTCTAATCACCTTCTCTACGGTTGTCTTATTGTGTACTAGTATTCCAATCTCAATATTGTAATTAATGCTATTGACTGTAAGATTCATTGATGAGATTAGAGTGGTCTCATTGTCAATGACAAAAAACTTTGCGTGGACACCCCGAGCAGACTGACCGCGGCCGCCCGACACCGGTGTCCAGATCCTTCGCCATGCAAAATTCTCCTTAAAGATTACCTTCAGCCAATGAATCGCATTTTGCGTCTGAGTGTTATAGTCCCTGAAAATTATTCGAAGTTTGACGCCCCTTTCAGCAAGAGCCTGTAGTTCGTGTTCAAATCTGTCTATGATGACGTTGTCGATGTAAGGACTGACGATTCGTATTTCAGCGGTTGCGCCTAGAAATAGGGTCTTCAGTATCTCTACGGATTCTTTTGTGTCGAGGCTAGCAAACTGCTGTTTGAAATCTGGGGGGCATGTCAAGACAACTTGAACCTCCGAATCCTCCCCCAGATCCCGACTTCGATCGCTAGATATGGCCTGGGCCGGGATGCGTGCAGTTATTGCAACCTTAAGCGCCTCTGAGCCACTTTGTGTGAGACGCCAAGACGAATTATTCAGTGGATCGTTTTGATCGAGTACTTTTCGAATTACTAAGCCAGCTCTTTCAAGATTAAGAAGCTCTGCCTTAACGACAAAATCTCGAATGCCTTCCGCCTTTCCCTTTGAGATCAATTCTACAGTTGTCGAGTCATCTTTCAGAACAACAATTCTCAGAACCTCAAGCGAGGTCTTACTCGGATCCTCCTTGGCTTTCTTCGTCGGCAAAGGTAACTGCCTTCGTAATTAGCGGTAAGAAAGGTAGCATGTCAAGCTTTTCAAGAGGTTCGTTGAAGGCATCTGCTTAGACAGTTATGAGGCAACCGTTGCTTGAGTTCTAGACGGGTTCTTCGAATTAGACGGTTGACACCTTTCAAAATACTTGAGCTTTCTGGAGGAAAGGAGCTTGTCGTAAACCGATGGGCGTGTGTGTCTCGGGGAGATACCGTTTACCACCATGAAAGGTCCTACTACGTAAAGTGCAAAAATGGTACAGCAAAGATCTGGCCGCAGTACAACCGTATTGAATCTCTTCGAATTGGAGGCAATGAATTCCGCGTCCGAGTAAAGGAGATTACCACTCAAGAAGAATATGATGGCTACTGTTACCTGAGTTCGTTTCACTATAGAGGCAAGGGAAACTTTGGAAGACATTGCATCATGGTCATGTCATCAACTGAGCCCCTTTTCCCGAAAGTTCTGGGATATGTGGAAGTCTCCTCCTCATTCTTGGTAAACAGGGCAAGAGACACCATTCTGAATTCCTCATTCGCGGATGGTAATCTCAGCTGGAAAGACTGGCGATACCGCACGAGAATGCGAATGATAAATGCTGTTGTACGAATAAGCCGGGTGGTAGTTCACCCAGAGTTCCGGGGCCTTGACCTGGGTAAGAAGCTGATCCTGCATGCACTATCATTTTCGAAGATTCACTGGCAACTTGGAAAATACAAACCAATTTTTGTTGAGATCACTGCGGACATGTTGAAATTCGTACCCTTTGCAGAGCATGCAGGAATGAGGTTTGTCGGGTTTACAGAGGGAAATCTATCTCGAGTCAGAGATGATCTGCGATATCTGATTGAGAGAAAGGGGGGAAGGTACAGGGTAAAAGATTTGGGGATTCCTGACATGCAAGGGAAATACGCAACTCAGGCTCTGAGAATTCTTAATGGTAACAATCTAAGCCTTGATTCGTTCTTGACGAAGCTCGGAAAAGTAGGCAAGGGCGGGGTGAATCCGCGAACATACGCGCTTCTGCACAACATTGTGAGATTTCCCAAGCCTACCCTGATGAGCGGTCTTACGCAAAAGGCCGATAATTTTCTTGCGCGTAGAATACATGAAGTGAACGTTGCCCCCCCGAATCATAATGATTCCGTTGAACATCTTCGAGTAGACGCCATTAGTGAGCCGATAGGTGGATCAGGATCTGGCAAAACATCTTTCATTGACTTACTAACATCGAAGGTGAAACCTACGAATTTCCCCGTAGGATCCGTCTCACTTCCATCCAACTCTAGGATTGGTTTCCTAAAACCTATTCCTGCTCACAAACCACTCATAGAGTACGACCGTTTGTTTGGAAGAGAAATCGAGGAGTCAATCTACGTTCTCAATATGGCAGGGCTGAGCGAGGCAAATTTGTATCTTAGAAGATTCGACGAACTCTCCGAGGGTCAAAAGTATAGAGCCATGATTGCTAGGCTGCTCAGTTCAAAGTCCAATGTCTGGGTGGCTGACGACTTCTTAGGGACACTTGACCCGATTACATCTGGGATCGTAGCCTCTAATTTCCAAAAATTTGCGAGAAAGGTTCGCGCCACAGTCGTGGTCGCGGCACCCAACCATGAACATTTCGTGAAGTCCCTCTTACCGGATAGAATCCTGCTGAAGTCTTTCGGTTCGAAATGCAGGATTTACGCCAAAGACGGTTTCCTCTCTCACTCCGATGAGGCCGAAGTGCTGGCTCTACAATAGCAGGTCAAGGCGGACGAATTCCAAAATCAAGTTACGAAGACCATTGTCCCGGGGAGACCAGCCTTCTTTCGTGCTTCTATATGGATCCACCAGCATGGCAAGAAGGCTTGTTTCGAAGTTAAGGACATAAGGGTAATGGCCCGAGTGTAAGAAAAAAAGAGATAGCGTTGAAGATTCCTTTCTGTTTTTCTTGCCGGGAATACATTACTCAGATCCCAATGGTAACTGGGACGGCCCCGCTAGACCGTTTTCTTTACAAACTGAATGTTGTAGTTTCGACAGAATTCGGCGTCATCTGGGTCTCGCCATGCGACGAGTATCGCCTGCACTCTCTCAGATTTGATATCTGAGCCGATCTCAGCGCATTTCAGCACCTTGTATTTGAGGGCTTGAAACGCTCCAGCCTTAATCAAGTCAAGATTGTCCGTTTCAATCTCTACGACGGCGTGCCGATTCTCGGCGAGATCGAATACTAGGTCAGCTCTGTCTCCACTGGGAAACTCGTATTCCATGTGTCGATCGATTACGTGGTGGAGCCCGATTTCTTCAGGATGATTCAGCACCCAATCCTTGAGCTTCTTGTGGTTTTGGCCTTCCCCGCCGCCCCCGTACTTTCTTCGTAGTGATTCCTTTGTCTTGATTACTTGTCTTGGGGAGAGCAGATTCTGGTCGATTTCGAATTCGAAGTTGGTTATCTGCCAGTACCTTGAATTCTCATTGATGAGCTGGATAGTGTTGCGGAATCCTCCGAGCCATAGGTTGAGCGACAGAGAAACGCGCTTCTCCCATTCAAGGGCCACGAGCCAAGTGACGCCTCTGACATGTCTGAAAAAGTGTTTCCGCTCAGGTTGAAAGTCGTAAGGACCATCTACTCGTGCTAAACCCAACAGCTCGGTCTGTCCTGCGGCTATTAGGACAAGAGCACCCTTCGGCATCTGAGAAAACAAGTCGAAGTGGTGGCGCCAAGGTGGCGACATCTGTTCCTTCTCGCTATCAGGAAAATCTGGCCAACTTTGATTGACGTCAGGATCCTTATGATCTATGCCGATCACATGGTTACTGTTAGCGTATTCCCACAGTCGTCTGCGAGTTGGTTCATCAGACACGTGGCCGTAGCTGAGATGCATGAGATAGAATTCGTGATTCCCTGTCCGGTGAAGTATGTTTCTTAGGCTAAGGCGGGTCACGGGATATTCAACCGCTCAGTCATTTTTGCCAAACATTGTCTTTTCATATCTTTGGATCTTTGTATTCTTCTATTTTTGGCTAATAGGCCTAGATGCCCTTAGGTGAAAAGGGTGGCAGATCCACTGATGTTTTGTTCGATACTTGATCGGAACTTACTGCCACTTTCTAGAAGAGAAGATATTGTCTCTCTGGTCAACCTGAATTTTGTGTATCACTAGGCATCCTTAGGATCAGTGGGTCGCCTATTGGGTTCTGAGGCTTTCAAGGGTTTTGGGGGAAGTACTCTCCATGTATAAGATATCTTATGGTACAATGTCCTATCTTTCGGGAGAGATGGCTTGGGAAACGATGAGGGAGCGGTTTGCTCCATCTCATCCTGAGATCTTGCTTCGATCTCCCCTAGAGCAAATAGGCCGTGCTTTTCGATAGATACACGAAGAGGCTTGTCGTCTCGCCACAGCTGAACTGGGCCTTCCACATCGCCGACTTTTGAATTTAATGAGAGCCTCAGGGGAAAATCTTGCCACCATTTTTCCAAGATTGTGCGAAGCTCCTCCGCGTCATTGTTTCTCAGGGAGATTCCCGTTTCGAAACCTTCGTCCAGTCCCCTCGCTTCAACATTCGAAGTCATGATCATTCCATGCCAATTGCCACTGTTGCCAACAAGCAAAGCCTTGGCATGTAGCCAGGGGTGGCCTCGCACCTCGGCGCCCGCTTTGGCCAATAGTAGCAGCGCGGTCATCGTCACCTTGCTTGGTCGTGGGCGGGCTAGGATTCTTACTTTTTTACCCGCCGCCAGAGCTTTCAGAAGATTCTGCGTTACCGGATGCTGCGAATCTATCCCGAACGTGGAGAGTATGATTTCTGAGTCGGCCCGTTCTATGAGATCTAACATCGTCTGCCTGATCGTCTTGATTCTTCTGGTGGTGCAGAGGATGGTTCTTGGAGGAGTCGATTGTCCTTTTTCTGCTAACAGCTTGACGCTACTGAGTCTGTCGGGACCCAGAAGCTCGTTTTGACTCTCCTCCCAGAAGCCTATGAGGAATTGTCGGAACAAATCGTGCGCTTCATCTGTGTTCAGTTCAACAGCCATTTCCGGGTTTCTCATTAGAGCCTCGGTGGTCAGATTGGCAGTCAGAAGAAAGCCTCCGGCATTCCTTGTCTTCGGATCAATGAGCAGAAATTTTGAATGGAAACTGTCAGCGCTCCTTACTAGAACATGACCCGCGAGTTCTCTTAGCAGTTTTGCATGTTCTTCTCTTCTCTGATCGTCGAATTCGCTATCTTCCCTCGGTTCCTTCAGAAGTTGGCCTTCGGAAGCAGCGAGCAGATAGACTCTGCAACCGCGCTCCGCCGTGTTTAGTAGCTCTTTTACAATCTCGGCGTCCGCCAAGAGAAAGGACGAGACGCAGATTATCTCTTTGGCGCCACGAAGAGTCGACAAGAGCCTCTTGCGAAGTTGCCCTGAGGGGCCGCTGACGAGGATCCGACTAGTGTCCTTCATTCCCTTCTCGGGATCAATGGAACCGACGTTCCTCTGGACCCAGCATGGCGGCAACAATTGGTCTCGAGCATCCCATTCGTATCGCCTCCCTATTGCAAGATTCGTTTGATCCACGGACAACTCCGACCTACCTCTGGGAAACCTCCACAGTTTCTTCTAGGTCCAGTGGAGCCTGAAGGTACCAATACTGCTCCGGCAGAAGAGCATTTTTCTTCTGTTCGTCCAGCTCTCTCGCAAGCTGACTCTGCGAAGGGAGCTTCATACCATGGTAGCCCGGAAATCTCGCAATAGCTCTGGCCATTAGTTCCGTGTAGCGAGGCCCAGCTACGTAGGTATCAATTGACCGCAAAAGTAGCCACCTTGCCCAGCTGTCGGCATCATATTCAGTTCTGGGCACAATCGGTACCCCTTGGACTACCATATCGTCAAAGCTGCCAAGCCCGGTGACTCGAGGCTCTCGTAGTGATAGGTTGGTCGTGAATGAGCCCAGTTCACCTTCCCCTAATTCCTCAAAATTCTTTCTTAGCGCGGGGGGACTCTTGGAGGCGTCCCACAGGGCAGAAAGCGGTCCAAGGAGATCGAGCCAAGCCAGTGAGAAGTCTACTATAGGCGGAGGAAGAGTTCGGTTGAACTTACCATCTATGCTTACTATTGCAGGAGAAGTGGAGGAGAGGCGAAGGTTGACTCTTACATTGTCAGTGCTATCAGGGCTTCGGGAAACTACCCTTGGCTCGACCTTCTTGATTGCGACCTGTCCGTGATCGTGCCCGAAAAGATCAAATGTCTTGCCTTCGAGGAAGTGAAGGTTGTCAGGAAGGTCCTGGGACCTTTCTTCCTGCGCGCTTGGTTTCTTGGAACGATCCTGCTTCATGACCTCGTCATGTAGTCTCGTTTCATCGACCGGCTCAAGATCCATTAGTTGCTGAGGTACCAGAGGGTCGTCCGTGTACCAAACAACATAGCGCCCGCGCTCGGGAATGAATACTTGGGCGGTCTTTAGTGCCTCTCGGCCTGCGTCGGTGAGTTCTCCGCTGGGGCTGAGGATTTCATAGTAGTTACATCGGTCTATCAGAGCCTTTGCTGCGGATTCCGGTCGTCCGGGGAGAAGCTTTTGGGAAATGCCTCGTGGTGTGACTCTGCCGCCGCATTCCTCTGCAAGGAGGAGTATTGAGTGGAGGTCATCTCGCTTCTCCCGGCGGCCTATCTCCATGAGGGCCTCGATCTTCCTGACGGAGACCTGTCTGCTGAGGCTCACTGGTTGCAATGGGACCCTTCCAGCTTCATTGTGATCGTGAACTCCCGAGAGATATGCCGAAGCGTGGTAATTTGGACAGTTCCTGCAGAAGAGGCGCTCTGGACTGGTTTGCAAACATGATTTGGTGCCCGACAAGGACCAGTTGATATCGTGCTCTGGTTATTGCAACGTTCAATCGGAAGAGGCTATCCAAGAATCCTACTCCGCGAGCTCGTACGAAGGAGAGAAAGACAATGTCAGCCTCATGGCCTTGGAACCTATCTACTGTACACAGGCTGACTTTGGCCGATCCGTCCCTGGTAGAGAAATTGGTTCTTGCGTAGGGTTGGCCAAACATCAATCGGAGGTGCCGTCTCAATTCCGACTCTTGCCTCCGGTAGAAGGTTAGAACAGCGATCGTCCAAGGTCTTATTGTGCGTGCACCTTCTTCATTTTTGGGGTTCTTGGCGGCCCAGTGAAGAAAGGCTTTGAGTTCGGCAATCACAGTTTCTATTTCGCCTAGGTTTGGATACGAGGCATCACCGTGCGTTCCCGATACATGCATCCATCCTGCTCTGGCGTGGTATCTGTTGTATGACCATTCGCGTTGTCGAGCCATGTCATCTGGGTCCTTCAAACTGCCAGACTCATAGATTGCTTCACGTGGGAACCGCGAGATCTCCGGATGCATTCTGTGCTGATAGCTCAGCTTAACGTGTCGAGCGAGGAACGATTCAGGACGTATCCCATCCGTAAGACTAGAGCCATTACGGGAGCCTGCTTGCCTCCGGAAACCGTCTTGGAGCAACTGTAGTATGGATGGAAGAGAGACCCGTTCGATTACTTCCAAGTCGCGTGCAATGTCAGAGATGTCGTCCGGGACATACCAGTGCGGCAGTAAAGCTTCGATTTCTCGGCTGTATATGCCCGCACTCGAAGCGTCGTTTCTAAGTTCAAAAATTCTGTTTAGACGCCACGCAATCTCGCTTGCCCAAACGGGCTTTCTATCTTTCTCCTCACTAGACTCTTTGGCGTGGAGGAAGTGCTCCTTCCAGTAGTCGTGTCTCCGCGTCAGTTGCGACTGTTGTAGGGGATCTTCGGAAATGACTTCCAAGTCAGGAGGGATCAATTGGTGAAACCGAACGATGTCATCTTTTGCAACAATCACCTGCGGAGTCAAGAAGACGAGGGCGTTGGGAATGTTGTCATCCTTTGAGAGGTCTAACACGTTGAGCCCTAGGGAATTTGCTTGGCTGACATATTCCTGGGAATGCTGACTGTTGATTACAAACAATCCTTGTGTGGTTTTCTGTGATCGCTTCCAGCATCGGAATATGTCTGTGCATGTGTTTGCATCTTCCTCGGGCACAATGGCGCGGATGTTTGCTTCTACATCTTTCGTCTCTATGTAGGGAGAGAGCTGTTTCACGTCCCCGACCAGGATCCACCGTTTTGCAAACATGGCGGGCACGAGGAATTACTGAAAGGTCGTTTTGCTAGCTTCATCGAGAATCAGACAGTCATACTTCACCTGACCTCTTTCCTTCGACGGGTTCTTGATGTCTGGATGTTGTAGTATTCCTAGGGTTGTGCCACACACGAGATTTGCGCTCTCAAGGATTATTCTCGTTATTAGGGAGGTCCCGGAGTTTTGGAGCGCCCCCAACAAGTGTTCCTGCGACTTGCTTCGGTGTGACAACTGGCTCAGCCTCCGGATAATATCGAGTCTCTCTGTGTTCGCTCTCACCTGTAACTGGAAGCCTTTCACCTCCTCAGAGAGTCTCGACATGTCACCGATTCGTACGGCAATTACTTCCGTGTCTGTCGACCCGTGATCTTGCAATGATTCGAGCACGTTGTCCACGGCGACGTGAGTTGATGCGCATAGCATCACGCGATGCCCTCGTCGGATTTCCTGAATGATCAGTTCGCATATGCTCGTGGTCTTTCCAGAACCTGGCGGACCTTCAAGAATGGCGAAGTCTGGCGTTCCGAGCGCAATCTCGACAAACTTTCTCTGCTCGTCAGTCCCAGGAACAGCTGCGTTCGTGAGGAATTCCCAATGCATCGGAAGAGGTTCTTCGACTGTCGGCCATTGAACCCATTGGCTGTCTTCGACGAGACGAAGGAGACCGCGGTGTTCGGGGTCAGGACGATCCTGGAGACGTTGAAGAGAGCGGTTTTGTTGTTTTAGGGCATAGTCGTTTGGGGGAAGGAACAGTAAATGATCCTCTCCCTTCGGCTCTCTCTCAAGCAGTAGAGTGCCTGCGTTAGGGTCCGCGTCCAACACACGGATCCTTGAGACATATGGCGATGGCTCCTCTATCACAAATTCGGCGTCGCAAAAGCTGTCAACGATGTCTTTCTCACCATCATTTTCCGGATCCTTTAGGACGATCCGGAAGCTCTCGGAATTACCTGTCGATTGCAAGATGTCCGGGGAGGGCTTTGTTCCGTTCCCAGAGGGAGCAATTTCCCAAGCGACTTTTTCAATTCGTTCCGGAGCCCACATCCAACGGCGTGCTCGTTCCAAATACCTCCGATAATAGTAGAACTCGTAGAAAGCCCGTCTCATTAGATGCTCTGATTCAGCCTTGAGATCGGGGAGATTCTCGTAATGCAGGTTTACCGATTCAACCGACCCCACTACCCTTTACCGCTGGTGGCCTATTCTGAATCTCGTTTCGGTGGTCAACATATTGTTGTTTGATCATTTCTGCGACTCCGTCTGGATCGCCAAAAATCATGTAGTTCGGAACCCTGAACACTCTGTAACCCCGATTTTCTAGGTGTTCAGTTCTTAGGGAATCTCGTTCCTGAGCATTTGAGTGTACTTTGCCTTCAGCTTCGATAATGATGTTAGGAGAAACTAGAAAGTCGACGTGGTATCTGTCTATGGGAGCCTGTTGCTGGAATCTGACTCCTTTCTTTCGAAGATGTACTGCGAGGCACATCTCGGAACGCGAGACTCGAGCGTGGCCGTATGAACCTCCTATCTCTTGCCAAGGTAGGACGTCTGACGGGATTCGGGGTTGCGATGCCAATCTTGGTCTGAAACAGTACTTATCGTGTCAACTACTTTGGCGTGGCGTTTTACTGTAAAAGACTGTTTTGTAGCTTTCAAGCTGCTTTTCGACCGAGGCTCCCGGGCTCGGTCCTTCTGAGCAGTGCGCCTTCGATTAAGTCTCAGACAATCTGAGCGTAGAATCTCCCGGCATCTGTCAGAGTTACAGTCTTCTCTCTCCCTGCGGACTCAAGATGGATGAGTTCCTTTCTTTTTAGCTCAGTGAGATGGTAGCTAACAAGTTGGGGTGCCTCTGCGAGCTGCTCCGAAAGCGTCAGGTTAGCCTTGGTGAGCTTTCCACCCACTTCCATGATTCGCTTGAGAATTTTTCTCTGAGTGTTATTGAGACTGTCCACCGACACCTTGGGCACCGGTATCCGGACGATTGAATCAGCCAGGGATCGTTGTTCTTCCTTGCTCTCCTTCATGTAGTATGCATGACCACCGATAATGAAGCAAGCGACAAGGGCGGACGAAGCCATGATGTTGGTCCCGCCTGTGATGTTGACGTAGAATTCGGTACCTTTGAACTGTCCCCATTGGTTCAGAATCTTGCCGACTATGTCCGTCATGTTGAACGCGTCAACTTCGACCAATTCACACATTTTGTTTCCGGACAAACCTTCGATTTGTTCCTTGATTTTCCGAGCAACAGATGCTGTCTCCTTGCTGAACAACAGCACTTGATGGTCTACAGTATGGGTTCTGAATCCATCGATGATCGGTTCCGGAGATTTTCCCACGGTGGATATGTGTACCGTTCGCACGATGGCAAAAGCGCCTCTTTGATAATAAAAAACGGTTTCCGCAAAAGTCTGAATTCCGACTTGTGTCCGTTGACCCCAGAGATTGGCCCGACAAAATCGACTATTGACACCATGAAAGCCAGAGAGAATATTAGCGGAGATGTCCCGGCAAGGTTACTGTGAAAGAGCGTAGGAAGACACTTCCACCTAGACTGAAGCAGATTTCTGCCGCCATAAACGAAGCTCTTACCGAAGCGAAGAAAATCAGAGAGCTAACGATACAGGAGGAAGTTGTGGTCGAGCTGGACAAAGTGAACGAGGCTTTGGAGCAGGCAAAAAGACAGATCTCAAGGCTTCTCGAGAAGTAGAAACGACTCGTTCCAATTTTGGGCAACTAAGGGGACCCATCAGAAATCACCGATCCTCCCGAGTGGCAAAGACCCGAGAACTCCCATATTCAGGGAGCGGTTTGTGACCAGCCGAGTGCCCAGCAGACGGTTAGATCCGATAATGAGCATGATGAAAAAAAATCGAGAAATTGGAAGATCTTGGGAGAGGGCCCAAGCGGGGACTCTTCCTTGTTTAGGGATTAGTATTTTCGATGTTTCTGGAAACAGTCCCTACAGTATACTGGTTTTCCTGATGTTGGTTTGAAAGGAACCTCTGTCTCCTTTCCACAATCGGCACAAGTTGCTTTGTGCATTTC
>WNGR01011619.1_pt1 | contig 12060 bp, 11 predicted proteins | sample 5407581 | NCBI WGS metagenome assembly WNGR01 (sample SAMN13153383, study PRJNA577476) | soil metagenome | isolation source: 80 cm soil or saprolite under Garry oak tree replicate 2 | place: USA:California | collected 2016-06-15
CGGCCATTCCCACATCTCACGAACAGCCCGACACCACCGCCGGCTCCGGCGACGGCCCCACAGGATGCCTGGAGCGGCTGCCCGGAGACGGCCACGTGACTGAACCTGAGCCGGCGGCCGATGGCGCGGACGCGCCGGACCCGCCGATCTGGGCGCTTCGAACGTATCCACTCGCCCCATGCTGGCCGACCATAATTGTTGTTCTGCTGTGTTCGCCCGGAGAGGCCTGTCTGACCGGCTGGGCGCGTCATCGGCGCGGGCCGCGTGAGCGTGTTGCTGGGGTGCCGCGGTTACGGGGTGATCCGTCGCACCGTGAGGGTGTGACCCGCCGATCTGAGCCGCCCGGCGAGCGCGGCGCCCATCGCCGTCGCTGGTGTGAGGACACCGGCGGGGCCGGGCAGGCGGTCACGGTCCAGCGCGAGGCAGAGCGCGCTTTCGCCGAGCATCACCGACGTGGCGGCGTAGCCCGGGTCGCCCCGGGCTTCGATCTTGGCGAGGTACCGCACGCCAGCCGGGGTGCGGGTGTGGATCTGCATGCGGAAGAAGCCCGTGCGGCGGGTCTTTTCGCTCGGGCCCTCGCCGAGTAGTGGCAGGAGCTGGCCGAGCAGCGCCCTGGATGGCCCGAACGCGAGCCCAGCCGCGGCTGGGCTGGTGCCGAAGCCGGTGACCTCCCGGTAGCGGAACCGGCGGCCACAGGCCCAGTCCTGCAGGGCGTTGCTGCGGCGCACCACGCGCGTGTTGAGGCCCGCCATGAGGAACGGCCCGACCCAGCGACCCAGATCGGAGTCGTAGCTGACCCAGTCCAGGTCCCGCTCGTCGCCAAGATCGGGCTCGGCCGCGCGATCGGGGCTGAGCGCATATGGGTCCTGGACCACCCGGCGGCGCTCAGCGCTGGCCGCCGCCGCCCACTGCCCCATCCCCGATGCGAGCGTCCCGGCGCTGATGCCGCCCCTCAAGGCCGTCACGACCAGCGTCGTGCCCGCCAGATCACCAGTGCCGTCCATGCGGGCCGCCTGATGCAGCAACAGCACGCCAAGGTCGGAAGGAATGGAGTCGAACCCGCAGCAGTGCACGATGCGGGTGCCCGTGCCCGCAGCCACGTCGTGGCAACGGTCGATGCTTTCCCGGATGAACAGCACTTCACCGGACAGGTCCGCGTAGTCGGTGCCCGCGCTGGCGCACGCCTCGACGCGCCGAAGCCCCTGACGGCGGTAGGGCCCCACCGTGGTCGCCACTACCCGGGCCGCGCGCGCAAGCGCCGCCACCGATGCCGGGTCCGCCGAATCAGCCACCAGCAGCGGCCAGGCCGACGCAGCAGCGCCGAGCCGCGCCCGGATATCGGCGAGCCGCTGCGCAGACCGTCCCGCAAGCCCGACGCGGACGCCGGCTGGCGCATGACCGGCCAGATAGCCAGCCACCAGCCGCCCGACGAATCCGGTGGCGCCGAACACCACCACGTCCAGCTCACGGTCTCCGCTCACCAGCTCATCCTAAAGACGGGAGTTCCGGCGATCCCGGCCCTGAGCAGCCGCCCGCCGCGGATTTACCGGTGCGGGCAAGACGAAGGAGGTCGCGGCTGGAATCTCAGCGATGAGATCCCGGTCATTCGCTGCAGGGCCGCCGCGCGAGCGGCTCACGCCAGCCGACGTGTCCCGATCCGCTCGGTGGCCGCGCTCCTTCGCCGGGCCGGACCAGCTCCAGAACAGGCCCGGGCCGCGACGCCGTACGCGGCCACGCCTCCGCCCACCGTTTCCCGTCGCCAGATAAGACTGACCACCAAGCGCAGGCAGGACGCAACGAACGGATGTGCCCCCCTGACGCAAACGCGACGCGCACTCCTCCCGCCGGGCCGGGCGTTGGCGAGCTGGTCACTGAGCGTCGCAGAGCCTCCTATTGAATGAGCGCGCAGTGCCGCCGTTATGGCGCGAGCTCGGCTTCGACGGTTCATCGGCGACTGCCGCCCCTGCCCGGCGACCAGCGCCAGCAGCCCCAGCGCATCCGCCCCGGCAGCCTCCCGCTGCGGCGCGCCGTCAGCAGTGAGCTCCGCCAGCACTGCCAGCGCGTCGTTCACCAGGGTGCTGACCAGGTTCTCCTTCGCGGCCGGATCATCCCAGTCGATGCCCGGCTTGCCGGGCCGGGAGTAATCCAGCGCGCACACCCGGCTGATTACCTCCGCCGCGCCGGGCACCACCCGCGCGACCTTGCGCATCGCGGCCATCAGCTGGGTCACAGTGTCCTGGGTCGCCACGGCGTCGTCGAACACCGTCGAGTCCACGCACTGCTTGCGCCGGCCGGCCAGGATCCCCGTCCCCGAGATCACCGCCGCGACCGCGTCGAACACCCGGTCCGGGCGGGACGAGGCGGCGATCCGCCGCCGCCAGTACACCAGCGTGGACGGGTCGAACGACATCTGGGTCAGCGACCGGCCGCACGCCACCTTCCACCGGATGTCGAACTTCAGCGCGTCCGCGGTCTGCGGATCGGACAGGTCATGCAGTTCCTTCAGCACCAGCACCGCCCCGACCAGGTCGGCCGGCAGCGACGGCCGCCCGGTCCGCGAGGGGAACAAGTCCGCCGTGAAGCTGTCGGGAAACAATTCCGTGCGGTGGGCGGCCAGGAACGCGAACACGCTGCCCGCCGGGACCAGGTGCCCGGCGATCATCTCGGCGTCCAGCAGCTCCCGGTCCAGCCGTGATCTTCCCTGCATGAGAAGATCATCCCAGATCATCGAACACACTGCCGGCAGAAACGCCCCGGCGGCCCGTCAGTTATTCAGAGCCGTCCTAGGCCAGCGACCGGCGGTCACCTCCAGCAGATCGCTCTCACCGGACCGCTCCCAGGCTGGCCTCGCGCTACGCCGGTCGGCATCATCACGGTGAGTGACTGGGGACATCAAGGTGAACGCTCACCGAGCCGCCGTTGGGTACGGCGCAGTCGAACTCGGCAGCTCGCCACGCGGCCGCACCGAATCGGCTGATCTGCGCTTGCCGCTGACGCGGCCGACCGGCGACGGTCATGCGGAGGGATCGGGGAGTTCGCCTGGGTGCCTGGCCGTAGGGTTCGTTGCGTGCCTGACGCGATCTTCGCAGACCCGCGACTCGCGGAGATCTACGATCCGCTGGATCCGGACCGTTCCCACCTGGATGTCTACGCCGCCATGGCTAGCGAGTTCGGCGCCCGTAGTGTGCTGGACGTCGGCTGCGGAACCGGCACCCTGGCCTGCCTGCTCGCCGCCCGCGGCCTGGAGATCACCGCGATCGACCCGGCCTTGGCCTCGCTGGAGGTGGCCTGGCGCAAGCCAGGCGCTGACCGCGTCCGCTGGCTTCACACCGACGCCGCCCGCGCCTTGACTGGCTGCAACCGGGGCGTTACGTTGAGTGGGCGATCCCCGGCGGCGGGAGGTTTCCCTCGTGCGTCCCAGGTTGTGGCGGTTCACGCAGCCCGGCACCAGGCAGTTAAGACGCCCAGGGTCGGCGGGGGAACACGTTCTGCAGGAGCGGTGCGGGACCACGGGCCGCGCGGACAGGTTCTACGCCACGCAGGTCGCCGCCCGCCTGACACCCAGAATGCGGGAATTCATCGCCCGCATGGAGATGGCGTTCATCGCCACCGCTGACGGCCGTGGGGAATGCGACTGCAGTTTCCGCGCGGGGCCGCCCGGGTTCCTCCGGGTCATCGGCGACCAGATGATCGCCTACCCCGAGTACCGGGGAAACGGTGTGATGGCCAGCCTCGGCAACATCACGGAGAACCCGCACATCGGCGTGTTCCTCGTGGATTTCCAGCGCGACCTGGTGGGGCTGCACATCAGCGGGAAGGCGCGGATCTTGGTTCCCGCGCAGATGGCAGCGCTCGATCCAGCGCTGCCAACACCCGACCATAACGGCCGCCGCGCCAGCCACTGGGTGGCCGTCTCAGTTGAGGAAGCGTACATTCACTGCTCGAAACACATCCCGCTGCTGGTCTCCCAGCCGCGGGTGCGGCACTGGGGGACTGACAGCCCCCGGTACAAGGGCGGCGACTATTTCGGGGTGGGCGGTTACCAGGCCAGCCCCGCAGCGGACCCGGGTGCCTCAGGTGCCGGTGCCCACCCGCGGCCGGGCGGCTAGCAGCGCGTCGTCGTAGTGGACGCGCTCACGGGGCAGGCCCGCTTTTGTGAGCGCCCGGATCGTGTCCCGCACCATCGCGCCGGGGCCGGCGACGTACGCCTCACAGTCCCCGTGCGGCATGTACCGGGCGGCGACCCGGCCAACGTTGCCCTGCATCCCGTCAAACGCCGGGTCGTCGGAGGTGACCGGGGTGACCTGCAGCCCCCCGTAGGCGTCGGACAGCCGCCACAAGTCCCGCAGGCCGTACAGCTCCGGGCGGGTCCGGGCACCCAGGAACAGGAACACACGGCGGGCAACGCCACCCGTGACCGCGTCGTGGACCGCCTGCTCGATGATCGCTTTAACCGGGGACAGGCCAGTGCCGCCAGCGACGCACAGCAAGTCCCGCGTTCCCGCCGGCGTGAGGGTCATGGCACCCATAGCCGGGCCGATCGTCAGCTCGTCACCGGGTACGGTGTGGTGCACCAGCGCGGTGCTCACCCACCCGCCGGGCACCGCTTTGACGTGGAAGCTGAGCAGCCCGTCGTCGCGGGGCCTGCACGCGACCGAATACGGTCGCCACACCCGCGGCCACCGAGGCGTCTGGACGGTGACAAGCTGGCCGGCCTGATACGGCAGGGTCTTGTCCGGTGCCACCGTGAGGACGGCGATGCCGTGGCCGCAGTATTCGTGATCAACGACCTCGGCGGCCAAGAACGCAGGGGCGGTGTCCTCTTCGGCGGCGCGGATCATCATCGCGGACGCGGCCCTGTAGGTTTGCTCCCACGCCTCCTCTGCGGCTGGGGTGAACGCCGCCCCGGCATGTTTGCGGAGGGTTGCCAGGAGCGCGCCGCCGACGGCGTCGTACATAGCCGGCTCCACAGCGTACTTGCGGTGGTCGCGGCCGAGCTGGGCCAGGTATGCGGCCATCTCCTCCGGGGTGCTTAGGCTTTCCACGATCCGTGTCAGTGCCCGGAACAGCCGGTCACGCTGCTCGTCCATGGCTGGCGGGAACAGGTCCCGCAGCTGGGGGTGGGCGACGAACAGCCGGGCGTAGAAGTAGGCCGTGGCGTCCCCGGCGGCCGCGGTGAGGGATGCGAACGAGTCCCGGATGGCGGCGATAGCCGGGTTGGCCGGCAGTCCGGAGGGCGGTTCTGCGGGCTGCCCGGCCGGGCCGGTTTGCGGCGGTGCCGGTGTGTCGTCCGGCCCGCTGCTGGGCAGGGCTCTTAACCCGTTACGGACCCTGGTCAGCGTGGCCAGGTCTGTTATACGGGTCCGCAGATGCCACCAGGACGGCTGGTGGCCGTTGAGGGTCGCGCCTGGGTCGCGGGCGGGGAGTGCGGGTGGCGAGGGTGAGCGCCTGGCCATCAGATACCTCGCGTGGGGGTTGTCGTCTTCAGGCGGCAAAGGGGGCAACGTGCAGTTACCGGACGATTACAGAATACATCCGCGTGCGGGCTGTAATGTGCCCTACGGGAGGAACGCTCGTCAGCATGCCTCGCGCATCAGGCGGCTTCGTGCCGTCCCCAGGCCACAGCGGTGGGTGCCTGACCGGAGGGTAACTTCACAGGCCGGCGCCATAGCCGCCGACTACGCCCTTCGCTCCGGCGAGTCACCATCTAGCACCGTTGCGATCGCGCGGTGGGAAAATGACCGGGTCGACGCGCTAGTGCTCGGCGACAGCGCCGTGGTCGCCTTCGGCACCTCGGGTGAGGTCGAAAAGATTCAAGAGCCACGGATCCACGCCATCCCCAATCATCTACGCAGCGCCTACTTTGCACGCTTGCGGACCGGGGCTGGTTTCGGCAGCAACAAACGGGAGCTGCTGCGTGCCCATAACCGTTGTGGACGGTGGGCACAGCCGGATCGGGCCCTCACGCCATTACCATGTGGGCTTCTCCTGGCGCTTGGTCGCGCCGGCGCCCTCGGACAAGGCCTGGTCGAGGTTGGTCAGCGAAAACTCCGTCCCGTTCCTCGCTCATCCAGCCCTCCGGAGTGAATTGCCCCCCTCCAGGGTCTCACCGTGACGGCTGCTCAGCATGATCCCGGCGCCTGCCTGTGGGGCCACAAGCCGGAACCTGGAATACACAGCGGAACATATCAGTTACAATTTGCTGATCAGTCGCTACTCTTCGTAATCTGAAGGGCCAGCAGCGCCCGCGAGGAAGGACTTCATGTGAAGAATCTGCCCAGGGGTCACCTCCCGCGCGCGCTGTCCCTGCCGGGCCTGGTGGCCGTCGCCCTGGCAACGGCGGCGGCACTGGCCGCCGCCGTCCCAGCCTGGGCGGCCAGCGGAACGAGCGCATCGACGGTCTTTTGCGGGGACTACCAGCACGTCACGGTGACGAGCACGTCCGGCACCCAGTTCCTCGTCAAAAACGACAACTACGGCGGGTACCGCGAATGCCTGGCAAACCGGGACCAGCGCCCCAACTTCAAGATCACCACGTCGGGTGTGACGGGTGCCCACACCAAGCCGCAGGCGTACCCGTTTGTCTTCCTCGGCTGCAGTTGGGGGACGTGCGCGCCGGGCAGCACCCTGCCGCGCAAGCTCTCCGCGCTGCGGCGGCCAGCTGCCACCTGGCAGACGTCCCAGACCGCGAAAGGAACCTGGAACGCCGCCTTTGATCTGTGGTTCGGCAAGCACTCCATGATCACGGGGCAGGCGAACGCCGAGGTGATGATCTGGCTCGGCGAGCGCAACATTCCGGTCCCCGCGCACGCGCGAATCGTAAGCGTTGACAACGCCCGCTGGTACCTGGTGCATATGCGCGCCTGCTACAAGAGCCGCTGCTGGACCTACGTCCAGTTCCGGCGGGTGCGGCCCACGCTGGGCGTCAAGGGCCTGCGGCTGTCCCCGTTCATCACCCGGGCCGAGGCGCGCGGCTGGATCAAGCCGTCGTGGTGGATGGAGAACATCGAGGCCGGCTTCGAAGTGTGGCGAGGCGGCACCGGCCTGGCCACCACTTCCTTCTCCGCGAGGGCCTAGTGCCCTCGCCATATCAGTAACTCTAGTGACACGCTCAGTTACAGTCAGTTGTGACACGCGATGGCACAACGTGACCTAGCTCACCTATTCGCTGATCCAAAGGCGCAGGACACCAGGGGGATCTTGGTGATCCTACTCATCGGCCCGATCGGCTTCGTGGTTGCGGCCCTTCCCGTGGTCGTGGCGGCCATACCGGAGACGCCAGCCGTCAGCGCATACTACCCGCGCAGGCATCGGTGTTGCCGCGCCAGCCGGTGGTCGCCGGGCCGGCGGGTGAGGAACTTGCGGCGCTGGGCGAACTGGGTTCCGGTGGCAAGTGGGAGGTCTTCGGGCGGCAGGTGCGGGTGACGAACCTGGAAAAAGAGCTCTTCCCCGCCAGACCGGGGGAGCCCGCGGTGACCAAGCGGGAGCTCATCCGTTATGCGGCGAAAATTGCACCGGTCGCACTACCGTACCTGGCCGGGCGGCACTCAACATGCACCGCTTTCCCAACGGCGCGGGTAGCAAGGGTTTTCTGGCACAAGCAGCTCCCCGATCATGCGCCCGGCTGGGTGCCACGCTGGGACAATCCCGAGGCCGACCGCGGCGAGACCACGACCTACCTGGTGGTGGACGAGCCGGCGGCGCTGGTGTGGGCGGCCAACTTCGGAGCGCTGGAGTGGCACGCCTGGACGTCCCGCACCGACCAGCCGCGCCAGCCCACCGACGCTCTGATCGACCTCGACCCCGGGGCCGCCACATCATGGGATGACCTGCTGGTGCTCGCCCGGCTGCACCGGAGCGCACTGGATCACCTCGGTGTCCGCGGCGCGGCAAAGGTCACCGGCCGGCGCGGCATTCAGATCTGGATCCCGCTCGCACGCGGCCCTGCCTTCAGCGAGACCCGTGCCTGGGTGGAGCAACTCTCGCGGGCCACCGGCGCCGTGGTTCCCGGCCTGGTGAGCTGGAAATGGGACGTCCGTGAGCGCGCCGGCCAAGCCCGCCTCGACTACACACAGAACGCGGTCAACAAAACGCTGGTAGCCCCCTACAGTCCGCGGGCCACCCCGGGCGCGCCCGTGTCCGCGCCCATTGACTGGGACGAACTCGACGACCCAGCCTTGCGCCCCGATGCCTTCACCATCCGCACCATGCCCGACCGCCCGGGGCGACCTGTTCCGCACAGTGCTGACCACGGGCCAGTCGCTGCCGCCGCTTCGCTAGCCCCGCCTTCCGCACATGGACATAGATCAACTTTCGGGGTCCTCGGAGATCGCCTGACGATCACCCGCCGGCCCGGCCGGCCGCTGTCGGCGTTCTGCCCGGTCCGTCAAAGTCGCCTGCGGTAGCGCCCCGCCCAGCACCTCCAAGATCAGCTGAACATACGGGCGGGTAAGAAGATGCGCGCCAAGATGAGCATCCTGCAGGAGGCGCTCACCGGGCACTTCACCGATCACCACGCGTTCCTGCTGGGCATGATGCTCGACCGCGTCGACGCTCTCACCGCCCAGATCGATACGCTCACCACCCGGATCGAACACGCCATCGGCCCTTACGCCCATCAGGTGGCCCAGCTCGATGAGATCCCCGGCATCGGCGTCACCGCCGCCCAGGACCTCATCGCCGAGATCGGCACCGATATGTCCCGCTTCCCCACCCCCGGCCACCTGGTCTCCTGGGCCAAGTTCGCGCCCAAGGCCCGCCAGTCCGCCGGCCGCAACAAGGCCGCCGCCACCGGCAAGGGCAACCCCTGGCTCGGCGGCACCATCGGAGAAACCGCCGCAGCCGCCGCCCGCACCAGCACCTTCCTGGCTTCCCGCTACAAGCGGATCGTCAAACGGCGAGGAAAGAAACGCGCCCTGGTCGCCGTCGTTATCTCAAGTGCGTTTTCGGGTGTCCACGACGTAGCTGACGTGAGCTTGTGCTGCGTCGTGGACGCGTTATCTTAAGCGGTGTCTACGACGTACCGGAAGCTCTGTCACCCACGTGACCTGCGTCTATCCCCCTTGTCGCTGCCGCTTTTGAGTTCTCAGCCTCGCCGGGAACCTCACGTCAGCGACATGTCCACGACGCAAAACCCCGCTCCAAGCTGGAACGCCTGTCCGGCAAGAAAGTCACCCTTAAGGACGCCGCCTGACCCCATCCAGCAGCACCCGCCCTCACCACCACGACCGAACCCGGCTCCGCTGACGCTCCGCCGGGTGCTACCGCCTGCCCTCTGACCGACCTATTTTCGATTCAGCATCGATCCGGCGCAGTTGTTAGACCGGTGCGTGTGCCCGCCGTGCAGTCTGGACGGTGACCTGGTGTGACCGCCACAGCTGTCTTGGTGTAGGGATTCTCGTTTTCGCTGGGGCCTGGCTGGCCCAGCCTCCGGGTTTCAGCCCGACCCGGCGGTGCCCGATGATCACCGCGATGCCGTCCGCCGTCCTCATGGCCGCCGAGCCCGTGTTCAGCAACCGGCGGGGATGCGTGTTCCTGAGTTAGCGGCTGCGCGATCTTCGCTTGGTGCGCAGCCACGCTCAGTGTGGGCGCTCCGCAGGAATGATGACAACCGGGCACAGTGCGTGGTGTGCGACTTGCGTGCTGACCGAGCCCACCAGCAGCCGGGCGAACCCGCCGAGCCCGCGTGAGCCGACGACGAGCAGGTCGGCGTCACGCGCGGCGTTGATGAGTTCCTCGGCGGGTACTCCGCTCACGGCCCGGACCGTGACCGATACCTGACGGGATTCAGCACCGAGCTGGCTGACGGCCTTCTCGACGGCTTCTCCGGCAGCCCGCTGTGCCTGCTCTTGGGCCGCCTGGTCCGCAGGGTAGGAGATCGGCCTCAGTCCCCAGGCGCCGATCGCTTCGGGGTGGACGGTGAGGACCACCAGCGGTGCGTGGCGGACCGCGGCCTCTCTCATGGCCCATTCGAGGGCCCGCTGGGCGGTGTCGGAGCCGTCTATTCCAACGATGATTCCCGGCATTTTCCACCTCCGGTTTGAGCCCGGGTTCTCTCCGGCGCCGCCCCCGGCGTCCCAATCTCCCCGGGATATCCAGCCTTGACCCTAGGAGCGCTGCGCCAAGAGGTCAAGGAGGCACTGTCCGCCCCCGGGGTCGCAGATTGTCCGGGGCCGAACCATGGTCTTCCGGCCATCCGGCTGGCCAGGAGTTCCGGTCGCACGCTGCACAGACGCTTCCGGAGCACGGCTCGGATCCGGACCAGGGAGTTGGCCCCGTTAACTCGGCGCCCGGCCACACCCACGCCGATGATCATGATAGCCACGCATCGAACATCGACACGCTGCCGGCCGCTGGCCCTGACTGCCGCGACTGAGCGTCCGCCTCCGGGGAAGCACTGCGAACATTGGGTGCGGACACGCGCCGGCTCGGAACGATTTTGCCAAAGGGCGTGGCCAGAGGTCGCAAAGTAGTCACGGAACGTGGCAGCGGAGCGGACATGGACCGCACCCCGAAGCGCGGCCCGGCCGCTGGCGTTCCCTCGGCGACCCCGCCAGCGCCCCCAGCGGCCACGCGAGTCCTATCCTGTCGTTCACGACGTGTCCCCTACCGAAGCACCCCTTACCCCGGCTGTCATGCCTTCCCGCTGATCTTCTAAGACCACCGCGAATCAGATACCCCAGTCGCGAACTCTCGCCGCGATCGCGCTGACAACCTGCTGACCTGAGACCCCGCGCAGGCGCGGACGCCCTGACCGGCGAGATGCCCTCGCAGTATTAGCAGCGGTGAGTTGGCGCAGCAGGCGGGAATGGACGCGCTTCAATATCCGCCGATATGGTCGGCGGTCTGGCCGCTAAATGGCTTCCTCCGCCGCGCCCCGAACGGGACGATCTGCGTGCCCCCGCGCCAGATCGACACGGATCCTGAACGCTCGGTCGTGCCGATGGGCGAGCGGATGCAGATGCGCGGTTCGGGTCAGGCGTTCGGGCGCCGGCTGGCGGGTCGGCCCGGAAGCTGATCGCGCTGTACTTGACACGCGTAGACGATCTCCACCGAGTCGGCGGGAAAGGCGCGCTCGCGCTCGAACGCCAGCCCGGTGTCTGGGCTGAGCGAGTCGGTCAGCCTCATCCCGGCTCCGGGAAGCAGCGGCAGCACGACTGGTTCGAGCGTGTCGAGCGCTCCGAGGGCGGGAAGGTTTCGGTCGTGCGGTGGCCGCCGGCCAGGTGGACGCCGCCGCCCTGGTTGGCTGCCCGGAGCTTGTCCCAGCAGCCGCGCCGGGTCGTGGTCACTGACCATGTGGCCGGGGGTGCCCGGCGGGCGCTGTGAACAGAGCACGAACACGTTCAGGTTCGGCCACGGCCACCGTTCGCTGCTGAGGGCGGGCTCGAACGTGGAGCGGCCATCAGCGCCGCCTCGCAGCCCTTGTGGAACTCCTGAATGCCGTGGCTCTTGCCGGAGACGCAGGCTGGGTCGGCGGTCGGCGCTGGCTACCCGGCCGGAGTGGTCACGTAGCGCTCATGCTCATGCGGATCTGCATCTGCTCGCTTTTTTCCTGAGTCGTTCTTGTCTTCATGCCCAGGTGCGTCGTGCGGGACTGGCCTGCGCCTTCAGGCCGCTGCATGCGGTTAGGACGGCGCAGCATCGGAAGGGTCATCGCGGTCGCTGCGACACGAGTCGGCTCGTTCTGCCGCTAATGGACGCTCGCCCGTCTCCAGGATCGTCTTCACCAGCCCGGCCAGCGGGCCGGTGAGATCCTGCTCGGCCACCAGCACGGCGCGATCCCCGGCGTGAATCACATACACCGGCCGGCCCGGAGCCGCCCGGTACGGCGGCGGGGAGGCCAGGACCTGCTCAATCAGGTTCTCCCAGCGGCCAGCATCGGTGAGACCGGAGGTGTCAAGCGCCCTGCGGCGCATCCTGCCCTCCCACCCGATCTCGGTGACCACGACCCTCACCCAGCCAGTCTGCCCGCATCCACCTGCTGGGCCATCCTGGCCGCGGCGCGAAGCAGGCCTGGCGAGGCCGGCCTGCCAGCAGTGGATGCTGGCGGCCAGCTGCAGG
>WNGR01006927.1_pt1 | contig 12058 bp, 14 predicted proteins | sample 5407581 | NCBI WGS metagenome assembly WNGR01 (sample SAMN13153383, study PRJNA577476) | soil metagenome | isolation source: 80 cm soil or saprolite under Garry oak tree replicate 2 | place: USA:California | collected 2016-06-15
CCCTCGCCAAACGGCCCCTGACCAGCAGCCCCGCCCTATCCCGACGACCACGCCAGCCCAGGGCCCATGGAACCCCGGCCACCCGGCCCGACAGCCGGGCCAGTGTCACGACCTCGTCCTAAATTAAGATCACCAACGTTGCCGAGACCGCAGTCAATGCCCGCCGACCAGGCCGCATGAATGATCGAGGCTAGGTGGAGCTATGGGGACTCGAAACCCCCAGACCTCTTGCCGCTGCGCCCAATGGTTCCCGTGGCCCGCCACGGGAAGTACGTCAAGCGGAAGCACACTCGCGGAGGTTTCAATGTCCCGCATGAAAAGAAACGACAAGGACATGGCGGCCAACAGCGCGTGGGACCGCGCGCGCCAGGCGGCGGCTCAGGCGAAGCCGGTCGCGGCTCAGGTGAAGCTGGTTGCGGCCCGGGTGAAGCCGCTCGCCAGGAGCACCGGAGCGGCTGCGAGGCGCCGCGTGCACAGAACGCGCGCCCGGGCGGCGCCGCAGGTCGAGCGCACGGGGCAGGTCCTGCAAGACAGCGTCGCACCCAAGGTCTCGGCCCTGCTGTCCTCGGCCGCGCAGCGGCTCGAGCCCGCGAAGCCACGGCGCCGACGCTGGCGCAAGCTGGTCGGCGTCTCGATGCTGACGGCTGCCGCTAGCGCGGTGGCGGCTCTTGTCCGCAACCGCAGCAAGCCGGACTTCACGACCTCGCCGGCCGAGGCGGACGCGGACGACGTGACACCCGCCGCGGAGATGCGTGACGGGCAGGCGAGGACCAGCACCGACGGTGACGTGAACGGGGAGGTCCGCACGTCCTGACTGTCCTCCGGCAGAGATCGGCGGCCGACCCGTGAATCTCGTCACGCACGGATCGGGGGCCGCACATCCTGCCGCCTGAATGCGCACGGGGTGCACAATTTGCCTGTGCTCCTGTGTGAAATCGTGCGCACATCGGAGGGCGGTCAGCAGGGTTCCCTCGCAGCGCGCGAAATTCGAGACAATCGCTGGCCTGCTGTGCCGCGTGCTGCCAGATGAGGTGCCAGTGGCGGCCACATTCCTGACTGGAGAGCTGCGCCAGCGGCAGATCGGCGTCCCTGACATGCCGACTATGCCGCTTGCGGCTGTAGCACGTTCAACCTGGGTGCTATTTGTGACGTCCGGCCACATACCAGGTCGCGAAGTGCTGCAGGACCGCGCACACCGGCTCGACACCGAACCGGTCTCGATGTGAATCAATGAATCCGGCTAGCGCGGAAGCCTGGGGCCGAGTTTCTGGGCGAAATATGCGCTCGCCGCCTTCAAGATCTCATTCGCACGGCGCAGCTCACGATTTTCGCGTTCCAGTTCCGCGATCCGCTTCTGGTGCTCAGTCGTGGTGCCTGGCCGCATCCCATTGTCGATCTCGGCCTGCTTGACCCAGCCACGCAGCGCCTCGGGATGAACACCCAGCTGACGGCCCACCCGGGCCAGCTCACCGTGGCCCTTGCCATCCCGGGCACGGATCTCCAGGACCATCTTCACGGCGCGCTCGCGCAGCTCATCGGGGTACTTCCGCTGTGCAGGCATGACTCTGCTTCCTCCCAGGGATCAGAGCCTCCAAGATCCCCGGGGCGGTCCAACGACCTGGCCTCCGAGCCGAATGCGCACAACGCCAGCGGCAAATCCGTGCGTTCGCGGTTCGGGCTGCCATGCATAGTTATGCAAGCCGGGCCGACTGGCTGTGCATGCCGATATCCATGGTCTTTGGGTCACCGACAATATGGTTGGCCCGCTAAGTGCGCGCACACCTACCCGCCGAGGGCGCCCGGCGCCTCGCCCGTCCGAGGAGATGGCTGCGCGCGGGCCGTCGGCATGGGGCGCGGAAGGTATGGCTGCAGCTGCGCCGCGAGGGCATCGAGGTGGCCCGGTGCACGGTGGAGCGGCTGATGCGCGAGATGGGCATCGCCGGGGCGGCGGCCGGGCGGAAGAAGCCGCGCACTACGGTGCCCGATGTTGGCGGGCAGCGGCCTGCTGACCTGCTGGAACGGGACTTCACCGCCCCTGCGCCGAACCGCCGGTGGGTCGCGGATATCACGTATGTGCCCACCGATGCCGGGTCTCCCGCTGTTCGTCGTGACCCATCACGTTCCAGACACGGTGCCGCCCGGTGAGCCGCCATATACGTTCATCACAACAGGTATCGAGCGTGCCGTGGAGGAAGCGCGAACAGCCGCGGCCGGCCGGGACGTAGTTCTCATGGGGGCGAGCATCGTCCAGCAGTGCCTCATGGCTGGCCTGCTCGACGAACTCATAATCAGCCTGGTCCCAGTGGTGCTTGGCCACGGCACCCGCCTGCTGGACAACCTCGCACCCGGAAGCGTCGAGTTGAACCTGACCGCACGCACCTGACGTACCAAATCGTCAACTAGCCCACACCAGGGCGCCACGATTAGTTGGCACATCTCTGCTCGGCCCGCGGCCTGGCGATACCGAGGAGGAGCCGATGCAGGATGCTGCCTGGCTGCGGGCGTGAGCAAGGTGAGGCACGGGCGGGCGCCCGGCGATGATTCCCGCTGCTTCGTCGCCCACTACGCGCCGCAGGTCGTCAAGTTCGACCTCCCGCCCCCCGCTGGCGCTCACGCCGGCAGCCCGCGACGCCGAGGCGCTGCGCGCCTGGTTCGCCAGCCACCCCGGCGGGCCCGTCGGCTACGAAGTCCGCGACCTGACCCTCAGCGCCGGCGGCGATGTGGCGTCCGATCAGCAGCGGCCAGGCGAGGCGCTCGCGGCCACAACCAGGCTCGCGGGTGGTCCTCTTTCCTTCCCGGGCGCATAATGGCCATCCTGGACATGCAAGGGTCAACTGGTCAGGGAGGAACTCAATGAGAAAGCTGCTGACCGGTACGTCGCTGGCGGCGTCAATCGTTGCCGTGGTGGGAGTGGTGGCGCTGCCTGCGTCTGCTAGCCGGGCCCACGACCCGCTGGTGTCTGTCGGAAGCCCGGTGTCACCGTTTTCTGAGAACAAGCAGAATGAGCCGGCGCTGGCCGTCGATCAGCATGACCCGCACATCCTGGTGGCGGGCGCGAACGATGAGATCGACGAGGAAGCTTGCAACGCGGGTGACGACACCACGTGTCCTTTCACCCCCGGCATTGGCGTGTCGGGCGTGTACTTCTCGTTCAACTCGGGTGCGAGTTGGACGCAGCCTGCCTACACCGGCCTGACCGCCCGGAACTGCCAGGGGATGGTCGGCAACACCGATCCCGCATGTACTCCTGAATTCGGTCCGATCGGGACGCTTCCCTGGTATTACGAGAACGGGCTAGTCTCCGACGGTGACCCCGCACTGGCATTCGGGCCGGCTCCGGGGCCAAACGGCTTCTCGTGGGCCAACGGTGATCGCCTCTACTACGCCAACCTGACGTCCAACCTTGCTTCCAGGCCGTCAGAGACTTCCTTTAAGGGCGTTGAGGGTATCGGGGTCTCCCGCACCGATAACGTCGAGGCGGCGGCCGCGGGCGACAAAAGTGCCTGGACGCCGCCGGTGGTGATCCCGGCATCGTTCAGCGCCGGCGCGTTCGCGGACAAGGAGCAGATCTGGGCGGACAACGCCTCCCCCAGCCCGCATTTCGGCAACGTCTACCTGTGCTTCGAGAACTACAAGGGCGGCCCAAGCGTAGGCTCGAACACCAACACCCTGGTGGTCGCCCGCTCAACCGACGGCGGGAGCAGCTGGGCCAAGCAGATTCTGGTGAAGAACACCTCGTCGCCGTCTGGGATCTTCGCCCTCATAAGCGGCCAGAGCGGCTGCACGATCCGCACCGACAGCACCGGAACCGTGTACGTGTTCTGGCAGGGGTTTGACCAGGTGACCAAGACGCAAGGCATCTACATGGCCAAGTCCACCGATGGCGGCAAGACCTACAGCCAGCCCCGCCGGCTTTTCACCACCCAGCACACCGGGGTGTTCGACCCGGTCCTCGGCCGGTTCACCATGGACGGCATCGCCGGCGCCCGTGACGACCTGTCCAACGCGCCAAGCGCAGACATCGCCAACGGCGCCCCCGCCGGAACCGACGCGACCAACCAGATCGTGCTCACCTGGGTGGATGGGAAGTTCGGCCTGAACCACGAACCGGTCCTGCTGTCCACCTCGACCAACGGGGGCCGCACCTGGACCGCACCGCGCAAGATCGACGGCACCGGGCAGCCCAGTAACCGCGGCTACTATTCCGCGCCGGCGATCTCGCCCAACGGCTCCGACGTATACGTCACCTACAACGCCTGGCTGGAACCGTACAAGACCAGCACCGTCGGTGCCGCCAACGACCGCCCACTGGTGGGAATCGTGACACACGCCGACGTCGCCGCGAACGGTACGATCGGCGCCTTCACCCGGCTCGGCGAAAGCACCCCCGGCGATGCCAGGGGCTCGAGCCAGAACAACCTGGTCGGCGAGTTCCTTGGCGACTATGTTTACTCGGCAGCCACGCGGGCCTACGGCTCAGGTGTCTGGAACGACGTCCGCAACGCGGCCGACTGCCCGGCCATAGACGCCTGGCGGATGTCGCTTCGCACCGGAACCTCGGTGCCACGCCCCGCTGTTCAGCAGGATTGCCCACCGACGTTCGGCAACAGCGACATCGTCGGGGCCACCTTCGCAGACCCAACCCCATAGGAGGCCAAGACCCGCCCGCGGCGTGGGGCGCTGTTTATCACGCACAGCGCCACACCGCGCTGGAACGCCCGCCAGGCTGATCCGAACACGTCCATCCGTGCGCGCGCGCCACAGCAGGCTTGCGCCGTCGCGTCAGAAAGACCTGTTCTGGACGGCCGCCCGTCCGCCTGAACTCGACCGCACAAGCCGCCCATAACGAACGGCGGTGATGCGCGCTTCGGGGCCGTCGAGGACGATTACGGGGCGTGGCATGGCACCGCCGATTGCGACACCTGCGGATCTGTGCCGCTATCGCCGCGGCCGGCTGCTGCGGCGATCCCGGGCCCTCCTCCAGGCTGACGGTTGCTCCGTGGCCAGCCCCGTCTGATGCGTCGGGCAGGACACAGCCTCGTGTCGGTGGCGCTGCAGCGGACAGCAGCAAACCACCGGTGGTGATCAGAGGAAGATTCCACGGGGCAGGGTCATCGACACAACCCAGTTGGGCAGGTCCACGGCCTCGCTGATCTTCAGGTCGCCCGCGACGCTGCAGATGGCGTAGGCCTCGTGCAGGCTGAGCTGCTGGTCGGCCACCAGCCAGTCGACCATGTCGCGGACTGCGTTCTTGGCGTTTTCCATCAGGTCCGGGCCGGTGCCGGTGGTGTGGTAGTAGCCGTGGGCGAGCATGTCGGTGGTCATAGCCAGCTGGCTGGGGTCAGCGGCGGGCACGATGGCGCGCGGGGCGGCGATGACGGTGTTTTTGATCACCTGGAATCGCAGGGTGACGGCCATCAGGGTCTCGATGGCGGTTACGCATACCTCTCCGTCGCCTTGGGCCATGTGCCCGTCCCCGGCGGAGAACAGCGCCCCGGGAGCGTAGACCGGGAACTGGATCCGCGCTCCCTTGACGAACTGCCGGATGTCGGCGTTGCCGCCCGCACCGCCGCTGACGTTGGGCGGCAGCGTGCGGTACATCCCAGTGCGCAGCGGGGCCACCCCGTAGATGCCCATGAACGGGGCGACCGGGATCCGGGCCTGTCGGCCCGTGTCGGCGCCGGTGAAGCTGGCGAACCCGCTGTTTTGCCCGCGCTCGAAGGTGAACAGCTGCACGAACGGGGCGCCGCTGTTGTGCGGCTGGTCTTCGGGGATCGCGCCGGGTACCCGGCCCGGGGCCGGGTCGGCGAGCTGGGACGGCTCGGTGAACTGGGTGAACGGGGCCAGCAGGTCCGGGCGCAGCGACCCGAAGATGCCCAGCGCCGGGCTGATCACCACGTACCCGAAGTCCACCAGCGGGCTGACATCCAGCACCTCGGCCTCCAGGATGTCTCCCGGCTCGGCTCCTTCGACCTCGACCGGCCCGGTCAGCGGATGCACCCTGCCCAGGTCCAGGGTCAGCACCCCGTCCGGTGACAGAGTGCGCGCCGCCTCGCCGATGTCGAGGGCGTCCCGGCACAGCAGCTGGATCTCTTGCCCGGGGCGAGCCGTGGCTGCCGGTGCGAGGTCGCGGTTCCACCGGTTGTGCAGCACTTGGCCGAACCCGTCCAGAACCCGCGCACCGCCCGGGCCGGCCACGACATCCGGGCTGCCCGAACCAGCGACGTCCACGCCCTCCCCGGCTGCGCCACCGCCCCCGCTCACGCTGGAGAATGCGGCCGCCGCCACCGCGCCAACCGCCGCGCTCTGCACCAGCCCGCCACCTGGGCTGCTCGAGTGAACAAAACACATCGCGGCCTCCTCCGCCGGCACTCCGGTTATCCTTCATCGTCGCGTGGCGGCAGCCCTGGTGTAAGCAGTTTGGAGCCTCACGTCTCCCGGTGCTGCCGCCTCGGCTGGCAGCGCACAGACCGTGCCCTCGCCGGTGCGGATGGTGAGCATGACCACCGCCGCCGGCCAAGACCCGGGCATGCGGTACGTCGAGCTGGGCCGGCACACCGATAACGACGGCGACCGCCTCACCGCGCAGGGAGTGGCGGATCCCGAGGCGATCGGCCGAGACTGGATGCACCCGCCGTATGCGGCGTTCGTTTCCACCTGCGCGGCACGCGCGACCCAGATGCTGGAAATCCTGCGCCACGCCAGTGGGCAGGACGACATGCCCATCACCTCAGCGCTGGGGTTGCGGTCCGCGGTCGAGGACCGCTGGCGGCAGGCGGCCAAGGCGGCGGGCAAGGGCGCGGACCTGGACGCCATCCGGGCAGGCGACCCGGACCTGGTCGAGCGAGAGTCATTCCTGCTCCGCCCGGCACTCCGGCAGGTGGTGGGGGCTTCCCGAGGGCGGCCGGGCGCTGGTTGTAGGCCACAGTCCCACCAATGAGGCGGCCGTGCTTAGGCTGGCCGGCCGGGTCGTCCCGCCGATGGGCAAGGGCAAAGGGGTTCTGCTGATCGAGCAGGTCGGGAGCTACCGGCTGGAGCCACTGAACTAAACGCGCGTAGCGATCCGCCCGCTGCGCGACCAGCAACGCTGACGAGATCCTGCCACGCGCGATCGAACTCGGGTAGTAGTGCGCTTGCGCGGGCAACTCGTCAACTGGCAGCCGCAGCTCGCATCAACCGCCTGCAGGACGAACTCGCGGACGCCGAATCCGGGATCGCCGTCCAGCGGCGTCGGCTCGGCGAGTACGATGCGAAGCGCTCATACGGATCAGCGCCCTGGAACCCACAGCTTGCCGGACGCCCGGCCGGCAGTTGACTGCGTTGAACCAGCCGACGGCGGGGTCGGTACCCGGTCTAGATCGAGGCGGAGCCGACCGTGCGGGTCAACGACATCGCGCGGGAACGGGCCATCTATCAAGCACTCAAGGCGGCCGACGAGGTTGCTGCGGCCCTGCAGGCACACCTCATCGAAGAGCACAAGGCTGATCTGGAGCGCGCCGCCGCGCAGAGCACCTTCACAAACTCGCTCAAGCTCCTGCGGCAGGCTCGCGGGCGTCTCGGCCAAGGACTGCGGGCCGTCGAGGCCGACACCATCGCCGAGTCTGATGAGATCTCCCTGCGCAACCAATGACCCAGCAACCACGTGACCATACCAGTCAGCGGTCGTTCGCTGTGTGCAGCGGCTCGGTCTTCGCCAGGGTGAACTCCAGCGGCGTCGGCATCGTCCCTGCCGGTGCGTCAGCCGATGACCCTGACGTTTCTGCCTGGGTCCCTTTTGGCCCTGGGTGATGTCGAACTCGACCTTCTGCCCTTCCTCGAGGCTGCGGTAGCCACCCCCGGTGATCGCGCTGAAATGCACGAACACGTCCGGGCCGACCTCAACCGCGATGAAGCCGTAGCCCTTGTCGCCGTTCAACCACTTCACAGTGCCCTGCGCCATCCTGACCTTCTTGTTTGTGGATGCGGTGCCCCCACCGTGGCCAGGGGCCGCGCTTGCCACCATTGCTTTTGGCCAGCCTGTCACGGAACGCGCGGGGGGTGTAAACGTGCGGCCGGCCAACTGTCCGGCGGCTGAAACTTTCCCCGCTCGGCCAGCGAGTGCGGCGGGAGCGAACACCGGGGTCGGTGCCGCGCTGCCCAGCGCTCCGCCCGGCACGCCGACCGGCCCGGGCGAAAACGGCGCGGCGGCGACCACCACGCGTGTCCACCCCGGCCGGCCTCCGCCTGCGCGCGGGATGCCACATCACCGCAAGAGCGATTGAATAGTCCCAGAAGGTTGAGTGGTGTCAGGTGATCGCCGCGTACATTCTGATCCAGACCGAAACCGGCAAGGCAGCCATCATGGCTGCGGCGCTCCGGAAGTTGCCGGGCGTCTCGGACGCGGCGATCCTGGCCGGGCCCTACGACGTCCTCGTGCGGGCCCAAGCGCAGGACATCGACGAGCTGGCCAAGCTGGTGGTCTCCCGGGTCCAGGCCCTCGACGGCGTGAGGCGGACAATGACCTGCCCGGTCGTTCACCTGTGAGGGGACCGGTCGCCGTGGACCACCACACCACCATCCGCGAGGTGGGCGAGGGCGGCGTGCAGGCGGTCTGCTCATGCGGGTGGCGCAGCCCGGTGTTTGGTACGGACAAGACGGTCGGCACGATGGACCCACTGCAGCGCGCGGCCGATGCTGGCGATCTGCACGAGTGGGAGATGTCCCTGCGATAAGCGGCGCCACCTGCCCGCTGTAACTCCCGAGACACGCCAGGCCGGTGGCTCCGGGACATCGCTGACGGTTCCACACATCCTTACCCAGACGGCTCGATGCGTTCGCTGGCCCGCGCTGGATGGCCGGGCACCGGTATCGGGTGGTACCCGGGTTCCCGGCGACGTCCGCCGTCCGGTGAGCCAGCGCCAATGGCCGATAGAAATGCCTGATCGAGTCCTCTGCACCGGCGGACCTGCGTATCCGGTGAGCCCACCGCACCGCAAGCGCGGTCTTCCCGAGATTTGAACTAAAGCACTGTTAACTTTGCCTGGCCGGCTGGGGGCTCATGGCTCGAGGGCGGTCCGCCCGCGCCGGGCGCCGCTGGGCACCGACGATGGCTCCATCGCGCATCGGTCCGCAACCCGAATTACGCTGTGTGATCAGTCCAGTCCGCACCAAGTGCGCAAGTAACCGCCGTTCGGGGGCGGCCAGTGCCGCCCCAGCGCTCCTCAGCTGGGCGCGCCGATCCTGTCGATATGTCGCGCCGACGAGTGGGGCATCCCGGGCCCAGCGCCTTGGCGCTGGCGGGCCTGGAGGTCCATCCGATCGTTCAGCCGGCCAATGGCGAGGAACCGAAGCACGAGACCGAGTCCGATCAGGGCGCAGCGCAGCCCTCGCGCCTGATGCCGCCGTCGCGGCGCTTATCGGCGGACGCGTCCTGCCCGGCGAGAGCCCAGCGCGGTAGATCTGCAGGCGGCCTTGCCAGCGAGCGGGGTCGTGAGGGTGGCGAACCGGTGACGGGCAGCAGCCGGGCCAGTTCGGCGCCGGCGATCTGCGTGTCGAGGTCGCGCAGCAGCGCCAGGCCGGCTGCCAGAACCTGCCGGGCGACCGTGGCGCCGCGACCGATGCAGCTAAAGGGTTGTTGCGGGGTCTGGCATCGGGGCAGACGCCGGTGACGAGGTCGCTGGGCCGGGCGGCGAAAGTGTGGTCGCTGACGGTTGGCGCGCTGACGCGGTCCGCGCGGAAGAGCCGCGGAGCGTTCCTGTCGATGTCCCAGGCGATCACGTACCACAGCGGTTGGCGCACCAACAGACCGTGGGGTTCGACCTGCCGATTCGTACTCCTGCCTTGTTGATCACGGTAGGTGAAAGCGAGCAAGCGAGTGGTGCTGAACGCGGCCTCGAACGCCTCCACCAAACTCGGGTCGATATCAGCGAGCCTCGCATCCCCCGCCGGTTCACCAACCAGGATCCGCTCTCGCAGCGCCCGCAACTCGGCTGCCCGGGCGGCGGGGAGGGCTCGTTCAATCTTGCCGAGCGCGTGCTCTGCACCAGCGGCGAAGGGGACCGTCTTGGCGGCGCGGGCAATCTCTACGGAGACGATGAGTGCGATGACCTCGCTGGTGCGGAGTTGTGAGGTGATCATGACCGAGGCCGGGTTGAGTCGTACTCCACCGCCCGGCCCGGAGAACGTGTCGAGATCGAAGCCGGCCTCGCGAAGAGCACCAAGGTCCCGTAGCACCGTGCGGCGGGAGACGCGGAGTTCCCGGGCGAGGCCGGCGACGGTCCAGTCGGCTCGCCGGCGCAGCATCCGCAACAGCTGGTCGTGCCGGTCCATGATGCGCATCGGCTCCAACCGTACCGGCAATGGGTGACAGTTCCTGTCACCAATGGGCGGTACGTTGCGAGAACGGAACTCCAGGAGGTCACGATGCACATGCAGGGCAGGAAGCAACTGGAACGAGACACCACGGTCAACGCTCCTGTCAATGTCGTCTACCGGCTGTTCATGGACAACGCAGAGCTGGCCAACTGGGCGCCTGCCGTTGACGCCGTCACCGGCCAACATGGCGGCGACGACACTGGTCTGGGCGTGACTCGCACCTGTGCGGTGACCATGAACGGCAAGAAAGGATGCTCACCGGCTACGGGTTCACCGCCCATTTCACCCCGGCGGCAAGCGACCAGACCACGGTGCGGATCGAGACGTTCTACACGCCAGCCAAACCGCCCGCCGCCGTGCTCAACACGCTGGTCATGCGGCGTAAGTTCCGCAGCGTCGTTGACGAGCTCCTCGGCGGGCTGTGCACGCTCGCTGAGCAGCACCATACCCAGCCCGAAAACCTCACGCCTCCACGCTGACCCCGGCCCGGCCAAGACCCGGCCCGCCCAGGCCCGACCACCCCGGGGCCGGTGGGCTCAGGGCACTGGGCGGCTCAGTGATCGTAGGCCAGCAGCGACCGCTTGACGGGCTGTCCGGTCTGGTCGTTGTGCCAGATGGCAGCTGTCAGGGCGAGGATGCGCTGCAGGACGCGGACCAGGACTCCGGTGGGGGTGTGCCCGCCGTGGCGCTCGAGGTCGAGCTGTCCTTTGAATGTGTCGTTGACGGACTCGATGATCTGGCGCAGTGGCTTGAAGAACTGGGCGCCGGGTCGTTCTGGCTCGCCCTTGCGGGCCGGGCGCAGCAGGCTTGCCCCGGCCGCGGCGAGGGTGGCCTCGAAGTCGGCGCCGAAGTAGTTCTTGTCGCCGATGATGATCTGGCCGGGCAGCATGGCGGCCAGGGCCGGGTCGGCCAGGATGTCCAGCAGGGCCTGCCGCTCCCGGCCTTGGCGCCGGTCAGCACGAACCCGACCGGCAGGCCGTGCAGGGTGCAGAGCAGATGCAGGCGCAGTCCCCAAAGTAGCGGGAATGGGACGCGCAGTACCCGTACTCGGCCCAGCCGGCCAGGTCAGAGCGTCTGGCGGTCTCCTTCGGCCGGCCGCATTCCACCGGGGTGGAATCCACGGCCCAGACGTCGTCGGTCCACAACCTCGTGTCACGGGCCAGTTCCCTGATCAGCCAGTTCATGGTGGCGGCCAGCTTGCGCAGGCGCTTGTTGTAACCGGGCTGGTGGGGCAGGTAGGGGAACAGGTGCCGCAGGTGGTCTCGGGCGAACCGCAGCCAGCGTGACTCGGAGGTGAACCCGGGCAGCGCCTGCAGCACGGCCAGGGTCAGCAGCTCGGCGTCGCTAACCTTCGGGCTCAGGCCGGCCCTGGGCCGCCACGGCGCCCGCTGCGGGGAAGCTTTGAGCAGGTCATCGGTTCTGGCGTACAGTGCGGTAGCAAGAGTGTCCAGGTCGGCGTCCACGAAGGGCCCCCACAGGCTCGGCGTTGGGTTGCAACGCCGATCTTGGGCACTCTTCTGGGTTCCGCCCGTTACGACACGCCGGTCACGGCTTGGAATAGATCATCCAGGGAGGCTCCGCCTCGGACCGCCAAGGTTCGTGGTTCCGGTAGCGGCATTGCTGGGGGCGGTTCATCCTCGGCATCATGAAAACGGTGCTGGGGTGGTCGAGGTGACAGGTTCGACGGCGGTGGCTCGTGCACTCG
>WNGR01012731.1_pt1 | contig 12058 bp, 7 predicted proteins | sample 5407581 | NCBI WGS metagenome assembly WNGR01 (sample SAMN13153383, study PRJNA577476) | soil metagenome | isolation source: 80 cm soil or saprolite under Garry oak tree replicate 2 | place: USA:California | collected 2016-06-15
GCAAGTTTCGCACAAGATATGTTGAATCCGTGCGTAAATGGGCATTGACCCGTGAATCCCCGTCAATGACAACTACTCCAGCCCAGGTCCCTCTGCATCGGAAAACTCTGGAATAAGGTGTGTCAATCCTTGCTTTTTCCAGTGATATCGGATCCAGAACCGTGCTTGGACAGCACTCAGATCGCTGAATCGCAAGGAAGCCCGTCCCACCTGCGTGTTGAGGTCACGGGTATGTACTTGAATCCCGAGTCGTTTGATTCCCCGATATGTGTTTGATCTCTTTTTTAGTCCTCCGAGCGTACAATGTTCCTAATATCAAGAACCGGTTTGGCAAAAAGAGGCAGTTCTTTGTTACTGTAGCCAGTCAGGCGACGAAAAAGAAGACGTCAAGCGTTCCGACTGAGGGACCGACAGTGGAGTGGGACCAGAACGTTGGTGCCTTGTAAGACATACCTTTTGTGGTCCTCTTTGTTTCGGCTGAGATTTCTGTTCAGCTATGTACAATCGTCTTCATGTCTTGTGCTGTGTCTCTATGCGACGCGGTTTGTTGGTCGAGATATCCTTATTGGAACGCATGAGATGATACCTCTCGAGTCCCAAAGTGGTCCGTTTCTTATTAAAAACCTCGCTCGTTCGACTAGCTGAACATCGCGGGCGTAGACATTTCTTTCGTCCTTACCAACGCCGGCAGACAAGCTGGACAGTCGGTGCAGCCGGTCACGCTCTACTTGACGGTCAATGTGTCACTGAACACGACTTCCCATCCGGGAAAGCGTGATTTAGTTGGTGCTAGAGAAGCTATGAGGCCCTCTATGGCCCCAGACTCCATGAAATCCACTCGATCGACCGTTGCCGTCGGCTTTGAAACACTCTCATGTTCGAAGGATCACCTTCCAGGTGAGATTATCACCTCTATACCACCAGCGGCCGATGGTAGTGCGGGAATGTCACCTGCCAAGAATGCCCTCCGTAACGCCGATGAAGCCATAATGACGATTAACCTCTCGAATACATGGGAAGGTGCTCTTGAGAGGATCAAGTGGGTCATGGATACTGTGAGCCCAGTTGCAGAAGTGCGTGCAATGTCCCTTTTTCCAATCCTTGACTAAGCCAAATTTCGTTCTCAGCTTCACCCGTATGCAAAGATGGCATATGGTCTACTTATTGTGATCCCTAAGGTGACCTGTTTGCGTTATTGTCGGATGGAATTACTTATGCTAAATTTATTTTTGTTGCTAGACCCTCCTAGAACAGTTTCAACGTGATGACAACATACGAACCTTACTTGTTGCCATGCACGATGCGTTTGATTTCTCAAGCCAGGAACACACTTTCAAAGCGATCGGGCGTGAGTCCAAGCAGGCACAAATCCTTACGCTCATGTTGCAGCATGTCTGTAATTGCTGTGACTTTATCCAATCGTATGCAAAGGACTCACAATTCTGTACGTAATCTTCACCCATTTCAGTGGCCGACTTAAACATGCGGTTTCAGGGAAGCGAATGTTGAAGAATATCGGTGGCCAAGTCAACAAACAAATTGAGGACTTTCGCATCGCCCTTCTCGAACTCCGAAATGCTTTCCTAGATCATGCTACCATCACTACAGAGATAACTGCACTCCAAATTCTGGACGATGTGGGAATAATTTCTGCAAATATTTCAAGTCAGCTTGATGGGATGGCTACCCGACTGAAGTGGGTATCGAGCCAAGTCTTAGACACCGGTATGTAGGCCTGATACCTTGAGGGTTATCGATCTGAGGATTGTTATAGAGCTAGATGCCAAAATCAGAGAAATTCCATACGGGACAGGCTCGCGCTTCACACCTGAGAAAGGCTGTCTTTCGGGAACCCGCATGGCCTTCCTGGATTTCATCGCTAATTGGGTAGACAACCCCAACTCGGAACGTAGTCTCGTTCTTTTTGGTCAGGCGGGCACGGGAAAGTCGTCCATTGCACATGAGATCGCGCGTCGTTTTGACAAATTGCACCGTCTTACGTCATCCTTTATCTTTTTGCGTAAGGAGCAATCCAAACGCGAGGCTTACCACCTCTTTACGACTCTTGCTCGAGATCTCTCTGACCGCTATCCATCATTTAAAGCTGCACTCGGAGAGGTCGTCAAGGACAACTCTTCTCTTCGAGTCGGTACTCGTGACTATCCCACGCTTTTTCAATCCCTCATCCTGGAGCCGCTTAAGGATCTGCACATCGTCGGTCCTATTCTTGTTGTAATCGATGCCTTAGACGAGAGCGGGGATGTGACTGGTGGAAACGGGTTACACAAATTTCTTGCTAAAAACCTCTCTAGACTTCCATCGAACTTCCGTGTCCTGATCACCTCACGGTGGGAGGATGGTATCGAGTCTTCGTTCGTCGGAGCTCCATCGGTCCGCATCAAATACATGGATGATCTTGAGTTAGCTGTCAAAACACATGACGATATTCTCACCTTTCTTCGGACTATGCTCCTCTCTGACGAGCTCAATATTTACTGCGTTGCACTGGCAACAAAGGCGGAGGGATTGTTTCAGTGGGCGGCGGTTGCCTGTGGATATATCTTAGATCCCCCCGGATTCTTCGATTTTAGCACGATAAAATGCATACAGCACCTTTTGAAACCCACAGTGGATCATTATAGACCAGATCCGTTGGACGGGTTGTACAAAGAAGTTCTGAAAGGATACTTCGGGGACCAAGGAGCGCAGCGTCTATTCCGCTCTGTCATGGAACAGCTCATTGCCGCATTTGAACCGCTCTCCATTCGCTCCCTCATCGCTCTACGTCGGCACGCCTCTCTTGGCGACAACTCCGATGCTGAATCCGTTGGTAGGATGCTCCGTCGCCTAAGCTCGTTGCTGAGTAATGTCAATTCATCTGATCAAAACCTTCCCGTTGTTCCTCTCCATACATCATTCCGCGATTTCTTGACAAACGAAGAGAAGAGTGGCGACTTTTACATTGACCTTGGTCATTCCCACCGTCGTTTGGCCTGTTCCTGTCTCGATTTCGTGCTCCACGACCTCAAGTTTAACATCTGCAACCTCGAATCGTCATATCTTGCCAACAGCGATGTCCAAGATCTTAAATCGCGCATTGCTGAACATATCCCATCTGCTCTATCGTATGCCTGTCGATACTGGGATGATCATTTGAAACATTTGAAATTCGAAACCGACCTATTTGACAAACTTCGAGCCTTCTTCGACAAGAATTTTCTCTTTTGGCTGGAGGTGCTTAGCTTGACAAGCAATGTCCGTCTTGCCTTACCAGCACTGTCGACTCTGGATGTGTGGGTAGCCTCTGGTCAAGGTGTGAGTATAACTGTTGATTCGGTGAGGCAGGCAGACAACTAATAGCTATGACCGCAACAGGTTTCTCAAGTGGAACTAGGGAAATTCCGAGCATTCATCAATGACGCCTCTGCATTTGTACGGTATTTCGGGATAGCCATGGCAAAGAGTGCTCCAGTGCTCCCCATGTCTATCTTTCTACTCTGCCGTTTGCGCCGACTTGTTCTCTTGTCTCTGCACATTATTCCAGCTCATTTCCTCGAACCTTACGCGTGGAACGTGGGCGATTGTCTCATTGGCCATCATCGGAGATGGTGATTTCAAACTTTGGGGACAGCGTCTATTCCATTGCGCTCTCACCGGATGGCCAGCGCATCATCTCGGGCTCTTCCGGTCGAACAATTCGTGTGTGGAACGCCACAACGGGAGAGGCAGAGACGGGCCCGTTTACTGGACACACGGATTCGGTCTCGTCTGTGGCATTCTCTCCAGATGGCCAGCGCATCGTCTCAGGCTCGAATGATCGAACAATTCGTGTGTGGAACGCCACGACGGGAGAGACAGAGGCAGGCCCGCTTACTGGACACACGGATTCGGTCTCGTCTGTAGCATTCTCTCCAGATGGTCAGCGCATCGTGTCAGGCTCGAGCGATCAAACAATTCGTGTGTGGAACACCACTACCGGAGAGACAGAGGCAGGCCCGTTTACTGGACACGCGAATTCGGCCACATCTGTGTCATTCTCTCCAGATGGCCAGCGCATCGTCTCAGGCTCTTCCGATCGAACAATTCGTGTGTGGAACGCCACGACTGGAGAGAAAGTGGCAGGCCCATTTACTGGACACACGGGTTGGGTCAGGTCTGTGGCATTCTCTCCAGATGGCCAGCGCATCGTCTCGGGCTCAGATGATCGAACAATTCGTGTGTGGAACGCTACGACGGGAGAGGAAGTGGAAGACCCATTTACCGGGCACACGGATTGGGTCATCTCTGTGGCATTCTCGCCAGATGGCCAGCGCATCGTCTCAGGCTCTTCCGATCGAACAATTCGTGTGTGGAACGCCACGACGGGAGAGACAGAGGCTGGCCCGTTTACCGGACATACGTCTTTAGTGTGCTCTGTGGCATTCTCCCCAGATGGCCAGCGCATTGTCTCAGGCTCGAACGATCAAACAATTCGTGTTTGGAACACCACGGCGGGAGAGACAGAGGCAGGCCCGTTTACTAGACACACGGATTGGGTCATGTCAGTGGCATTCTCTCCAGATGGCCAGCGCATCGTCTTGGGCTCTTCCGATCGAACAATTCGTGTGTGGAACGCTACGACGGGAGAGGAAGTGGAAGACCCATTTACCGGACACACGAATTGGGTCTTCTCTGTGGCATTCTCGCCAGATGGCCAGCGCATCGTCTCAGGATCGAAGGATCGAACAATTCGTGTGTGGAACGCCACGACTGGAGAGAAAGTGGCAGGCCCATTTACTGGACACATGGATGGGGTCAGGTCTGTGGCATTCTCTCCAGATGGCCAGCGCATCGTCTCGGGCTCGGACGATCGAACAATTCGTGTGTGGAATGCTACGACGGGAGAGGAAATGGAAGACCCATTTACCGGACACACGCATTGGGTCTTCTCTGTGGCATTCTCGCCAGATGGCCAGCGCATCGTCTCAGGCTCTATCGATCGAACAATTCGTGTGTGGAACGCCACGACGGGAGAGACAGAGACAGGCCCGTTTACTGGACACACGGGTTGGGTCATGTCTGTGGCATTCTCCCCAGATGGCCGGCGCATCGTCTCAGGCTCTTCCGATCGAACAATTCGTGTGTGGAACGCCACGACCGGAGAGACAGAGGTAGGCCCGTTTACTGGACACACGGACTCGGTCACGTCTGTGACATTCTCTCCAGATGGCCAGCGCATCGTCTCAGGCTCTTTCGATCAAACAATTCGCGTGTGGAACGCCACGACTGGAGAGAAAGTGGCAGGCCCATTTACTGGACACACGAATTCAGTCATGTCTGTGGCATTCTCCCCAGATGGCCAGCGCATCGTCTCATCAGGATCAGGATCAATTCGTATGTTGGATGTAACAACAGGCAAGACGGAAACTACTGGGCAGGTCGAATTCAATGACCAATCCAAGATAAACGACGAGGGATGGATACTTGGTAGCAACGACGAGCTTTTAACATGGATTCCGCCAGTACATAGGGACAATCTTCACCGCCCAAGTAACATCTGGGTTGTAAGCGAACATGAAACTCTCCTTGATTTTTCTACTTTCGTGCGCGGCCACAATTGGAGTACTTGTACTCGTGTTAATACCTAGATAGAACAGCAGCAACAAGGTGTTTTTTCTTAGGGGTCTGATCACAGTAGGAGCTCATCAAGGCATTATGTGTTACGCCTGGACACTTAGCAACTTGCGGTTGGTCTTGGTCTTAGCATTGGTGGCTGGGACTTGTTACTACCGCATCAGCAGCGGTACCACCGGTGTCGAGAGCTAGTGCACAAGCTTGAAGCCAGCGAGGCCACAAAGGTGATCTAACAGGCTTGATACGACATGTAACCCAGTGCAGGGTGGACATCGCAAACGTATGCTGAAACTTCAGATGACTCGGAGTGATAGAAATTGAAGTTTTTGCTACACTAGCGGATTAGGGGCCCCCCCGGGGCTTCAATCGTGTACGCGAGATGACGTCGCAGCTGCGCACGATAACAATTTCACCTGCAGACGGAAACACAGGCGTATGTGTGGCTGACAGGAAAGAAAGGGAAAGAAAAGTGTGCGCGCCCATCAGTTGAAATTGAGAGCCCCGGACATGAAGCAGAAGTGTCGTATAAAAGACGGAAGGGAAATAAACATCGCATCCACAGAAATGTTGTGACCGTACGCAAGAAAGGGGAGAAATTTCCGTCTTGCCAGTGACGGAAACGGAAATGAATTTTTCACCCGACTGTTTTCCATGCTTTTCTTTTCTGTGTGGCTACATGATGTCATCGCGTCATCGGCTCCAGCCAAGCCACAATGACTCGGACGTTCTCTGCGTTGACTCTGACGTACCGACCTCCTGCAGTCGGAGAAGAGGCTCGCCAATCAGCAAGCCAGTTTAGTTTGGTCAAAATTGGCGTCCATTCGTGGACCCGAAGACCGGGACTCCCAGTACGAGCTTTTTTTATCCAGATCTAGAGTCTGTCGTCGCTGTACGGGTGCTGTGCGGCAGGTGGGGAAAATCCACAGTAGCCGGTGATAATCCTCGTTGCTTGAATGGAAGTAGGTAGATGAATCGAACGCCGGATGACCCCGTGTTCGGTACACATGACGCATACGCTGTCTCGTCGTGAGCGAGTTGTATTGTAATTGAAGCTGGAAGCCTAGGACACTTACCTACTTATCCATCCCCAATATCTGTGCCATCGTATATCTATGCGGCATAAGCTTTCTCAAGTCTGATGAACGCCAATGTGTCCTCGTGCCCAACTGTTTCAGGTGACATTTCAGAATTGTTAAGGAATGCAGTTGTCCTTCACGAAGCTCATCCCACACTGGCACAAGGGGAATGCAGCACGCATGCCCCCCGGCGATGCGTATATCAGAAGCGTCGTATTTCCCGCCCCTGTGCCTCCCACCTTGATGATTGCCCTTTTCTTGCGTCGTGCTTGTGAGTTCCCTCATAGCCGCTGCGGTTGCGATGTCCTGTAGAAGTTGTTGAGGCACTCTTCAACCTCGACGCGCAACCGCAGAAAATTAGGCCTGCACGTACGGCAGTTCACGGTGATGCCGGAACAGTGCCTGTAAACATGCCGTCCCGATCAGCGCGACACTTATTGATGTGGGCTGCGCTCACCTTCGTCAGATTTCTGTCCATTTAGACATTAGACACTGATTTACCGCGTCGGAAGTCCGTGAACTGCCTCACAGTACAATGTTCCTGCACGAGTGAGAACAAGAATTTGGCCTTCATCCTTACGTGGAGTGTATTGCGTTAGTGTCGCCATCAACGACGATGGTCTAGGACGCCCAGTGCTGAACAGTTGTCGCCTTTACAATCCTCATACAAGCCTTTGATAGAGTTTGCGCTCAAATGTAAGCCAGCTAGGTTTTTATCATTGCCGCGCCAACGGGTGTTCCATTCAGTATTAGTGTAACTTCGACATTTCGCGGTGGTGCAGCAGCGCGACTTGAGGGAACCGGTGTTAGTAACGGTGTTAGTCAAGTGTTAGTAAGTGTTAGTAAGAAGAATAGGGACTCGGAGATAGCCGGAGTCCAGTCTTGGCCGTTCCGGGCCTGACTGGCTCGGCTCAGACGAGACGAGACCCCTTGCGACCCCTCTTAATCTGCTCGGCTTGTCTTCCACTTTGACCACGACTTCATCGCATGGTACATCGACCAAGTGACTTGAGGCTTCTAAACAGCCTTCTCTCAAATGAGAAGGAATACCACAAACAGCTCCTTGTCCTTTTAGACACTCATTCTCAACAGTCCCTTGGCGCCTTTGCTGCATACGCGTCCGCCTCTCCTGCACCAGTAGCTCGTGCACTCATCGCCGTCGCAGGGAGCTTTGCCGGTGCAGACGATGCGCTCCGTCGTTATGCTGCTAGCGTCGAGACGTGGCATGCAGAGTTACGCGCACTCAAGGACCTCGAAGAGGACGTAAAAAACGTCATGCGAGACCGTGAGATCCTGTTCGTGTGCTCTTTCTTACATACGGAACTCTCTCCCTGACACTGTTACCTCTTTACAGCGTGACGCGCCTCATAAAGTTATCCAAGAACCAAAAGCCAACGCGCGACTCCTTCATTGGCACCCTCGGGTCAGCCACGAGTGACGCGTCACAGATTTCTCTCAACTCCTTCACCCCGACCGTTGTCTCGTCATCCAAACTCGGCGCAGCACAGGCAGAGTTGCAAGCATGCGAGTCGCATCTGGCTGCAAAGGAAAAGGAGCTAGACCAACTCCGTGCATCCACTGTTCGACGCGGTCTCGAGGCTCGATGCAAGGCCATGGTAGAATGCGGCTGGAACTGGGGCGAGATGGGCAAAGAGGGTCTGCGTGCTCTCGAGGGAATCGAGAATTCTCCTGCACACGGCAATGATGGTTAGTTGGCTCATTCTGTCTTTTTTGCAACCCTTGTCAGCTCGTATGGGCTCGGACTTTGGGTGAATTCCGAGATGAACCCCCTCCGTTCTTTCCGACATCGCAGTCTAGATCGAGATTGGCGCCCATCTGGACGCGTCCTGCACTTCCCACCCCCGAGTCACGCACGCCCCTTTCCGCAGGCATCTAGCGCCATTGTTCGCTTGTCTCAATGTTCTTTTCTCATTGCGCTCCCTACGGTTCCCTGATCTTAGTATGCCTTCACAGCTTACCACAAACTTCTCCCCGATTCCGACCGCCCACCAGGCTCTGACCTTTCCTCTATAGGTCCCTCCCAGTCGGCTTCTCAAATACATCTTCCAACGCTGTCCTCCGCCATGCTCACGGACCAGCCAGCATCGTGTGTGATTCAATGTCTTGTCACTTTGCTTACTAACTCGAGTTGTAGAACACCGCCGCGAGTCGCCAGCCCTTCTCCATTTCCACCACGGTCATCTTCCCCGCGCGCCGTCATGCCACTGTCATCCTCTTTTACCCTCCAGATCCCTCCCGCACATTCGATATCGGAGTTTACTCTCCCGTCTACTCTCGAGAGACGTATCACCGAGGAACACGAGGAAGCGAATGGGAGCTCAAGCGATGAAGACTCACGACCTGTTGAAGTTGTTGAAAATGTCCGATTCAAGACCGGCGTTGGTGCCAGTGCTTCTACTTCTAATGTCAATTCTGCACGCCGTTTCTCTCTGCGTGGCCCGCGCCCGCGAGACAACAGTGGCAGCAACACGACAAGCAGCGGCACAGGCACAGGTACGGGATCATTCAGCCAACACGCATCATCTACCCTCGCCCCTTCCCAACCTTCCACACACTTTTCCTTACCACACGTTCCGCTTTCAGCGCCACTGCGCGAGCGTAAAGGCAGCGGCGGGTTCTTCAGCAGCATAGCAGGGCTGTTCCGAAGCGGCGGGAACACCGGCAGCGGCGGCACGGAGAAGTGGAGGACTCGCACCGAGGCGAACCTGCGAGCAGTGCGGCGTAGTGCAGACAGCGATAGCGAAGACGAAGGTGCCCCTGAGTCACCGAGCCGCCGGTTTTTCGGACGGCGTGTGTCACACGACCTTCCCCCACCTTCCCCACCCGCACCGTCACAGAAGCTCAGAAAGCGTAACGTACGCGAGAAGGAGAGAGATGGAGGTTGGATCAGTGACGGCGCTACGGTCGCAGGCCGCGGTGCGCAGAAGGGTTCGATGAAGCAACGCCCCACCTTGCCAGGCGCCTACCCTTCTACGTCGGCGCACCAACGCTCGTCGTCTGTTGCGTCTGCGAACCCGTCATTTGTGTCTGCGTCGGGATCATCGACTCCAACACGTGCCAAACCAAAAGCGAAACTCAAGACGGATCTGCGCGTCGAGGCGCTTTCTCGTTCTTCAAGTACAGACGTATCACGGCATGGTATCCTGCGCAGCTTCGAAAGTGTCCCACCAGTACCCAAACTTCCTGGCTCAGGGGAGCGCACATCCGACTTACCGCCCTCCCAGTCCGCACCGGGATCGAGCGTTGGCCGCAGCAGCTCACTCGCGCACCACGGGAAAAGCAATTCGATCTCGTATGCAAGTGCACCACCGCCACCCTCGCACGCCGACGCGGGCCAGATGTCGCTTTTGGCGATCGTGGAAAGCGTCACACGGGATAATCGGGCTGCGTGGGACCGCGCGAATTCCGGTCTACCACTCGACTCCAGTGATGGCACGGGCCCCGTCGGCGGGTTGGTAGGCGTGCGCGCACCACCGTCGGTGACGAAATATAATCTCCGCGGCGAGGGCGGACACGGGATTGCGTTTGAGTCGGTGCTTGCGCCAGGCAGCGTTCTCGCCGTGCAGCCCCCGACTTCGTCGACACGTTCAGGGCCTCAGCGCGCGACATCTCTCCCACCACTGCCTCGACCGACATCGCCCGCAGCCACGGGCGCGAAGACCCCGCTACGCAGCGCACTGCGGAATCACTCGCCGCCTCCCGTACCTCCGCCGAAGCCGATCGTAATTCCTTCAGCCCCGCCGCGCGTCATCGCGGAAGCAGTCCCGCACAAGAGCAACGGCCGGGACAATAACGACGACGACGACGACGAGGGGAGCGACAGCGGGTCGATCGCGTCGTTCCAAACCGTCCGTGAGACGCTCGACGACGAACCCACGCCTGTGCCTCCATCCGCTCCTGTTCCGGCGGCGGCAGCTGCACTGGCCCTGCCGGGGAAAGACGACTCGGACGTGAGCGCGTCGACGGTCTCTACGGGCACGGGGGCAGGCGCCGCCGCGGTACGCCGCAAATCGGTGCGGATGTCGCTGCAGCCGACGTTCTCGCCTACGCCGCCTGCGCTGGACGAGGACGAGGACGAGGCGTGGGACCGCAGTGGGCGGCCGTGGGGCGTCGCTAGGAACGGGGGGGAGAATGCGGGTGTGGGTGGGAAGGAGCGGGAGCGAGATTTCTGGGCCGACTCGAGTGACGAGGACGAGGAGTACTCGAATGCGCGGAAGTTGCTGACGCGAGCGAGCAAGAAGCGGTGGTGATGCCTTTGTAGTGGAGGAGTTTTATCTCTTACATTCATTTATTTTTTTCTTCATTTGCATCGTGTCTACTGTACTGTACGTGCCAATGGTTCGCCTTGGTGTTTACGATAGTTTACGGTAAATTAATTTGTTGTCATGGCTATGTGGTGGCCGTGTCGTGAAACCGAGTCAAGGACGCGTCGTCTTTTCCCAGCACGTGCAATCGACAGTAATGTCTCTTACATAAGGCGCAGAGGAGCTTGACCAGCCGACTGAGTCCCGCTTCGTCTCTTTTCACATACATCGACACCCCCAGGTACGTATCTCCTTCTTCAACAAACCTAATATACCTCTAAAAATTCGTACCTTTCGGAGAAAGTCCTTTTTATATTCGCTATCTCGCTTGGTATCTCCAAATTCGAATTATCATGTCCCAAGATCCACAAACCCAAGCACTCGAGGTCAAGATGGAGGACAACAACAACACGATCAATGTAAAAGTACGCGTATATCCAAATAGGTGAGAGGATGTCGCGCTGAGCCAAGTGAACGAACAGGTCGTCTCATCTGCGGGAGACGAAGTCTTCTTCAAGATCAAACGCACGACGAAGCTGTCCAAGCTCCAGGGTGCATATGCGAGCAAGGTCGGGAAGGATGTCAATAGTATTCGGTGCGTTCTTCTACCCCCCCGCTTTACTTGGATAATACCAAACGCGTCTGATCGAACACTGACTGATGGAAATTTTTAACACGGACAAATACAGTTTTTTGTACGACGGGGCTCGAATCAATGACGACGATACGCCGCAGTCTTTGGAGATGGAAGATAATGGCGTGTTCTCTTCATATGTCTATTCCTATGTACATCCCGTTCTGATCTACGTTCTACACAGACACTATCGACGTGATGGTCGAGCGTACGTTGCATCTCGCCTCTCCCTCCTTTCCCGAACCATCTCTGATCCTCGGCCCGATTGTTTCCAGAGGTTGGCGGGTGCCGGCAGCTCTGACGCCACCAACCCTCCCCGTCCCTCTCCTCGTCTTGTCTAGTACACATACATCTGTCCCCCCAGCTAATCATCTTTTCGCCGCCGCGCATTCTTTGTGTTGATACTTCTC
>WNGR01013453.1_pt1 | contig 12056 bp, 6 predicted proteins | sample 5407581 | NCBI WGS metagenome assembly WNGR01 (sample SAMN13153383, study PRJNA577476) | soil metagenome | isolation source: 80 cm soil or saprolite under Garry oak tree replicate 2 | place: USA:California | collected 2016-06-15
CCAAGCCCAGCACTTCTACAGCATGAAGCTCGTCGAGGGCGGAACGATAGCGAATGGCGAATCGCGGCAAGCCGATTCGGTTTCGGCGCCAACCGAGGAATCCGCAAGCCACGGGGGCAGCGCGCCGCGCCCGCAATCCGCCATCGCGTCGCTGTTGGCTAAAGTAGCCCGCGCCGTCCATTACGCCCATCAGCGCGGCGTGCTCCATCGCGACCTCAAACCCACGAACATTCTCCTCGACCCTCAAGGCCAGCCGCACGTTACCGACTTCGGTCTGGCCAAACTCTTCGAGGAGGACAGCTCGCTCACCCAAACCGTGGCGGTGCTGGGCACTCCGGCTTACATGGCCCCCGAACTGGCCTCCGGCAAGGCCGCCGAGGCGACCACGGCGGCGGACATTTACAGCCTCGGCGCCATCCTCTACGAATTGCTCACGGGCCAGCCGCCTTTCCGCGCCGCCACCCCCCTCGAAACGATGCGCCTCGCCGTCGAGCGCGAGCCGCCGCCGCCCCGCACTCTCGATCCACGGATCGCGCGTGACCTCGAAATCATCTGCTTGCAATGCCTGGAGAAGGATCCAGCGCGCCGTTACAGCTCAGCCCAGTCGCTGGCAGAGGATCTCGAACACTGGCTGGCCGGCGAACCGATTCGCGCCCGACCCGCCACCGCCGCTGAACATCTCTGGCGCTGGTGCCGTCGCCAACCCGCGCTGGCCGGCCTGGTCTTCGCCGTCGCCCTCCTGCTCGTCGTGGTCGCCATCGGCGCCCTCGTGTCGGCGCATCGCATCGAGACCGCCCGGCGTGCCGAACAAGGCGAACGCCAGGGGGCCGTGCTGGCCAACCGCAAGCTGGGCCGCGCCAACACCCAACTCGCCGCCACCGTCAACCAGCTCGAGTCCCAACTGGCCGAAGACCTCTTCAACGCCGGCGATCTCTCGGGCGGACTCGCCTATCTCGCCGCCACCGTCCGCCGCGACCCGTCGAATCACATCGCGACCCAGCGCCTGGTCTCAGCCCTGATGCACCGCAATTTCCCCGTCCCCGTCGCCGCCCCCGTTCGGCACCCCGGACCCGTCCCCTATGTCGAGTTCAACATGGATGGCCGGCGCCTGCTCATGCTCCGCGAGAATGCCTTTTCCCGGAACAACGAGAACTTCCTCCGTGTTTGGGACGCGGCAACGGGCGAACCGCTCACCCCACCGATGGAACACGGTGCGTCCATCCTGATGGCTGGTTTCAGCCAGGATGGCCGGCAGGTCGCCACCGGCTCCGCCGATTGGACCGCGCGCGTTTGGGATGCCCTCAGCGGCCGGCCGCTCACGCCGCCGTTGGTCCACGGCGCCGCCGTGCCAACCGTCCGCTTCAGCCCGGACGGCTCGCGCCTCTTGACCATCACCGACGAACTCAAAGCCCGCCTTTGGGACGCCGTAACCGGCAAGCTGGTTAACGAATGGCCCGTCCACACCACCACGCCCAGCGACGCGCGCTTCAGCCCCGACGGGCGTCTCATCGTGACCGCTTCCCGCCGGGGCAGCGTGCGCCTTTGGCACGCAGACACCGGTTCCGAAGCTCGCGAGAACTTCTCCGGCACGAACCTCTGGCTGTCGGTGGCTGTCCTCTCCGCGGAATTCAGTCCCGACGGTCTTCGCCTGCTGACAGTATCCCTGGACCAGACCGCGCGCTTGTGGGACGTAAAAACGGGCGCGCTCATCGGCGAACCGATGCGGCATCGCGATCGCCTCTGGTCGGCGAAGTTCAGCCCGGACGGCCGGCGCATCGTAACCACCTCCGTCGATCGCACCGCGCAGCTTTGGGACGCCCACACTGCACGCCCGCTCGGCCCCCCGCTGCGGCACAACGACGCCGTGACCGACGCCCGTTTCAGCCCCGACGGCCGATGGCTCGTCACCGCTTCCTGGGACAACACCGCGCACCTCTGGGACGCGACGACCGGCGAGCGCGCCTGTGGACCGATGCGACACGTCGAGCGCGTCCTGAGCGTGGACTTCAGTCCCGACGGCCAGCGCGTCCTCACCGGGTCCGCCGACGGCGTGGCGCAGGTCTGGGACGTGCGTCCGAACGCGGCGCGCGAGTTAGTCGTGACGCACGCCGAAGCCGTCACGTTCGCCAGCTTCAGTCCCGACGGCCGGAGTTTTGCCACCGCCTCGGACGACCGCACCGCGCGGGTTTGGGACGCCGCCACCGGCCAGCCGATCACGCCGCCGCTGCCGCACGAGGGGAAGGTTCTCAAAGTGGACTTCAGCCCTGATGGCCGGCGCCTGGTGACCGCCTCCGCCGACAAGCAAGCGCGGGTTTGGGATCTGCCAGCCGGAACCTTGCGCGCCGCGCTTCGGCACGCGGCAGAGGTTTGCTCCGCTCACTTTGATCCGAGTTCAAGACGCATTGCGACCGCCTCGTACGATTCCAAGGCGCGAGTCTGGGACGCCGACTCCGGCCAACCGCTCATCGGCGACCTCCGCCATGGCGGATGGGTCAAAGAGGCCTGCTTCAGTCCTGACGGCGCGCGCCTGGCCACAGCGGCTCATGACGAAACGGCGCAAATCTGGGACGCGCGCACCGGCGAGCCACGTTCGCCAAAACTCCTGCACGCCGGGCGCGTGGTGGACGTGAAGTTCAGCCCGGACGGCGCGCGCCTGGCCACGGCGTCGGACGACACATCGGCCGCCCGATGGCCCACACTCGTTCGGTATGGAAAGTCGCGTTCAGCCCCGACGGCGCCCGCCTGGTGACTGCTTCGTGGGACCGCACGGCACGCGTCTGGGACTCGCAGACTGGCGCCGCGCTCTCCGAGCCGATGCGGCACGACGATCAGGTGTGGGCCGTGCAGTTCAGTCCGGATGGCAAGCGCATTGTCACCGCGTCCCTCGACGGCACCGCGCGCGTGTGGGACGCGGCGACGGGGCGGCCGGTGAGCGAGCCTTTGCGGCACGGGGGACGAGTCCGGAGCGCACAGTTCAGCCCGGACGGACAACGCGTGCTGACAGCCTCGTCCGATGGCACCGCGCGGGTGTGGGACGTACCGGATGTTCCCGTCCCGGCCCCGTCCTGGCTTCCGAACCTGGCGGAAGCAGTGGGCGGTCTGCGCCTCGACGCGCAGCGCAACTTCACCTTCGTAGGCCGGACAGCATTCGACGAGGTGAAAGAACAGCCGATTCCCGCGGCGGATGATTTCTTCGCCCGCTTTCACCAGTGGTTCTTCGCCGACCGCTCGACCCGCAGCCGCTCGCCCTAGCCCGATTACCCCGCATTTCCCCTCTCGCTTCAAGAGCCGCCCACCTTCGGCGGGCAACGCTGACGGAGCGCGGCTGTGTGCGTCAGCACCAGCCGCAGCGCGTGGATTGCCGAAGTGCGTACGGGCTTATCCGAAACGCTTGCCGCCGTCGGTTCCGCTGCGGCTGGTCCCTCGGACACAGCCGCGCTCCAGCCAATTAGACGCTGCCTCAGCCGGATGCGTGGCCCGAGACAGATCTGACGAAAGTGCAAGGAGGGTGTAACAAATTTCTCCAAAGGAGTCTGTAAGAGTTAGAAAGCCGTTTCTGGGAAACTCGCCCATCTCCGTTGCCTTGGGCCGGGGGAGGGAACGCGGGGTTTCGCGGGGCTGGGAACTTAATCTGTACGCACATGGAGACCTATGACCGGAATGCGTGAATCGACCCACAATGGGGCCGATGCAAACGAAAGAGTTACGATGAAAACAGCACGATCCAATTACGCGAGCTTGGCATTAATGAGGCTGGCCCGGTCGCCGCGGCTGCGCGCTGCCCTGTTGGCGGCTTGGATGTCGTTGCCCGGACCGCTCACCGCCCAAGACTTCGGCATCGATTGGTTCGCTACCGCCGGCGGGGGCGGTGACAGCAGCGGCGGAGATTTTGAATTGACCGCCACCATTGGCCAGCCCGACCCCGGCGACTTGCTAGGCGGCGACTTCTCCATCACCGGAGGATTCTGGAGTATTTTGACGACCATCCAAACCGCCGGCTCGCTCTCGCTTAGCGTGAGCCTGGCCCAAGGCAGCGTGATCATCTCTTGGCCGGACAGTGGCAGCGCGGGATTTTTCCTCGAAGAAACTGTCGCGCTGGCGGATCCCTCCACTTGGACCCCAGTCAACGCCACTGTGCAGACGAGCGGTGGCACGGACAGCGTGCAACTGCCGCTCGGCGCCGGTACCCGCTTCTATCGCCTGCATAAGCCATGAGCCTGCCATTGAAATGACCGATAACACGAACACTAGCCGAAGCGGTTTGAAATTTGAGGAGGCCTCCTCCTCACGATTGCCGATTGTCAACGTGGAAAGCTCTCCGCCCTCTCCCGGGGGAGAGGGTCGGGGTGAGGGCGGGCGCTCCTCCAACTCATCGGTCACGTGGCATCGTCGGGCAGTCAATTGTTGCAGTCTTGGGCCTAGCAGCCCGTTGAAAAAGCGGTTTCTAGCGGCGCTCTGTGAGCACAGACGCGCTTATTTCTGCGGAAATCCGGCGGTCACAGACCGCCGCTACAGTCTCAAGCGAGTTTATGAACGGGCCGCTAGCCGCGGGCGTGCGAATGGCGGTGTCGCCGGAATTTCCAAAAGCCGGGCCTATGTCCTCCCTCTCCCGGGGCAGAGGGCCGGGGTGAGGGCGGGCGCAGCATCATGTTCCAAACTCCGACGCGCCTTTTTTATACGATTTCACAAGCCTGCAATTAAACAAACCAACGGTTCACAACTAGAATTCGAGACGAAAATGAAAACGAAGCTTCTTATCGTTCTGCTCTTTGGATTAACCCTGGCTGGCGCGTACGCCGCGCAGTTGGGCACGGCGTTCAACTACAGCGGACGGCTTATCTACAAGAACCAGCCGGCCAATGGCGCCTTCGATTTGCAGGTAAACATGTTCGACGCCGCCAACGGCGGCAATCAGGCTGGGCAAACTGTCAACGTGAACGGCCTGAACATCGTCAACGGTCTATTTGTCACGAGCCTGGACTTCGGCAGCGGCGTGTTCAATGGCACGGCTTATTGGCTGGACATCGCCGCGCGGCCCAGCGGGAACGGCCCATTTACTCCGTTGTCGCCGCGGCAGCCGGTCAACCCGGCGCCATACGCGCTCTATGCCCTGACGCCGGCCGGACCGCAGGGACCCAAAGGCGATACCGGCGCGACAGGTGCCACCGGTCCCCAAGGTCCTAAAGGTGATACCGGCGCAACGGGTTCTACCGGTCCGCAAGGTCCCAAGGGCGATACCGGCGCGACCGGTCCTGCCGGTCCGCAAGGACTTCAGGGTCTCCAAGGCCTGACGGGAGCGATGGGAGCGACTGGTGCCGCCGGTCCTACCGGTCCACAGGGGCCGCAAGGCCCAAAAGGCGACAAAGGTGATACCGGCGCGACGGGTCCTGCCGGTCCGCAAGGTCCCCAAGGACTTCAGGGTCTCCAAGGCCTGACGGGAGCGATGGGAGCAACTGGCCCTGCCGGTCCGCAGGGGCCGCAAGGACCCCAAGGCGTCAAAGGCGACAAAGGTGATACCGGCGCGACGGGCCCTGCCGGTCCGCAAGGTCCCCAAGGGCTCATTGGCCCTATGGGTCCGCAGGGCATTCAAGGTCTGCAAGGACCGCAAGGACCGCCCGGCGCGGATGGGGTTGCGAGCAATGCGTGGTCGCTCGTCGGCAACATGGGCACCGATCCTAGCCTGAACTTTGTTGGCACGACCGACGATCAGCCCCTGGAATTTAGGGCTAACAGTCTGCGCGCGTTACGGCTGGAATCGATCCTCCACATTTCATTCGCCGGTCCGGCCCTGAGCCTCGGTCCAGTTGCTGGCTCGGGTGGAAACAACAGCACCCGGTCCGTGAACGTCATCGGTGGCTTCGATGGCAACCTCGTGTCCAATGGCGCGCTCGGCGCCACCATCGCTGGCGGCGGTTTTACCTCGACATTTGGTTTCATCACCTCCTATTACCCAAACGAGGTCGCGGCCGGCTTCGGCGCTATTGGCGGCGGCGCGGCCAACCGGGTGGGCGGCCTCTACGGCACAGTCCCAGGCGGCTTTCGCAACCAGGCCAATGGCACCGCCAGCTTCGCCGCCGGTCAGGACGCCCACGCCGATGACAACGGCTCGTTCGTGTGGGGCGACGGCACCTTCCCCACGCACTCATCCGGTCCAGACAGCTTCGTCGTGCGCGCCAGCGGTGGAGTGATGCTCTTCAACGGCCAAAATGGCGTGAACATCGACCAGTTCAATTTGAACATCGGCACTACTGATTACAGCCTGCGGTTCGGCGTCGGAAGCGGCGAAGCCATCGGCTCCAACCGCAATCCGTCCTATAACAACCTCTATGGGCTGGACTTTTACACCGCGTTCGCCAAGCGCATGTCGATTGCCAACAATGGCTTCGTCGGCATCGGCACTGACACTCCCCAGCAACAGCTCGACGTGAACGGCGGATTCCTGGTCGTGGACGGCTACGGCGGCGAACAGGCCTACATCGGTGGCGATGGCTATGGTGGTGACGTGCAGATCGGCAGCCAGAATCCAAATATCCAGACGCTCTCGGCCTATAACACTGCCACCGGACAATTCATGGACTTTTCGGCGCGCACGCTGACGCTCTACGGCGGCGCCGACGTGGCCGAACCGTTCCAGATTTCCAATAGCGAGCGGGAAGTTCCGAAAGGCGCCGTGGTCATCATCGACGAGGAAAACCCCGGCCACCTCATGTTGAGCCAGCGAGCCTACGACACCCGCGTGGCCGGAGTGATCAGTGGCGCGGGCGGCGTAAATCCCGGCATCCAACTCAAGCAGACGGGCGTCCTGGAAGGGGGCCAGGACGTGGCCCTCAGCGGGCGCGTCTATGTGCAGGCCGACGCCACGAGCGCACCGATCAAACCCGGCGACCTGCTCACCACTTCCGACACGCCCGGCCACGCCATGAAGGTAACGGATCCTGCCCGCGCGCACGGCGCCATTCTGGGCAAAGCGATGACAAAACTGGAACGGGGACGCGGGCTGGTGCTCGTGTTGGTGACCTTGCAGTAAGCCGTTCGAGCGCAAATGTCCAATTCGATCTCCGACTCATGATCGCGCAACCTCAGACTGGCCTGCAAGCACCGCGCCTGCCGCACCGAGTGGCAAGCTGGCGAGCGTCGGTGGCCTCTTCTCCCTCTCCTCGGAGAGAGGGTTGGGATGAGGATGGTCGCGTCCTAACTGTCTCTTGGAGGAGAGCCGTCGCGCTGGCGGGGGTTTTCTGCGCCCTGTTCAGCCCGGAGGCGCAAGCTCAACTCCAATGGCGCGTCTCCGTTAAGGTCATCCTCGATGCCAACACTAATCGGCCAACTTCGGGCAATGTCTATACCGACTCGCAGATCCAAGGTGAAATCAATACCGCCAACGCCATCCTCGACAAGTACGGGCGCGGTTATGACTATGTGCTCACGGAGATCGTCGATCTGCCTGGGGTTTCGCAGTGGTATTCGGTTGATTCGCGGGACGCCAACAACAAGGCTAACCTGGAATCGGCGGCCCTGAACGACAAAGCCACTTACGCCTACCGCGACGATGCGATCAATGTCTATATCAATGGCAGCACCGACACGTCGGTCTGCTCCTTCCCAGGCGGGGGAAACATCATCCTCACGGGCCAGGGAGCGTACCTCCCCACCATCGCCCATGAGTCCGGGCACTACTTCGATCTCCATCACACCCAGGATGGGGAATCCTCCGGTTGCACGGCCTGCGACAACACTTGCGCGCCTTCAGGCGATCCGTGTAATGATTTGGTGTGCGACACGCTCCCCGACACCTCCTGTTGGAGCCAAGACCAGATCGCCCAGAACAGTTACGGGATCGCTTACGCCAACCTCAACGCCGGCCAGCAGGGCCGCGTGGACGACGTCTATCACAACCTGATGTCCTATCACGATGTGAACAACCGGAACCGCTTGACGCCCGACCAACTCGATCGCATGACCGACACCTCGAACGGCGGGCGCAATAACGTCGCCACCGGCCATACCCGTTTCGTCGATCGCAATTGCAGTTCCCCCTTTGCCAACGGCAGCAGCGCTTGCTCTTTCTTTGGCGGGCCGTATCACTCGGTCGGCGACGGCATCAACGCTGCGAATCCCGGCGATATCGTCTTGATCCGGCCCGGCAACTATAACGGACCGACGACCATCAGCAAACGCCTCACTCTTCGCGCCACGCGCGGCAACGTCACCCTCGGCGCGCTTTGACCAAACGGACAAACTTGAAAACCTGGAAGCGGCAATGAAATCTCGTTTTTCCAAATCCTTCCGCCTGGCGGAACAAACGGGCCTCGCGCTCCTGACCTTCACCTTATGCTTGGGGTTCATTCCGCAACGCGCCCCGGCCGCCTGTACGCAACTGCAGTGGCAGTATCAATACCTGAGCCAGTCGCCTCCCGCCCGACTTGGCCACGCGATGGCCTACGATAGCTTCCGCGGTGTCACTATTCTTTTCGGTGGCCTCGACACGAACCAAGTCGTTCTGGGTGACACCTGGCGATTCGACAATCACGGCTGGAAACAGCTCCAGCCGGCCCACGTTCCTCCCGCTCGGTTTCGGCACACCCTTAGTTATGATGCGTCCCGCGGCGTCATCGTCCTGTTCGCTGGCCGGGACCTCAACTCGAACCTGGGCGACCTCTGGGAGTGGAACGGCGCGGACTGGACGCCTATAACCATTGCGAGCAACAACCCGCCGGCACGCCACTGGCACGGCATGGCCTTCGACAGTCTGCGCGGCGTGCACGTGTTGTTCGGTGGCTACGTTTCCGGCTCTCAGGAGTACGCCGATACCTGGGAGTATAACGGCAACGCCCACACTTGGACCTTGCGAGCGAACACCGGCCCAAGCGCACGCCGCGAAATCGCTCTCGCGTACAACGCCACGTGGAACCAGATGGTGCTGTTCGGGGGCTACACTTCGGGCGGCGCGAATCTGCCCGACCACTATCTCAGCGACACTTGGTTTTGGAATGGGCAATCGGGTGTCTGGAACCAGCAGAATCCCGCGACCGTCCCGCAGGGCCGCGCCTTGTATAATATGGCGTATGACAGCGTGCGATCGGTCGTTCTGATGCAGAACGGCGAAATCGCCTTCGATGCGACGCACACTGCAACTGTGGCTGATTCGTGGGAGTGGGATGGCGTGGATTGGAGCGACAGATCTGGCTCCTATAGCTTCTATGCGCCGCGGCGCGAGTCGGCGATGGCGTATGAACTCGCCCATCAGCGCATGATCATGTTTGCCGGCAGTGGCGCTTACCCGGACGCGACCTGGTCGTTGGAACCAACCTGGGAGCTGTCGGGATTCGTGAGGGTGGATTGGACAACCCAGCCCGGGCAATACCCGAACACCTATCAGACCGTGCGCCAAGGACTGTCCGCCGCGCCAGATTGCACGGAGATCCCGATCCGTGTTGGCGACTACAACGAAACGTTCTTCGGGTTTGTGCCACTCGTCATAACAAAGCCCGTAAAACTCTCTACCTATAGCTTCTTCGGGGATGCTTCTACCACGGTTCACATCCACTAGCAACCTGTTCAGAAAGTAGCAGCCGACGTGAGGAGGCTCACAGATCGCTTCTGTTTCCGAAGAAATTTGAGCCTCGTTACCTCGGCTGCTACGGGAAGTGGCGTTTTTCAACGGGCTGCTGGTGCTAGAAGTTGAAGGTCAGTTGGCCGTACAACCAGTCCGCATCCGCCGCGCCACCGATGGCCGCTAGCGAACTCTTCACGTAGTCGCCAACGAAAAAATGGCCATAGCCGGCTTGCAGCAGCGCGTACTTCTTGATCGCGTAAGTGCCGACCAGATCCACCTCAGAACCGACGTAGCCGCTGTAGCCGGGATTGATGCCGTAGCCGGCGCCCGCAGTCGTCGCCAGCCCGCCCCGGCGCGCGCCGTTGATCGTGTAAAACGAGTCGTGCGTGTCGGCCAGCCAGAACAGATGGTAGTCCGCCGTCACGGTCAGTTGTTTGCGCGGCTTGACCGAGGTCATGAAGCGCAAGTTGTGGACGTTCTGTAACGAGAAGAAATCCATGTAACCGTAGGACTTGTGGTTGGTCGGGAAGAGATTGTCGAAGGTGCCGTGCCGGCCATCGGTCGGATTATCGTCGCCGCTGGAGAAATTGTATTCCACTCCCAGCCGCGGTGTCCCCCGGGCGTTCGACCAGGTGTACCCTCCGCCGAGGTACGCGGCGTAAGCTTCCTGAGACAGGTTCTTTCCGAGCACCGCCGGTGCGCCGGCAGCGGTTTCTTTGAAATGGCCAAATTGCCCCATCAACTCCGCCCCGTAATCCCAGCCGCCCAAAGCGCCGGGCAGCGACTTGATCCGCAGACCCACGGTGTAAATATCGCGCGGCGACGCGCCTTGCGGCGCGGGCGGCGGGCCGATCGCGCTCGGAGAATGGAGGCCGACGTTGCGCGAAAGCAAATACAGCTGCGTCTCCTGTTTCGGCGCCAGCGCCGTCGTCGAGGCGTAGATGCCCGAAAACCAGTCGTAGTCGTTGGACACGTTGAAGTGATTGTCATACGGCATGACCACGCGCGAAACAAAGGCATCCACCCATACCTCGGAGCGCTCATAACGCAGCTTGGCGGCATCGAAGCTGCGCTTGACGTTGGTCCACTCCGACGATCCCACCAACCTTTCGTCGCCGTAAAGTAGTTCCTGGCGCCCGACCTGGAGCGAGAACGGAAAAGCTTTGGGATCGCCGAGCCGCGCGTAAGCCTGGTATAAGTCGATGAAATCCGAATCCGGATTCGGATCGCGGTCATCGCCCGTGGATGAAGATTCGCGGCCCTCGACATAAAAATTCAGCCAGGAAGCCGGCGTGTAGCCGACGTGGAGAAACTGGCGGTAGAGCAGAAAACTGTTGTCCGGGTCCCCGCCGACTCTGCGGAAATCTTCGGCAGTCTTGACGTTGGCCGCGAAATATTCGCGGTGTTTTCTTCGCCATACAACCTGGCGCTGATGGTGAGTACTATGGCGCTGGCGGGCACGAGACTTTTGTTCATTTTTGGTTCAGTCTCGACCCTTCCGGACCGCGTAGAGTTCGGTCATGGTCGCGACATAAAGCACCCCGTTCGCCGCCGTCGCGGTGGCGCTGACGGGGTTGCCGAGTTCGACGGAACTGAGGACGCGCTTCTCCTTGCTCGCGGCGAACACCCAGAAATCGCCGCTCCGCGTGCCCAGATAAACCTTCCCGTCAGCCACCAGCGGCGAGGCCCACACTTCGCCCTTGATCTCATGCGTCCAATACGGCTTGCCGGTCTCCGCATCAAGGCAGTGGACCTTCCGGCCGAAGTCCGCGATGAACAACAATCCATCTTTCACCGCCGGCGTGGACATTACGTGCCGCTCCAGCGAATACGACCACCGCTCGCCGGAGCGCGTGATATCCCCGCTCCCGCTCGCGTCGATGCACTTCAGCCACGCCTCGTTCTTGCCCCAAAAGGGATCGCCGCCGCCAGCCACATAGACGCGGTTTCGGTAAAAGACCGGCATGCCATAAATGTTACTGGGACCTTCGCGGCGATTGCTGTTGTAGCGGTGCACGTTCTCCTTCGGCGCCGCCGGGTCGAAGTCGAATTGCCAGACTTTCTTCAGCTTCTGCACTTCGCCCGGAGAAGCACCGGAGCGCGCCGTCTCAAAGGCATAGATGATCCCGTCGCCGCCCGCAAAAAAGAGCAGCGGCCGGCCGTTCACTTCGCCGAGCGAGGGTGACGACCACGTGCAATGGAAGATGCGCGGAGCGATCTGCTCGTCATCGCGCGCGACCAGTCGTCCGCTGGCCTTGTCCAGCACGACCAGGCTCGGGGCGTCCGGCGCGCGAATCCGCTTGTGCGTGTTATCGACCCCGGTGCCGGTATTAAGGTAGAGGTAATCGCCGTGGATGAGAATCAAGCTGTGCGCCGCGTCGTGCGACCAAATGCCCGCGTCGGCGGTCAGGTCGAAGCGCCAAAGAATAACCGGGCCGTTCGTGCCCGACTGGCTCGGCGGCGTTCTGCCCGCGGCCCCGCGCGCGTCGAGGCACATCACTTC
>WNGR01015195.1_pt1 | contig 12053 bp, 14 predicted proteins | sample 5407581 | NCBI WGS metagenome assembly WNGR01 (sample SAMN13153383, study PRJNA577476) | soil metagenome | isolation source: 80 cm soil or saprolite under Garry oak tree replicate 2 | place: USA:California | collected 2016-06-15
AAAGCCCACCGAGCGTCCCATCCTGTCGGCCAGTTCGCGCAGTGTGACCTTGCGATGCTTGCGCAGATCGCGGATCAGGATTGCGAGGCCTTCTATTTCTTCCTGCTCGTTCATGATCGGTTTCCTGTTCAGACCGTGTCGCGCAAGCGGAACCAGGCCTTGCCGATCGCTTCGAGGGGCGCGGCGAACCGCTCGCCACCTGGAAAGCGCGGGTTGCGGATGCGTTGATACAGAGACAGAAGGTGATCGTTGCCAAGGATCGCATCGGCGACAGCTCGCGCGCCCGCAAGCGTCGGCAGTACACCGTGCCCTGAAAAACCCTGAAGCCAGTAACGCTGCCTGTGGCAGCCGATGTCCGGCGTACGGCGCATGCTGATGTCGAGGTGCCCGCCCCACGCGAACTCGAGCTTCACGCCGCGCAACTGCGGGAATGCGCGTTCAAGTGGCCGCCGCGTGCTTTCTGCGATGTTGGCCGGAATGCCGCCAAGGTACGTGCAGCCGCCGCCGAATAGCAGTCGACTATCGGTGCTTCGCCGGAAGTAGTCGGGCACGAACTGATTGTCGATCACGCAACTGTTGCGCGGCAGCAGCGAATTTGCGAGTTCGGGATCGAGTTGCTCAGTCGCGACCTGATACGTGCCGACGGGAAGCAGTCGCCTCGCAAGTTCGGGGTCCAACCGGTCGATGTACGCATTGCACGCGAGTACGAGCACATCCGCGCGCACTTCGCCGCGCTCGGTACGCGCAACGTACCCTGATGACGTCTCGCGGTAGTCGAGCACACGGCTCTGCTCGAAGATGCGACCGCCCGTGCGCCCGATCGCCAGCGCGAGGCCGAGCGCCAACTTCAGCGGATTCAGGTGACCAGCCTCTGGATCGTAGAGTGCGCCCAGATAGCGCGGGCTGCCGATCCACTCGGGCATCTCGTCGCGCGTAATGACGCTCAGGCGATCGTAGCCCCAGCGTTCGGCCGCCTCGACGCGCGCCTGATTGAGCAACGCGACCCGGCGCGGCCTGACCGCGGCCCACAAGCTGCCCGGACGATAGTCGATGTCGAATCCGTGTCGTGCCGGTAGATCCCGGATTTCCCTGGCGGCCCAGCGCATGGTGTCCCACAGTTCGCGTGCGCGCGCGTGACCCAATGAATCTTCGAGCGGTTGCATGTCGCACGACCAGCCGAGCAACGCCTGCCCGCCGTTGCGGCCCGACGCGGCCCATGCGACGCGGCTCGCCTCCAGCACGACGACACGCTTGCCCGCCGACGCAAGCCGCAGCGCCGTATGTAGCCCACTGAAACCCGCACCAACGACCAGCACATCCGCATCCAGCCGACCGTCCAGCAAAGGATGCAGCGGAATCGGGTCGGCCAGGGTACTGGCGTAGTAGCTCGTCACGTGCTGGGCAGATTGCGCGAACATGGGCGTTCTTGTGAAAATTCACGCATGAAATTTCATGAAAAAATAGCATCGAAATTTCATGATGGTAAGTGCTGGAATTGCCGGGACCGCGCGAAAGTGGGGCTATGCGCCGATTTGATGAGCGCGATCGTTGCCTGCGAGCGTTGGATATGCGGGTCCGCGAAGTACACCAGCGTCTGCACATTGGCATGGCCGTCAGCTAGAAGATGTGACAGCTTGGGTGGTCGCGCTAGTACAGCAAGTTGGCCTGCAGCAGATCCAACGATCCCCGAAGCCGTTTACACGACCGCGCGAGTTTTCGGCCCTACTGCCGAAACTGAACTAACGTCCACGCCGTGCGTAGCCCCGTCGGCACTTCACTCCGCGCCACTATCGTGCTCGACCTCTCGGAACTCTAAAGAAGCGATACAGGTCGTATGCGGCAGGGACTACCACGTCAGTGCCAACCGAAGCTTTGCGCCATCAATTGCCACTGATCGGCATTATCGCTGCCCGACGGCGCGGAAAGCGTCAGTGTCGCGAGCTTGCCGTCCTTTGAGAAAAGGTAGCGCGCATTCTCCCGGCGGATGGCATCGTTGGTAACCGGGTTGCGTGCCGAACCCGACGCATAGGTAACAACGAAGGCGTTGCCCGATGGCAGCCGCACGATCTTGACATGTGACACGTGCACATCGTTTCCGGACCGCTGAAGTTCGCGCACCTCATGGGACTTCACGTCTTCGAGCGTCAATGGGCGCGTCCGCGATCCGACAGTTACCGAGATTCGGTTGTACCTGTTCGCGAACTCGACGGACTGCAACGTCTCCCGGCGCGCCCATCCTTCGGGGACTTTCAACGAAAACTCTAGTGGCGACCGGTACGTAACAAACACCTGGTTATCCAGAATATCCCCAAGCTGATTCTTCTCCGCATCTGCAGACGGCTGCGCCATCTTGACGACCTGGGGTCGCGCCTTGCCATATGACACACCGGCACGAACGACGGCGCGGCATGCTGCGAGCAGTGACACAGAAAAGTTCTTCATCGAGTTCCTCCGTCACAGCGGCGGGGAGGTCGCCATTCGACCGGGCTGTGCCGCGCAGCCCCGTCTGGCCCATTCGACGATCGAAACGAGGTTCATGCTAGACGCGCAAAACTTAACGGATGCTTACCGGCACGACCCGCGTTGCCATCGTGCAGATTTTCGCCGCGACGCGCGGCGCACGCGGTCGGCCCAGGCGACGTGGCGAGCGGGCGGGCCGCCATGCAGGTGCCGGGGCAGATGTGGTTCAGACAGAAGTCGACTGGCAGACGAGCGTCACGGAGATGATGCGCGGACGCTCATCGATGACTGCTTTCAAAGGTCCCCATCGATCGTTACGCCGGCTTTGCGAATCACTCGCAGGTAAGCGGTCGTATCGCCGACGGCAGCGGTGGCCTGCTCCGCAAGCGTCCACATGTGCGCAGACTTTTCCCCGTTCGCCATCATCGCTTCGAGAATGTCCGAATAAGCGAACCCGCGAGCCGCCGCCGCCCCGAGTACGGCATGCAGAACACATCGGGCCGCAGCCTGCGCAGCGGCCGCCGCCAGGGGCGCCCGGTATGCGAGAAAACCTGCCATGAGCAAAAATTCGGCGGGACTGATCTGCTGACCGTTTCCGACAGGCACACTGTCGGTGTTATGTCGATCTTGCGTCATACGTCGCCTCCCGCTTTGGAGCATCAAGCGCGGTGAACATGCGGATTCGCGTCCTTAATGCCACCGGCTTCGCACCTGATTCTACTGCGGCCCGATTGCTATGCGCCGCCGTGCGTGCCGTATTTATGTCGAGAAAGATGTCGCATGCCCTGCGAACATAGTCGTTCTGCAAATGCAAAACACCCACGCACATGCATACCTCGTTTCCCTCGCGACAGAGAACAGCGGGCGGACGCAGTTACCCTTGTGTGTGAACGCGCTCGTACCACTGTTGGCGAACTCGACGTCGAATGAATCGCCCGCATTACCACCGAAATATTGGCAAAGATCGGCGACGCGGCGCATCGCCCACTGTGCAACGATATTCTCAACGGCGTGGACGGTCCACGAGCTTCGCGTCATCATCGATCCCTGCCATGCGTTGCGCTGTGATGCGCTGACGAATGGCGCGAAGCTTATTGAAAGCGGCGCTCACAATTGGACTTCGCCAGGATATCGGCCTGTGATCATGACCCTCGGGGCTTGACGACTTGCCGTTCGATCAGAATAACCGGCATCTGTTGCGGTGAACCTGACATCTGCTTGACATCTCTATGATTGCTGGCTGACAAAGTAGGTTCGCTGTAACACTCGACCCGGGGAAAACCCGCGCTTAGCGATGTCGAGCCGGCAAGTCGTAGTATTCTTGAGCGTCCACCGTTACCCAGTGGCAGCAGCATCCGCCTGGGTAAATCATCAAATTTCGAATGTCACCGATGCCCGGCGCGTCCCTGCGAGTGACTGATCTCGCTCAAGCAGAGAATTCTCTTTGAGAGTATCTATGAAAACGTTGTTTCTGCAGGCACCTTCATATGACGGCTTCGATGGTGGAGCGGGCTCACGGTTCCAGACGAAGCGCGAAATTCGATCATTCTGGTATCCAACGTGGCTCGCCCAGCCCGCTGCGCTGGTTGAGGATAGCCGCCTCGTGGATGCTCCCGCAGACGGCCTGTCGCTGGAAACGACACTTGACATTGCTTTGCAATACGAACTGGTTATCATTCACACGAGTTCTCCGTCGTTCCCGAGTGATGTGCAATTCGCGGAACATCTAAAACGGCGCAAGTCCACAATCCTCTCGGACTCAGCTATCGTCTGCCCGACGGCACAATCAAGCACAACGAAGCCCGGCCGATTCTTGAAGACATGGACCAGCTTCCGTTCGTCGCGCCCGTCTATAAGCGCGACCTGACGACCAGAAATTACTTCAGCGGCTATCTCAAGCATCCGTACGTTTCGCTCTACACGGGGCGAGGCTGCAAATCCAGGTGCACCTTTTGTCTCTGGCCGCATACGGTCGGAGGCCATCGCTACCGCACGCGTTCGGTCGAGAACGTCCTTGAAGAAGTGAAATGGATCAGGGACAACATGCCCGAAATCAAGGAGATCATGTTCGATGACGATACCTTTACCGACCTCGCAGCGAGAGCCGAAGAGATCGCCCGCGGTCTTGGCAAGCTTGGAGTAACGTGGTCGTGCAATGCCAAAGCGAATGTACGTTATTCAACCCTGAAGGTGATGAAAGAGAACGGCTTGCGGCTCCTGCTCGTCGGCTACGAATCCGGCGACGACCAGATCCTCGTGAATGTCAAAAAGGGCCTGCGGACCGATATGGCACGCCAGTTCAGTGACGATTGCCGCAAGCTTGGCATCAAGATCCACGGTACGTTCATTCTTGGTCTCCCCGGTGAGACGCACGAAACGATCAAAAAGACGATCCAGTATGCGAAAGAGATCAACCCCCACACGATCCAGGTGTCACTCGCTGCGCCCTACCCGGGCACAGTCCTTCACAAGCAGGCAGTCGAGAATGGATGGCTTAAAGACACCAAGGTCATCACCCTGATCAATGACGCGGGCACCCAGGCGGCAACGATCGGCTATCCGCACCTGTCGCGCGAGGAGATCTATCTTGGCGTGGAGGAGTTCTACAAGCACTTTTATTTCCGGCCATCGAAGATCTGGGAAATCGTCCGCGAGATGCTGGTAAGTTGGGAAATGATGAAACGGCGTCTTCAGGAAGGCGTGGAGTTCTTCAGATTTCTGAGGACGCGTAAGGCATGAGGCCTCAGGCCCCGACCCGCGGTTCTACGTGCCTCGACTTCAGCGCAGCGCGCCCCTCCGAGCCTGACGCCAGCAGGTCGCCTACGCGAAAACGCGGGGCCTGACGGAGCGACGTGCGTCCGCGCTGGTGCCCGTTGCGACTTCACGTTGAACTACGAATCGAAGCTCGCTATGCGGGACACGCGTCGCGTTGGTGCGGCCTCGTCGATTGGCGCCGCCCACTGTTTCCGATGCGGACAATATAACTGTCAACTAGCGGCCGGAATGCACACGTACGCCTGCAGAAATATTCGCGCAATGCATTCGGACATCCCTTGACTACATCGTGAACGGAGCCGGTTATGTGCCTGCATTGACTCAAATCGTACGCGAATTCGTGCATTCGCCGCGTCGTCCGGCTCAAGCATAGGCCCCGTCCTCAGTCCGCGCCTTCAACACGGCGTGTCGACGGCAAGGCATATTCGGCCACCTGCCATGCAAGCAGGCCCGGCACATAGAACAGCAGATCGCGCACGCGCCGGGCTCCTGCGAGCGCGAGGCACGTCGGCGCGTCGAATCCGAGCAGGCCACCGATCAGCACGAAGCCGCCCTCCTGCACGCCGAGCCCCCCCGGAACCAGGAAGGCGGCGCTGCTGACGAGCTGAATCAGGGCCTCGATCACGAACGCCTGTGCGAAGGTCGCGTCCGCCCCGAGCACGTGCAACGCGAACCAGATCTCCAGCGCATACCCCGCGCATTGCAGCGTCTGCCAGATGAGCAGATAGCGCACGACAGTCCCGGTCTGCCGCCAGATCAGCTTGATAGATTGATCGATGCGTGCGGACCTGCCCACCAGGTCGACCACCTTGCCGCTCGTGATCCGGTTGAGGGTTCGTGCCGCACGCTCGAACGGCCGTGCGTGATGGACGAGCGCGAACAGCACCAGCGCCGGGGCGAGCGCCGCAATGGCCCAGGCGAGGCGGCCTGCGAAGCGCGCCACATCGGAAGACGAATGCTCGAGCACATAGCCCGCGGCGACCAAAGCAAAGAGGAGCTGGCTGATCAGCGTGAGCTGCATGTCGACGACGAGGCTCGCCGCCGCGGTTGCCGGGCGCATAGCGGCGCGCCCGAGCAGCCGGAACGAAACGATTTCCCCGCCGATGCGCGCGACGGGTAAAAGACCATTGATTGACTCGCGGATCCACACGAGCCTGAGCATTGCCGGGAATGACGGCCGCTCACGGACGCGGATCAGGGTGCGCCAGTCCCATGCATTCGCGCACATCGGCAGGATATGCAGCAAGGCTGCCAGCACGAGGCCCATGCCCGCGCCTCTCAGCAGTTGCAGCACGGCGGCAGGATGATCGTGCCACACGAGCCATAGCGCGAACGCGAGACCGCATAAGGCGGCAACACTTCCAAGGTGTTTCATCTGCGGGTGCTCTCTGTTTCATGCGCCCGCGTCACTGCGGCTTCGCATATCTGCCGTAAAGCTCACTCCAGAACGCCGCAGAATCTGGAATGAAACGTGTTTGCCGCCGATACGGGCAACCGGCAGCATTCAGTTCACCGACTCGCGTATTCAGACCAGTTTCAACATCGACAGCAACGTTGGGCGGTTTGCACCACGTATCAGTGTTTGCCAGTCGCGCGCGTTGGCCAGCCATTGGCAGAATGTGGGCGAACCCCGCGAGAAGCAATCCCGAGCCTACGTCCCGCAACAGGAGGAGCACTTCTTCCGGGTGACTGCCCCAAAGGATGACTAGCGCGAAAATCATTCCCGAAAACGCTGTGTCTGCTGATATGCCTGATCATCGAGATGGATCACGAGATAGGGTTGATTCTTTGGCGGATCGATTGGCGGGTGTGATTTTCAGCAACCCACGGCGGTCAACATTGAAACTCACGCCTCGCCATACAACTCGTGACGACAGAAAGCTTGCGCAAAGTATGGCGAAAGCAATGAGATCCCACAATGGCAAGAGCCAAAAATCGCGAACCGGCCGCCTCAGCGTGGTATCGATGCGGATCTGCAATAACACTCTCGCGCACAAGGCAGCGATAAGCAACCACACTGACCACATCGACGCCCCCGCGAGCAATAGCGCGAATACCGACAGTGCGACGGGATAGCTCAGCGCCGAACCGAAGTGGCCGAGTGGATCGATCCGCCGGATTGTCCTGCTCCAGCGCAACTCATGTTCGATAAGACGAGAAGCCGTGGATTCCGTGCACGCATGTCCGATCACGAATCCCGGGATGACCACCTTTTGTCCTGTCGCGCGCACAGCACACCCAATGGCGTGATCTTCCGCAAGAAAATTGGAAAACTGACGAAGCCCGCCAATCTCATCCAGAGTTTTACGACGCAGCGCGATTGTCTGCCCGAAACACGGCTTGGCCAGGCCAAGCGCGAGACCCATCGCGACACCGGGCAAGAACTGATAGTCGATGGCTCTCGCTGAAAACCTCGGCCAAAAGCCTGGATCGGGTACGCCGACGTATGCGCATGTCACAAGACCCACGCGCTCCGCCTGCAGTTCGTCCATTATTCTGCGAAGGTAATCTCGCCCCACCGACACGTCACTGTCTGCAAAAACGAAGAACTCATGAACCGCTGAAGGAAGCATGTTAAGCAGGTTGCTCACTTTCCGGTTCGAACCGTGCAACTTGCTATCGGCGACAACCGTGATATGTGCGCCCGGGTGCAGACGCCGAAGTTCCTCGACTACCTCCAATGCGGGGTCATCCGGATCATGAACTCCAAAGAGGTATTGCACCGCCCCCGGATAAACCTGTTCGCAGAAGCTCACCAGATTAGGTAGCAACGCTGTTTCCATACCACGTAGAGGCTTGATCACCGTCACAGGCGGATAGCTGGGTGCCTTGATAGTGTTCCGCGCAAAAAACGAACCCACCAGCGCAATGGCCGTGACGGTGTAGGCGATTCCGAATGACGCGCAGGCACCGCAAAAATATGCAAGCGCATGTAGTGCGATTCCGACAGGCAGCAAGGTTGCAGTCGAAAACAAGGCACTCGTCGCCATTGGCGGTGTCCAGTGTGAGAATCAATGGAACGGTCGACCGTCGGCAGTAACCAAGCCGCACGGCACGCCCGAGATGCGAAAGTACGGCTTCATCACCTACCGCTCAGCACGGCGGCGGAAACACATTCATCGCGATGCTGCCGAGGTGACGGGTGTGTGTCTGATGCGTGTCAGTGTTCTGCTATCAGGGTCGTAACGCGAGAACTCGTTTTTTGCGCCTCGACAGCGATCGTAACGGGCTTATCTGAAGGGAACATTAAGGCCGACACCCACAATATTTCCGATGCTTACGTAGCGTGGAGATGGGCGCGTTCTCGCACGCAATTAGAGTGAAATTGAAAGGTCTGCAAAAGCAGATGGTGCTTCGGTGCCCGGCCCCGTTTCTCTGCGTTTCGTCTGACTACGGGTATATCGCTCGGCGACTCCCATTCGGCATGCATCATGTCAAGGGACCGTCCTGCGACGTTAAAAGTTATTCAATGCCTGCCCTCATTAAAACTGGTGTGAGCGTGCTGCGGCGCCTGTGAGCAGGCGTCGAATAAGCCTCGAGGGAGGAAACCGCGGAGCGGTCCCATGCGGTTGGAGTCCTGGGTGGCTATGGTGGTTGATCGGCGGGGGCTAAGTAGTGTTGGGCGTGACGCGGTTAATCGATACTCCCATGCAAGTCGTCAATCATTGCGTGCGTTCGCAGCCCGGCGTTGATAGCGATGCGGGCGATAGCGAAGTAGTTCGCTTTGGAGCATGCCCCATTGTGCAAATCTCATTTGCGCAATGAGGTGGTTCTACCGCTCGGTTGTCGTGTGGCACGCTGTATTCAGTCACGGCAGACCCGGCTAGCATCCCCCACAAACTGGAGTATGAGTTGTTTAATTTCTTTGACATAGACAAGATCATCGACCAATTTCCGGACGAGGCCGATAGCACGATCGTCGACGTCTACCTGACCGATGAGCCTTCTGCTAGCTCACGACTCTTTCGTGTTTATTACCCGATTCCTCGCCACTACCATGAGACGTGCGAAGAACATCTCTACCTCCTGACCGGGAGGGTTGCCTTCTCGATCGAGGACGAGGCGCCTCGCATCCTCGCTGCGGGCCAGCTGGTGACCTTTGAGCGGAACACCATACACGCGATCACTGGAATACTCGACTCGCCAGCGGTCTTCTTTACCGTTGACGCTCCTCGTCGTGTGCCGACCGATGTCGTGTATGTGAATCCGGACGACGCGAAAATCCGGCCTTTCGTGACCCATCTGAAAACTTCCTGAAGGAATGAGCCCATCCAGCTCATCATGCGCGGGCATCGCCCCTTATAGGCACGCCGTTGCAGATGGTGTCACCGGGTGAACGGATCGAATGTGGCCGGCACCATTACCGCGTCGACGTTTCGTAAATCTGTCAAGGCCCGCTGAGCCCCACGCGCCCGAGCATCGCCGCCTTTCCTTACACGCCTTCGACAAGAACGGCGCGATAGCGTGCGCCCTTGAACCGGTGCTGTGCGACTTCCTGATACGCCGGGCTGTCGTACCACGCACGCGCGGCCGCAGTCGACGGAAACTCCACGATCACGACGCCCTCAGGCGCTTCGCCCTCAAGAACCTGTTGAGGTCCGTAGGCAGCGAGAATCTTGACAGGATGACCTTTGAAGGTCTCGCCCACCTTGCTTTGATAGATGTCGAGTTCACCCTGATCCTGCGTGCTTTCCTTCGTGAAGACAATATAAGTCGCCATGACGTACGCTCCTGCGGTGGTGTGAAGGTGCACACGATGATGCCATAAAACCGCATCGGGCCTCGATATGCAACGTCGGTGCAGATGTCGAGCCGACACCTGGGCAAGAGAATCACCCGATCCCATCGCCACATCAAATCCAGAACGAATGTGATGCTCGGCTTCAAACGGTTCAGGAGCGCCGCGACCACGATTTCAGGCATCGAGTTGACGCATCGCATTCGCAAGGGCCAGTTCGATCTCGCGGAGCTCGGCCTCAAGGATGCCGCGGCGCCCGCTGCATGGAATGCGGCCTCGTCCGATCGATAAGGTATCCTGCCTATATGAAAATTATCAACCGGCTTACCGATTTGCATCGGAACCGTCTTCACATGCCAGGCGCTGTCCTGCAGGGACAAGCTTGGTATCGATCCGGAACGCTACAACGTCAGTGGTGTCGACATGCGTGAAGCGACTGGCTCATTGATCTAGGGCCGGGCGCCGGCGTCGCGTGCTGCACGCCGGGAGGGTTGACGCGTATCGCGGGCGGCTGCACGGCGGCTTATCTGACGGACCACTTTGGCGATTGAAGGTGCGCCATGACGGTAGCGGCTTACAATCGCGAGGGCAATGCGCGCCACGGCGATGCTCATCCGCCGAACGGCTTGACGATACCGTCCAGTCGATAGAGCTCAAGCTTGCGGTAGAGCGTGCTGCGCGACACACCGAGTGCCCTGGCGGCCTGCGCAAGATTTCCGCCCGCGCTGCGCACGGCGCGGGCGATGGCCAGACGCTCAGTGTCCTCCAGACTTGTCGACTGATCGGGCAATGGCGGCACAACGCTGACGGTCGCCGTTTCGTCGAGTAGCTCAGCAGGTAACTCGTCGAGCGATACCACTTCCTCGTTGGACGTCAACAACAGATTCTCGATCACATTGCGTATCTCTCTCACGTTGCCCGGCCAGGAATAGGCACGCAGCACCGCCATGATCTCGGCACTCAATCGCCGCTCGGCAACGCCGTGGCGCTGAGCAAGACGCCGGTTGAAATGCTCGACGAGCAGATCGATATCGATGTCCCGCTCGCGCAGCGGCGGAATGCGCAGGCGCGTAACGCTGATACGGTAATAGAGATCGCGGCGGAAGTGGCCCGACTCGACCTCTTCGCGCAGATTACGATTGGTCATCGCCAGCAGGCGCACGTCAACATGTCGCGGCTGCGTGTCCCCCAGCCGATAAATGACGCCCTCTTCGAGCGCGCGCAACAGGACCGGTTGTAGTTCGAGCGGCATCTCACCAATTTCGTCGAGGCATAGTGTGCCTCCATGAGCCAGTTCAAACCGGCCAGGGCGCCCCTCTGCAGTGGCGCCGGTAAAAGCGCCGCGCACGTGACCGAACAGTTCGCTGGCGATCAGTTCTTTCGATGCGGCTCCGCAGTTGTAAGCGACGAAAGGTCCGCCACCCCCTTCTTCGCCATGTATCGCGCGCGCGAACAGCTCTTTGCCGACGCCGGTTTCCCCCTCGATCAGGACGGGCACCCGTCTGCGTGCAAGCTGCCGCCCACGCTTGACGGCGGCCTGCATCGCTGTACTTTGCCCCTGGATCTGTGCGAAGCAGCTGCGCTGCGGATCGGCCTCGCCACTTCGCTCGGCAATCCGTGCGCTGACGGACCGCGCCCGCGCGGGAACCACCAGCATCGCGCCGATCGTGCTGCCATCCACGACGACCGGGTTGAACCATTCGCTACGCAACCCTTCGGGCAAGTGCCGCGCCCAGTCTTCCACCGCGGAGCTCTCATCCATACCGGGGAAGCGCTCTCCGATGCCGACCGGCAATGACACGCGGCCAGTCGTATGCACGAGCCGACCTGCGCGATCGATCGCGATCATCCCGGTTGCGTCGGATGACGACAAACGCTGCAGGCAGAAGGCCAGCAGCCGCATATGTTCGCATGCCGCCTGCTCGGCCAGCACCATTTCGATTTGGCGCGCTGCCGTCACCGCCAGGGTGAGGTTATTGATGTGATAAGTGGTAGGCGGTCCGGAAATGTCGAGCACACCCATAATCGCGCCCGTTCCCGGTTCGCAGATGGGCGCCGCTGCGCAACTCCACGACTTGAT
>WNGR01007326.1_pt1 | contig 12049 bp, 10 predicted proteins | sample 5407581 | NCBI WGS metagenome assembly WNGR01 (sample SAMN13153383, study PRJNA577476) | soil metagenome | isolation source: 80 cm soil or saprolite under Garry oak tree replicate 2 | place: USA:California | collected 2016-06-15
GGTGGCTCCGGCTTGGCTGCGGGGCGGGCGAACCACGAGAGCGCCTCCTGCATCGACGGGTAACCGAGGTCGGCCAGGCGGGCGGTCCGCCAGCGCAGCTCGGTCTCCTCGAGCTCGCTCGGCAGCTCCCAGCGAATGGACGAGAGCAGGCGCGTCGCCAGGAAGGGGTTCTCGGCGTAGAGGTCGTCGACGATCCCACGCACCGCCATGTACTCGGCACCGTCCGCCAGGAACTCGATGATGAACTTGTGCTCGGGCGTGTTCATGAAGCGATCGCTCTCGAGGTCCGGATCCGGATCCTCCTCCAGCTCGTGCACGCGCAACGTCTCGCGGAGGACGAGGTCGAGGAGCTCCACGTCGAGCTTCGCGACCTTCGCCTTCCAGCGCGCGGCGGCGAGGGGGCTGTCGTTGGAGCCGGAGCGGGCGGCTCGGAGCCAGGGGAGCGCCTTGCGCGGGGCGACGTGGTCGGCGCTCCAGCAGGCGAGGTCGAGGAAGGTGCGGAACTGCTCCGGGCTCGCCAGCTGGACGAGCTCGACCGCGTCGCCGAGGCCGACCTCGCAGATCGTGAAGTAGAGGTCGTCGGCCGGCAGCGCGCGCACCAGCGCGGCGGGGTCGGGCTGGTCGAGGATGAGGTCGAGGCGGCGCTTGCCACGGGCGACCGCCAGCTCGGAGCGGACCTTGGCGAGGGCGGCGGGGTCGATGGCTTTCTGCTGGCGCTTGCTCATGTCGACCTCGACTTCGACCTCGACCTCGACCTCGACCTCGACCCCGAGCGACGGTCGCTCTTACGGCCCGTCCGCCCTGAGCGTAGCGCCGCCGGAGGTGGCGCGTAGTCGAAGGGCCCCGACCCCGACGTCTCCAGCGCGGCTCGCACGCTCCAGCCCGCCCGCTTCAGCGCCGCCGCGGCCGCGCGCTCGCCGAGGTCACCGAGCTCCATCACGATCCGCACCGCGCGCCCGCGCAGCTTGGCGTTCGTGGCGACGAGCTCGATCATGCGGCCGTCGCGCACCTTTCCCAGCCGGAGCATGGCGGCGGTCGAGAGGAGGGAGAGCGCCATCTTCGCGGCCGAGCCCGCCTTGAGCCGCGTCGACCCGGCGACGAGCTCGGGGCCGGTGTCGAGCACCACGCGGAGCGCTCCCGGCGCGCGCGCGGCCGGGTTGCTGGTGAGGAGCGCCGTCCGGGCGCCGCGCCTCCGCGCCTCGGACAGGGCGGCCAGGACGTAGGGCGTCGTGCCGGAGGCGCTGATCCCCACCACCAGGTCCTTTTCGCCGACCCGCGCGCCGACCACCGCCCGCCGGGCGGCTCGGGCGTCGTCCTCGGCGCCTTCGACGGCGCGCTGGAGCGCGCGCGCGCCGCCCGCCACCAGGGCGAGCACGCGCCCGGGCGCCATGCCGAAGGTCGGCGGACACTCGGCGGCGTCCAGCGCGCCGAGCCGGCCGGAGGTGCCGGCGCCCGCGTAGACGAGGCGCCCGCCGCCGATGAGCGCGGTCGCAGCGGCGCCGGCGGCCCGGGCGAGCGCGGGCAGGGCACGCCCCACCGCCCGCGCTGCCGCGAGGTCGCCCGCGTGCAGCACAGCCAGGGCGCGCCGCAGCGGCAGCGCCTCGAGGCCCTTGGACTGAGGGTGATCTCGCTCGGTGGCCGGCAACCCGGCTGACATCCGGCGTTTCCCGTTCGCGATCAGGCGCTGGCGCCGGACCTGCGCGCGGCGCCGTGCGCCGCCTTCGTCACCCGGCCCGCCTTGAGGCAGCGGGCGCAGACGCGGATGTGCTGCACCGATCCATCCACCACCGCGCGGACCGAGCGCAGGTTCGGGAGGGAGCGTGTCTTGGTCTTGTTGTTGGCGTGGGAGACGTTGTTGCCGACGAGCGGCCCCTTCCCACACAATTCGCAGCGGCGTGCCATGTCGTGAACCCCTGAAAGACGCGGAGGTATGCGGCAAGACGGCGGAAAAAGCAAGGCTCTTCGTGCGGCGCGGCAGCCTTCAACGGAAGCCGTCCTTCTTTCCGAGCAGCAACTGCGTCGCCGCCGCTGCCTGGATCCCCGCGTGGAACTCGCCCTCGATGCCGAGTCCCGGGATGACCTCCCGGCCCGCGAAGACGAGGTTCTTGTACGGCGCCCGGCACGGAAGCCCGGTCACTCCGAGCGTCTGATCCAGCTCCACCTGGTACAGCGGATGGGGGAGCACGCGCGAGCCCCGCCGGCTGCGGGGGGAGGCGAGCACGGGCAGGGACTCGCGCAGCAGGTGCCGCTCGAAGAAGGGGATGGCGTCCGCCACAGAGTCGCGGATCTGCCGCCCCAGGGCCGCGAGGTGGTCGTCGCCGCGCCCCGGGGCGTCGGCCGGCACGAAGCCGGCTGCGCACACCACCCGCTCGTCGGGGACGAGCTCGCTTGCGCCCTTCCCCTTGTCACGGCGGGCGGGCAGCACCTGGATCAGCACCGCGTTCTCCACTGCGTCGGCGCCGGCAGGATCGCGGACCGCCAGCACGGCGTCGCCCAGGGCGGGCGGGAGCGCGGCAGCCTTCACGACCAGGTTGAGGGCGAGCAGCTGACGAACCGGTCGCACGCCCGCGAGGAGCCGCTCCAGCTTGCCGCCGGCCTCCTCCGGCGGCAGCAGCCGCTGCAGCACGGGGGCGTCGGTGGCGGAGATGAACACGCGCGCCACCCACGCGTTCGGCGAGCCCTGGAGGCGCACCGCCATCACGCGATTGCCGTCGAGCTCGAGTCGCTCGGCGACCGCCGGCTCCTCCTCCGCACCCAGGATCTCCCCGCGCGACTCGGCGATCCTGCGCCGGATGGTCTCGCGCAAGCCGTGCTGCCCGCCGACGATCCGATGGCTCCCGCGCAGGAGGCCACCCATGAGCCGCGTCGCGGCGAGCGGCGGCGGGGGGCCGTCGAGGTAGCCGAGGAAGCGCTGCGCGATGCCGAGGGCGCCGACGAGCGGATGCCGCTCCATCCCGTCGAAGGCGCGCGCCGCATCGGGCGCGAGCTCGGGCCCGCCCGGCGCGGAGCGGGCGAACTTGAGCGCCTTCGAGACCGCGTGGCGCTCCACGAAGCCGTCCGGCGGCAAGGGGGGCAGCGCCCTCAGGAAGGGCGCGGCGCGGTCGAAGAGCCGCTGCAGACGCGCGAACGCTTCCTCGAGGGCGGTCGCATCGCGCGGCCACTCGCGGCGGAGCTCCGCCTGCCGGCGCGCGGCGTCATGGCTCAGGTCGACCCGGTGGCGCGGCAGGAGGAGCTGCAAATCCGGGGTGCACGGCTCGAGCGCGCGCACCATGTCGGTGGTGAGCCCGAGCTCGCCGAGCGCCGTCTCGGCCGCCGGCAGCGAGCGCGGGGAGGGGAGCACCGCAGGGGCGTAGGGGAGGAGATAGCCGCCGTCCTCGTAGGAGGGGCCGAGCCCGTCGTGGTCCACGTGCAGCACGCGGTAGCCGCGCCGCGCGAGCAGCGCGCCTGCGACAGCGCCGCCCAGCTGGGAGCCGATCACGCAGACGTCGTAGATGCGCTGGGTGGCGGGCGGCTTGAAGGTCTGCGCCACGGGGCTTCGTCCTTTCAGGCGGCTTCAGTCGTCACTCGGCGCGCGCAGCGCGCCCGTCGCCGGGGGGTGCGCTCCGCGGACCAGCACCCGGCGCCCGTCGAGCGAGAGCCGGCCGGCGGCGAACCACGCCACCGCCTGCGGGTACAGCCGGTGCTCCTCGGCCAGGATGCGCGACGAGAGCGCCTCCTCGTCGTCGTCCTCGAGCACCGGTACCACGGCCTGCGCGATGATGGGGCCCGTGTCGGTGCCCTCGTCGACGAAGTGCACGGTGCAGCCGGCGAAGCGCGCGCCGTAGCGGAGCGCCTGCCGCTGCGCGTGCAGGCCGGGAAAGCTCGGGAGCAGCCCCGGATGGACGTTCATGATGCGCGGGCAGCCCTGGCTCCGTGCGGTCGGGCCGAACGCCCGCAGGAACGTCGGGGTGAGGAGGCGCATGTAGCCAGCCAGGCAGACCAGGTCGGGCCGGTGGTGGTCGAGCCGCTCCAGCACCGCGGCGTCGTGGGCGGCGCGGTCGGAGGTGCCTCGCGACGGGACGACCTCCACCGCAGCGCCGGCGCGCTCCGCTCGCGCCAGGGCGCCCGCGCCCGGGACGTTCGACAGGACCACCTCGACGCGGCCGTCGATGCGGCCGGCGGCGCAGGCGTCGAGGAGCGCCTGGAGGTTCGTCCCTCCGCCCGAGGCGAGGACCGCGATGCGGATCACCGCACGACCTCGCAGCTCGCCTCGCCCTGCCCGCGCTCGATCCCGCCCACCGGCCAGCTGGCCAGGCCCCGGCTCGCCAGGAGCGACTGCGCCGCGGGGAGGTCGGACGAAGACAGCACCGCCACCAGGCCGAGCCCCATGTTGAAGGTGAGGAACATGTCGTCCCAGGGCACCGCGCCCTCGCGCTGCACCAGGTCGAAGATGAGCGGCCGCGGCCAGCGCCGCGCGTCGAGGACCGCCCGCGTGCCGTCGGGGAGGTTGCGCGGGACGTTCCCGGGCAGGCCCCCGCCGGTGATGTGGGCGAGCGCCTTCACCGGGAGCGCCGCGAGCAGCGCCAGCACGTCCTGCGCGTAGATGCGGGTAGGTTCGAGGAGCGCATCGCCGAGGGTCTGGCCGGCGAGCTCGGGGGGCCTCCAGTCGAGCGGGTGCCGCTCCAGCAATGCCTTGCGCGCCAGCGAGTAGCCGTTCGAGTGCAGGCCCGAGGCGGCGATCCCGAGCACGGCGTCGCCGGGCGCCACCGCGCGCCCGTCGAGGATGCGCGAGCGCTCGACGCATCCCACCGCGAAGCCGGCCAGGTCGTACTCGCCGCGCGCGTAGAAGCCGGGCAGCTCCGCCGTCTCGCCGCCGATGAGGGAGCAGCCGGCCTGCCGGCAGCCCTCGGCGATCCCCTTCACCACCTCCGCGCCCTGCTCGGCCGAGAGCTTGCCGGTGGCGAAGTAGTCGAGGAAGAAGAGCGGCTCGGCCCCGACCACCGCGACGTCGTTCACGCACATGGCGACGAGGTCGATCCCGATCGTGGCGTGACGGCCGGCGGCGAAGGCGACCTTGAGCTTCGTCCCGACGCCGTCGGTGCCCGCGACGAGCACGGGCTCCTTCCAGCGCGCGACGTCGAGCGCGAAGAGGCCGCCGAACCCGCCGATTCCGGCCAGCACCTCCTTGCGCAGCGTCGGGCGGGCCAGCGGCTTGATGAGCTCGACCAGGCGGTCGCCCTCGTCGATGTCCACGCCTGCGTCCCGGTAGGTGAGCGTCATGGCGCCCCGCCTTACCGCGCGCCGCGAGCGACTGCAAGCGGCGCGGCCGGCGCACCGGCCGCGCGGACCGCGCGCCCGACCTGCGTTGACAGTGCTCTGCTGCATCCGTTAAGCGTTCGCCGACCGCATGGGCCAGGCCGAGCAACCTCCGACCGGCGCGCCGGGAACCGCGCCGTGAAGCTGCGCGTCCTCGGCTGCTCGGGGGGCGAGCTCCCCCGTCACCGCACCACCAGCTTCCTCCTCGACGGCACGCTCGCCCTCGACGCCGGCGCGCTCACCGCCTCGCTCTCGCTCGACGAGCTCACCCGCATCGACGACGTCCTCCTCACGCATGGTCATCTCGACCACGTGAAGGACGTGCCCCTCCTCGCCGATCTCCTCATCGGGCGGCGCGACCGGCCGGTGGTGGTCCACGCCTCCACCGGCTGCGTGGCTACCCTCCGCGACCACGTCTTCAACGACCGCCTCTGGCCCGACTTCACCCGCATCCCCGACCCGCGGCGCCCGGTGCTGCGCGTGGAGCCGTTCGATCCGCGCCGGCCCTTCCGAATCGGGCGCTACACCGTGCGCCCGGTCGCGGTCCACCATACGGTCGAGTCGATGGGCTTCGTCCTCTCCGACGGCACGGACGCGCTCGCCATCTCCGGTGACACCGGCCCGACCACCGGTTTCTGGCGGGCCGTGAACCGGGTCGAGGGGCTGCGGGCGCTGCTCGTCGAGACGAGCTTCCCCACCCGGCTGCAGGCGCTGGCGGACCTCTCCGGGCACCTCACCCCGACCACCCTGGCGGGGGAGCTCGGCAAGCTCGAGCGAGACGGCTGCCCCATCTTGCTGTACCACCTGAAGCCTGCCTATCGCGCCGAGCTGCGGCGGGAGCTCGCGACCCTGAAGCTGCCGCATGTTCGGATCCTCGCCCAAGGCGAGGAATTGAAGCTGGGACGGGACTGACATGGCCTGGTTCTCGAAGACGAAGACGCTCAAGGCGCAGGACGGCACGCGCGCGGCCCAGCAAGGGGCCACGGGCGCCGACGCGGTCTGGAAGCGGTGCGACAGCTGCAGCGAGGTCGCGTACACGCAGGACTGGGAGCGGCTGTGGAACACCTGCCCGCTCTGCGGCAACCACGAGCGGCTCCCGGTGCGCCGCCGGCTGGAGATGGTGCTCGACCCGGGCAGCTTCCGGGAGCTCGACGAGGAGCTCACGCCGCAGGACCCGCTCGGCTTCGTCGACGCGAAGAAGTACCGGGACCGGCTGAAGAGCACCGCCAAGAACACCGGCCTGAAGGACGCCTTCATCTCGGGGGTGGGGGCCATCGACGGGCGGGAGGTGTCGATCGGCAGCTTCGCCTTCGAGTTCATGGGCGGATCGATGGGATCGGTCGTGGGCGAGAAGGTGACGCGGGTGTTCGACCGAGCCTTCGAGCGGAAGGTGCCGGCGCTCGTCTTCAGCTCGACCGGCGGCGCGCGCATGCAGGAGGGGATCTTCTCCCTCATGCAGATGGCGAAGACCTCGGCCGCGCTGAACCGCTTCCGGACCGTGAGGAAGCCCTACATCTCGATCATGCTCCACCCCACCACCGGCGGCGTCGCGGCGAGCTTCGCCTGGCTGGGAGACGTGATCCTGGCCGAGCCCAAGGCCCTCATCGGCTTCGCCGGCCCGCGCGTCATCGAGCAGACCATCCGCGAGAAGCTCCCCGAGGGCTTCCAGCGCTCCGAGTTCCTGCTCGAGCACGGCATGATCGACGCCATCGTGAAGCGGCCCGAGCTGCGCGCCAAGCTCGCCCAGCTCCTCGCGCTCCTGGCGTAGACCTTGGAAGTGCACGCCTACCTGTCGTCCCTCCAGCCGCTCGCGATGCGGTTCGGGCTGGAGCGGATGGAGCGCGGCCTGGCGGCGCTCGGGCACCCGGAGCGCGGACTCCGCGCGCTCCACGTGGCGGGCACCAACGGCAAGGGCTCCACCTGCGCGATGGCGGCGGAGGCGCTGCGTCGGGCAGGCCACCGCACCGCGCTCTACACCTCGCCCCACCTCGTGCGCTTCAACGAGCGCATCGCGCTCGACGGCGAGCCGATCTCCGACGCGGCGCTGGCGCGGTGCGTGGCCGAGGTCCGGCGCGCCTGTCCCTGGCACGACGCCGGCGAGGGCGAGCGGCTCACCTACTTCGAGTTCGCGACGCTGGTCGCGCTCCTCCACTTCGCGGCGGAGGGCGCGGGCGCGGTCGTGCTCGAGGTCGGCCTGGGTGGGCGGCTCGACGCCACCAACGTGGTGCTGCCGCTCGCGTGCGCGGTGAGCCGCGTCGGGCTCGACCACACCGAGCTCCTCGGGGACAGCCTCGCCGCCATCGCCCGGGAGAAGGGCGGGATCTTCAAGCCGGGCGTCCCGGCAGTGGTCGCGCACGACCAGCCGCCGGAGGCGCTGGCCGCGCTCCGCGCCGAGGCGGCGCTGCGCGGCGCGCCCTTCGAGGTGGCCGCCGGGTCGTACCCGGGCCGCGTCGCGCTGGCCGGCCAGCACCAGCAGGCCAACGCCGCCCTGGCGGCGGCAGCGCTGCGTCTGCTCGATCGCGCGGGGCTCGCCGTCGGGGAGGACGCCATCCGGTCGGGCCTCGCCAGCGCGCGCTGGCCGGGGAGGCTCGAGCTGGTGGGCGGCGTGCTGCTCGACGGCGCGCACAACCCCGACGGCGCGGCGGCGCTGGCGGCGGCCTTGCCGGAGCTCCACCCCGGGTGCGCGGTCGAGCTCGTCCTGGGCGTGCTGGCGGACAAGGATCACGAGCGGATGCTGCGCGCGCTGGCGCCGGCGGTGCGTGCCCTCCACCTCGTCGCGCCGCGCTCGCCGCGCGCGCGGCCCACCGGCAGCTATCTGCCCCTCGCGCAGGCGCTGTTCGCGCGGGCGGATGAGCATCCCTCGGTGGCGTCCGCCCTGGCCTGCGCCCGCGCTGCGGCGGGAGGCGACGGCGTGGTCGCGCTGGCGGGCTCGCTCTACCTGGTGGGCGAGGCGCGCGAGATCCTCGGCGCCCGGTAGCGTCCGCTCACGCGGCGTGGCCGAACCGGGGGTGAACACCTACATCGGCGTAACTCGACCCCTTTTTATTGCGTCGCGCATCAGCATGCTATCGTGCCTGCGGCCTCCGACCGGAGCAAACGATGCGCCTTTCTGCCCTTCTTTTCCTGAGCCTCCTCGCCGGCGGCAGCGCCCGCGCTGCCCCCGCCGATCCGAACCTCGTGACCAAGGTCGAGGTGCAGGGGCAGGGCGGCGCGACCACCATCGTCATCCATGGGTCCCGGCCTCCCAACTTCACCACCTTCTCGATGGTCGATCCACCGCGGTTCGTGATCGACCTGTCCGAGAGCGCGCTGAAGGACGTGCCGGAGGAGATCAAGGTCGGAGACGGCACCATCCATCTCGTGAAGAACCTCGCCTACGGCTCCGGCGACAACGCCATCGCTCGCATCATGATCGCGTTCCAGCGCGAGGTCGATCCGCCCGACGTCCAGGCGAGCGGCAATTCTCTCATCGTGAAGGTCGGCCGACCGGCCGCGCCGGCGGCGGTGGTCGCGGCGCCCGCGCCTGCCCGCGCGGAGCAGGCGAGCGCCCCGGCGGCGGCGGTGGCGCCGGTCCCGGTGATCCCTCCCGTCCTCCCCGGCCTGGCCGGCGCGGCGACGCCGAGCGATCCGGAGGCGCGCACGGCCATGGAGGCGGCCGAGCGCATCGAGGCGTACACGAAGGCTCAGACCGAGGCCGAGGCGAAGACCCGCGCGCAGGCCGAGGAGCGGGTGCGCAAGGAGGCGAAGCAGGCCGCGGAGCGCGAGTCGAGGGCCCGCGCCCAGGAGGAGGCGCGCCTCGAGGCCGAGAAGTCGATGACGCCCGAGCAGCGCGCGGCGGCGCAGGCGAAGGGCGAAGCCGAGGCCAAGGCGCGCGCGGAGGAGGTCGCCCGGCAGGCGCGCGAGAACGACGAGATCCGCGCCTGGAAGGAGGCTCGGCAGGCCGAGGAGCGCCTGGCCGGCGACGGCAAGGCGCAGGTCACGCAGCTCTCCGCGGAGGCGCGCGCCGCCGAGGCGGCGCGCAAGGCGGCCGCCGCCGACCAGCTCGAGCGCACCGCCTCCCAGGCCCGCATCGACGTGCTCCGGGCCCGGGTCGAGCGCGCGCGTGGCGCAGGCGTGGCGCCCGATCCCGAGGACGTGAAGGCGCTCGCCGAGGTCGACGCGGCGACCGTGGCCGAGCAGCAGCGCGTCGCGGCGGCGGCGCGACAGAGCGAGGCGGCCGCCCTCGCCCTCGCCGAGGCAGCGAAGCAGGCGCAGGCGGCGGAGGCGCTCGCCCTCGCCGAGGCGGCGAAGCAGGGGCGCGACGCCGAGCAGGCCAAGGCGGCTCAGGAGGAGCAAGCGCGCGTCGCCGCCGAGCAGGCGAAGGCCACGGCGGACCAGGAGGCGAAGCAGGCGGAGCAGAAGCAGGCCCTGCTCCAGGCCGAGAAGGAGCAGGAGCAACGCACCGCCGCCGCCCAGGAGCAGAAGCTGGCGGCGCAGCGTGACGCCGCGGCGAAGCGGGCCGCCCAGAAGGAAGCGAAGCTGACCGCCGCCCGCGAGAAGGTGGAGCGGGCCCGGGCCGCCCGGGAAGCCAAGCTGGCCGCCGCGCGTGAAAGGGCCGAGGCCAAGCTCGCCGCCGCGCGCGAGGCGAAGGCCGGGGCCGCCGCAGCGCGCGCGGCCCGCGCCGAGGCTGGGAAGCAGGCGCGCGCCACCGCCGCGGTGGCGGCGGCGGAGAAGCCGCGCCTCATCCGCGAGGTCGGCTTCCGGCAGCTCCCGGCTGCGTCGCGCGTCTTCGTCCGCCTCTCCGACGCGCCTCGCTTCAGCATCGTCGAGGCCGGCGACAAGCTCATCCGCATCGAGCTGCCGAACACCCGCGTGGTGCGGCCGAACGACACCCGCTTCCTCGACACCTCGTTCTTCCCCGGCGCGGTGTCGATGGTGACTCCGCGCAAGCGCGGCACCGGGACCGTGGTCGAGATCGCGCTCAAGGAGAAGGTCGCCTACCAGCAGCACGTGGAGGGGGACGTGCTCGCCCTCGACTTCGAGCGGCCGGGCGCGAAGAGCGCCGCAGCCGCGCCCTGAGGGCGCGCCGGTCCGCTGGCTTGCCGGGGGCGAGGAAGCTCGCGTGAAGCGCGGCTCCGTGCGCGCTTCGTAGTAGGCTGCGCGCCGAGTGCTCGTCGCCCTGCTCGCGCTCGCGGTCGCCGCGACCCCTGCCGCTCCTGCCGCGCCCGCCGGCGCCCCTCCGCTCGAGGTGGTGGAGGCGGAACAGGTCGACTACGACCTCGCCACCGGCCGCGGCGTCGCGACCGGTCACGTCTTTCTGCGGCGGGGGGCGGTGACCCTGCGGGCGCAGGTCGCGAGCTACGACACTCGCACCGGCGAGGTGGACGCCTCGGGCAACGTGCTCCTCGCCGAGCCCGGCCGCGCGGTGACGGCGGAGCGCATGCACGTCGTGCTCGACGGCCCCTACGCCGCGCACGACGTGGTCGCCTTCCTCAAGAACGCTCCGCTCGACCTGTCGCGCTGCCGGACCCTCGACGAGGCGCGCTCCACCGGCCGAAACCGGGTGGTCCTCGGCGGCGGCGAGGTCCGCGGCGAGAGCGGCGTCAAGCACCTCGACGTCGACGGCGCGCGCATCACGCTGTGTGACTGCGGCGCCGACCCTCCCTCCTGGGAGATCCGGGCCAGCCACGCGGACATCGTGCCGGGCGAGCGGGCCATCCTGTCCTGGCCCGTCATCTACATCACACCCCGGCTCCCCTTCGTGCACGGCGCCGTGCAGGTGCCCGTGCTGGCCTTGCCCATCCTCTACCTGCCCCTGTCCGATCGCCAGACAGGGCTCCTGCTCCCCGAGCTCGGCTATGGCGGCAACGGCGGGTTCGGGATCTCGCAGCCGCTGTTCATCACCCTCGGCCGGAGCTGGGACGCGACGGTCACCGCGGACTACGTCTTCGCACCCTTCGGCTCGAAGCCGACCGACAAGGTGGTGGTGGGGCCTGGCGCGGGCCTCGAGCTGCGCTGGGCACCGGCCGAGGGAACCCGCGGCCAGCTCAAGCTGGCGTTCCTGCACGATCTGAACGAGGTGTGGCCGTCCGGCGTGGCGCAGCCGCCAGGCTGGAACCGGTTCGAGCTGGCCTTGACGCACGAAGCGCGGCTGTCCGACCGGACCTTCCTCGCCGCGTCGGTCGACCTCTTCGGCGATCCACTCTATGTGCAGGACCTCAGCAGCGACGCGCTCCTGAGGGCGCAGGAGTACCGGCGCAGCGCCGTCGCGCTGACGCACCGCGCGTCCGACCTCACCGTCGGCGCCGAGGTCGGCTACAACCTCCCGCTGCTTCACCTCAATAGCAGCAACAGCGGCGCCGCGCCCCGGGCTCCCTTCGGAGTGTTCGGGGCGGACCTCTCCACCTTCCACCGGCTGCCCGCGGCGTCACCGGGGACGAGGGCGTGGACGGCGTGGGGGTGGGCAACCGCCGCTGGGGCGCGGAGGGAGTGCTTCCCGACGCGGGGGAGCGCGACGGCCGCTGGCAGGGCCCCGGCTCGTTCTTCCCGAGCCCCTTCGCGCCATCCGAGACGGGTCCAGGTGAGAGGTTGGCCGCGAGCCGCTTCGCGGCGCGGGTGGAGCTGCGGGCGCCACTCGCCTGGCGGGCGCTCGAGCTCGAGCCCTGGTTGACCGGCACCGCGGCCAGCTACGCCTTCGAGGCTGGCCCCGGCCCACAGCTCGCTGCGCACGGGACGGCTGGCCTCGCGCTCTCGACCCGCATCGGCAGGACCTTCG
>WNGR01006938.1_pt1 | contig 12047 bp, 12 predicted proteins | sample 5407581 | NCBI WGS metagenome assembly WNGR01 (sample SAMN13153383, study PRJNA577476) | soil metagenome | isolation source: 80 cm soil or saprolite under Garry oak tree replicate 2 | place: USA:California | collected 2016-06-15
CTGGTCACGTTCCTGTCCCGGATGCTGCACCGGGAACGGGTCGCGCTGATCGGCACCTACCGGACCGACGACCTGCACCGGCGGCACCCGCTCCGGCCCGTGGTGGCCGAGCTGCTCCGGCTGCCCGGCGTCATCGCGGTCGACCTCGCCCCGCTGAGCCCCTCGGCCCTGGCCGAGCACCTGACGGCGGCCGCGCACGGCCGGATCGGCGCCACCGAGCTGAACGGCATCGTGGCCCGGGCCGAGGGCAACGCCTACTACGCCGAGGAATTGCTCGCCGCCTCGGTCAGCGGCGACCGTTCGGAGCAGAGCCTGCCCGCCGGACTGGCGGCGCTGCTGCTCAGCCGCGTGGAGCAGCTCTCCGATGCCGCCCAGCGGGTGCTCCGCGCGGCTGCCGTGGCCGGCCGCAAGGCCGACGACGAGCTGGTCCAGGCCGCGTCGGGCCTGGTGTCGGCCGAGTACGAGGCCGCCGTTCGGGAAGCCGTCACCCACCAGCTCCTCGTGCCCGACGGCACCGAGGGCTACGTGTTCCGGCATGCCCTGCTGCGCGAGGCCGTCTACGGCGACCTGCTGCCGGGCGAGCGCACCAGGCTGCACGGCACGATGAGCGCGCTGCTGTCCGACGAGCACCGGCTGACCATGCCCGGAACGTCCGCCGAGCTGGCCCAGCACTGCCTGGCCAGCCACGACATTCCCGGGGCGTTCGCCGCCTCCATCCGGGCGGGTGAGGAGGCGGAGCGCCTGGGCGCGCCGGCCGAAGCGCACCGGCACTACGACCAGGCGCTCGCCCTGTGGGAGCGGGTGACCGAGCCGGAGCAGACGGCCGGCATGGCCCGCGGCAAGCTCGGCCTGCTGTCCGCGACCAACGCGGCGGACAGCGGCGACGTCGACCGGGCCGTGCACCTGCTCCGGCGGCTTCGGCAGGCCCTCGCCCAGGCCGACAAGAAGCACGAGGAAGTGAACCTGGCCAGCCGGATCGGTGAGCGGCTCGCCTTCTACCTGTGGACGATCGACGACGCCAAGGCCGCCGCCGAAGCCGTCGAGATCGCCAGCGCGACCGTGGACGAGACGCCCGCGGACCCGCCGACCTGGCAGTACGCCCGGGCGGTGGCCACCTACGCCAACACCCTGCTGGTCGACGACGACTTCGACGTAGTCCGGGAGCAGGCCGAGAACGCGCTCGCCGCGGCCCGCGCGGCCAACGCCCCCTGGGTGCAGGCCGACGCGCTCGTCACCCTGGGTTTTCTCAGCAACCGCGAGGGCCGAAACGACGAGGCCATCAAGCTGCTGACCGAGGCACACAAGCAGGCCCGCGACGCGAAGGTGCTCGGCGTGGAACTGCGAGCCGCGTACCATCTGGCCCGGGCGCACCTGGAACACGGCGACCTGAAGGCCGGCGGGGCCGTGGCGCACGAGGGCACCAAGCGGGCCAACCAGACCGGGCTCGGCCTCGCGCCGTACGGCACCGACGTCCAGCACCTGCACTTCCAGTGCCACTACGCCGACGGCAAGTGGGACCACGCCCAGGAGATCGCGGATGGCTTCCCGGTCCGGGTCACCAGCATTCCCGAGGCCTCGCTGTCCTCGATGGCGCTGTTCATCGACGTCGCGCGCGCCAACCCGGTGGTGGAGGAGCGGCACGCCTGGATCGAGCCGTTCCTGTCGGCCCACGGGTTCGACGGGTTCATCGCGCGCGGGCTGATCGCCGAGCATGCCCTCTGGCAGGGCGACGTCGAGGAGGCACTAACGCAGGCGCGCGCCGCGCTCGACCTCGTCTACGAGCCACCCTGGGGTTTTCATCCCTCGGCCATCCGGCCGGCCACCGTCGCGATGTGCGCCCTGGCCGACCGGGCGGTGCAGGCCAGGGCCGCCGGCGACGACGCGGCCGCGGCCGCGGCGGTCACCGCGGCGGGCGAACTGCTGCAGATCGCCCGCGAGGGGGCCGCGTTCCCCAAACGGCCCAAGTTCATCCTCGGGCCGGAGGGCCGGGGCTGGCTGGCCCGGGCCGAGGCGGAGTACCGCCGGGCCGACGGCGGCAACGACCCGCAAGCATGGCGGGCGGTCCTCGACGCGTTCGGTCCCGGCTATGTCTACGAAACGGCCCGCGCCCAGTGGCGGCTGGCCGAGGCGCTGGCCGAGGCGGGCCGCCGGGACGAGGCGGCGGAGCAGTGGCACGAGGCGGTGCAGACGGCGGACAGGCTCGGCGCCCGGCCGCTCCGCCGGGCCCTCGACGACCTGGCCCGCCGGGCCAGGATCGGCGTCGCCGAGGCGCATGGCGACGGTGAGGTGCTGGCCTCGCTGACCAGCCGGGAACGCGAGGTGCTGCGGCTCATCGCCGCGGGCCGCAGCAACAGGGAGATCGCTTCCGTGCTGTTCATCGCGCCGAAGACGGCCAGCGTGCATGTGTCTAACATCTTGGGCAAGCTCGGCGCCGCCAGCCGTACCGAGGCCGCCGCCATCGCGCACCGCGAGGGCCTGATCTCGCAGCCCGCCCAACCCTCAGGACGCTGACATCCCCGCGCTCCCGATCCGCGGGAACGGCTCGGTCGAGAAGATCACCTCGACCGGCACCTCGAAGTACGCCGCGAGCCGCAGCGCCAGGTACAGGCTCGGGCTGTACTCGCCGCGCTCCAGGTAGCCCACGGTCTGGTAGTGCACGTTGAGGGCCTCAGCCAGCTGGCGGCGCGAGATCCCGCGCTCGGCCCGCAGCATCGCGATGCGGTTGTAGATGGTCTCACTCATGGCTGGCACATCACCCTACGTGCTGCAGGGCCTTCTCGCGGCGCGCGGCCACGCTCGACCCGGACTCGCGCCGCGCCACCCGGCGGAGCAGGATCGGCGCCACCAGGAGCCCGGCGATGGCCCACGCGCCGAGCACGCCAAAGGTGGCCAGGTGCCGCCAGGAATGCCCGATCTCCACCGAGGCCAGGCCGGCGGGCAGCAGGGCCGAACGCGTCCCGAGCCCCAGCCAGTACAGCGGGAACACCTTGTCGTGCGGGGTCCACAGCATGACGGTCAGCAGGATCGCCGTGAAGACCAGCTGTGTCACCAGGTCGTTCGGTGTGGTGAAGGTGTGCTTCAGCTCGATCCAGCCGCGCCGCACGCCCGCCCGTACCGCTACCCAGCTCGTGTTCATCGCGCCACCACCGAGAACTTCCTGATCGCGTCGTCGCCGTCCAGGCCGGAACCGTAGCCCCCCGATTCGGCCTGCCGGACCAGCGCCATGTACGTGTCCTCCAGGCTGGCCCGCCGCACCTCCAGGTCCTCCACGGACTCGCGAGCACGAGATCCTCGGCCGGTTCCCCGGGCGCGCGCCGCGCCGCGCCCGGCGAAAGGACGCCCGACCAGTTGAGCACCGACATATAGCACCCACCACCCGTATATTGACCCTGCAACGAACGATAGCAGATGTACTACATATCAGCCAAGGCTTATTAGGCCGCCGGTGATCGGCCCAGCTCGGCTCAGCGGGGAGCTAGCCCGGCGAGGATTTCCCCGGCCCGTTCGGCCGCCGCATCCGGCGCCACCGCGGGGTTGCCTACCTGCGGATCCCAGTTCAGGTCGTAGAACAGCTCGGTGACCCCCTGCCCGGCCAGCCACGCGCTGTCCTCGCGGATCTGCTCGTAGCTCCCGGAAAGCAGGCGCCGACCGCCGTCCGGCCCCTTAGCCTCGGCTCCGGCCAGGACCACGCCCCGGCAGATGATGCGCACCGCGTCCGGGTCCCGGCCCGCGGCGGCGGCCGCCTCCCCGATCACGCGGACCGCCTCGCTGATCTTGGTCAGGTCGGCGCGGCTGGAGGTGATCCAGCCCTCCGCGATCCGCCCGGCGCGCTCCATGGCCGGCCGGGACATGCCGCCGAGCAGCACCGGCGGCCCAGGCTGCTGAACGGGCCTGGGGTCCTGCCGTCCCGCCGGGACGGTGTAGAACTCGCCGTCGAACGAACTGACCTCGTCGGCCCACAGCGTCCGCAGCACGGCCAGGTACTCCTCGGTCCGGGCGCCGCGCCTGGCCGTGGAGCCGCCGGTCACCGCGAACTCCTCCGGCATCCAGCCGATGCCGAGCCCGAGGTCGAGCCGCCCGCCGGACAGCACGTCGACGGTAGTGGCCTGCTTGGCCAGGTAGGCAGGGGAGACGAAGGGCAGGTTGAGGATGGCCACGCCGAGCCTGATCCGCGACGTCCGGGCGGCCACGAACCCCAGGGCTACCATCGGGTCGAGCACGCTGCGGTACACCGGGTCCATGCCGGAGCCCTCGGGGACCAGCAGGCGCTGGAACGTCCACAGGGACGCGTACCCGGCCTCCTCGGCCTGCTCGGAGAAGGCGGCGAGGTATCCGGGGGTGGCCCAGGCGCCCGCGACCGGGGCGCCGAATCCGATCTTCATGACCCTCACCCTAGTGAAGGGCCCTCTTAGACTCCTGTCATGCCCGAAGAGTTCCCGCTGCCCGTCACCGAACGCACCCGGCACCATCGGCTGCGCGAGCAGGGCAGCACCGATCGCGCGGACCTGGCGGCCATCCTGGCCGCTGGGGTGATCTGTCACCTCGGCGTCGTGGTGGACGGCTACCCGATGGTCGTGCCGACCGTATACGGGCTGGACGGTGACACGCTGTACCTGCATGGCTCGGTGGCCAGCCGCAGCCTGATCGGCGCCCCGCAGGCTACCGTCTGCGTGACCGTGACCCACGTGGACGGGCTGGTGCTGGCCAGGTCGGTGTTCGAGCACGCGGTCAACTACCGCAGCGCGATGATCTACGGCGCGCCCCGGCCGGTGACGGACCGGGAGGAGAAGCTAGCCGGGCTGCGCGCCCTGTCCGAGCACATCGTGCCCGGCCAGTGGGACTACGCCCGCCGCCCGAACAAGAAGGAACTGGCCAAGACCTCGCTGCTCGCCCTGGCCCTGGCCGAGGCGTCGGTGAAGATCCGCACCGGCCCGCCCGACGACGGCGACTCCCCCGACGCGGCCCTGCCGGTCTGGGCCGGCGTGCTGCCGCTGGCCGCCGCCTGGCAGGACCCGGAGCCCGATCCGGTGCTCCCGCCCGGGATCCCGCTGCCCCCGCACATCGCCGCCCTGGTCCGCCGCCCGCCGGGATGACCACCGCTCCAGTGCAGCCGCCGCTCTCCGCGAGCGGCCGCTACATCGTCGACGCGCACGGGCGGCGGGTCCGGCTGGCCGGGGTGAACTGGTACGGCGCGCACGAGGACGACGGCGTGGCGCCGGGTCTTGACCGCGCCGACCGCCACACGCTGGCCCGGCGGATCGCCATGCACGGCTTCAACAGCGTGCGACTGCCGTTCAGCCTGTGGATGACCGAGCAGGCGGCTCCGGTCCCGGACGAGTACCTGGCCGCCAACCCCGACCTGTCCGGGGCTACGCCGATGCAGGTCTACGACGCCTGCGTCGAGGCGCTCACCGGTGCAGGCCTGATCGTCATCCCGAACTGCCACACTCTCGACGCCGGCTGGTGCTGTTCCGAAAGCGACGAGAGCGGCCTGTGGTTCAACAACCGCTGGCCGGCCGCGAAGTTCTTCGCCGCCTGGCAGTCGATCGCGGCGCGGTACAAGGCCAACCCGCTGGTGGCGGGGATGGACATCATGAACGAGCCCAGGCGGTCCCGGGTGGGCTGGCGGGTCCTGACGCCAACCTGGGGAACCCGGCCCAAGACCGATCTCGCCGCGATGTACACCGCGGTCGGGAACCTCATCCACGAGGTCAGCCCGGAGGTGCTGATCATCTGCGAGGGTCTCGGCTTCGCCGCCGACCTGACCGGCGTGGCCAGCTACCCGGTGCGACTGGAGCGTCCGGGCAAGGTCGTCTACAGCCTGCACGACTACGCCTGGTACCACCCTGCGGAACAGCCCAGGGCGGCGTACCTCGAGCAGATGGAACGCGCGGGCGGGTACCTCCTCAGCCAGCAGATCGCCCCGGTGTGGATCGGCGAGTTCGGCAGCGACACCAAGTCCCTGGCTGGTTTCTCCGGGGTGTGGTGGAACAACTTCGCGGCCTGGGTGACCGCTCAGGACGTGGACTGGTGCTGGTGGGCGCTCAACCCGACGCAGCCGCGCGGCACCGTCCCGGCGACCGGGCAGCACCGTTCCGACTGGGGTGATCAAGAGCCGTGGGGCCTGCTCGCCCCGGACTGGCGCGGCGTCGCGAACCCGGCGGTGCTGGACATCCTGAAGGAGATGATCCCGGCCCGCACCGGTCCCGGCGTTGTACCCTGATTGAAGGCAGCCACGTCTGCCCGATCCGAGCTGCGACGGTCCCGGCGCCGGTCGCAGCGCCTGAGGACAAGAGCGGCACAGCCCTCGCGTGGACTCCTCACCTAGTCTTCATCGCGACCACTGACGGTGGCGAGCGCCGGGCGGATGCCACCGGTCTGGGGATGCGATGTCACACGACAAGATCAAGGCCGCGGCCCGTGAGCGGGCGGCGCGCACCGGCGAGCCGTACGCCGCCGCCAGGCGCCAGGTGATCGCCGAGATCCGCGCGGCCGCGGCGGCCCACGAGGAACTGGGCCCTGAGTACAGCGACGCGGTGGTGGCATCCTTCCTCGAGCGGGTCGAGCAAGAGATAGACGCGCGCGTGGACGCCCGGATGGCCGGGGCGCGCCGCCCGGGCGCGCCGGCCGGCCAGGACAGCAAGCGTGCCCTGCTGCGGGGTATCGCGATCGGCATCGTCATCGGCCTGATCGTCGGGGTCGGCGGCAACCCGGGCGAGCAGGTGCATCGCCGCGTGCTGCTCCTGGCCGCCGTCGTGCTGACGATCGCGGTGACCTACGCGGTCGGTGCGGCCCGCGCCTGGCGGAGGCTGGCGAACCAGCGCGATGCCCGCCGGCCGGTGCTCTAGCCGAGCCCCGCCCGGGCGTCAGCCCAGTTTAGGCAGTACCGCGGCGGCCAGCCGCTCCATCTGCTCGCGCTGGTCGAACAGCGCGGTGAACAAGATGAGCTCCGCCCCCGCCTCGGCCACCTTGTTCACCTCGGCGATGCACGTGGCGGCCGTGCCGGTGACCGTGGCCGCCTCGATGGCCGGCACCCGCTGCCCGTAGATGCCTTCCAGGGCGGCGTTCATCCGGTCCCGCGCCCGCTCGGCGTGGTCGTCGATGCCGATGTAGACGCGCTTGGCGATCGGGAAGCTGTCCGCGGCCCGGCCCGCCTCGGCCACCGCCCGCCTGACGATCTGGACCTGCTCGGCGAACTTATCGGTAGAGGAGGAGCCGGCCCCGAAGAAGCCGTCGCCCATCCGCACGGCGCGCCGCAGCGCCGGTTCGCTGGCCCCGCCGAACCACAGCCGCGGGTACGGCTTCTGGAACGGCTTGGGCTCCATCGGCGCGTTCTCGAGCTGCCAGAACTCGCCCTGGAAGGTCACCCGGGGTTCGGTCCACAGCGCCTTCATCAGGTTGACGCCCTCGGTGAACCGCGCCACGTACCGGGCCGGGTCCACGCCGAAGGCGGCGAACGGGCGGCCCCGGCCGCCGGTGCCCACGCCGACCTCGATCCGTCCGCGGCTGAGCTGGTCCAGCGTGCTCAGGCTCTTGGCCAGGTGCACCGGGCTATGCAAGGTGGACACGAACACCACGCACCCCAGCCGCATCCGCTCGGTGCACGCGGACGCGTAGGTCATCGTCTCGATCGGGCTGAGCTGCGGGCCGAAGCCGAGCGTCGATTCCTGGGTCCAGGCGCTCTCGAAGCCGAGCTCCTCGGCCCGCGCGAAGTACTCGCGGAAGGAGGCCGGGTCGAACTCGCCGTCGGCGTAGAACTGCGGGATCGCGATCGCGAACTTCATGGGCAGCAGCGTATCTCGGATGCTGATGGGACAATCAGGCGGTGAGCGATCTGGCCGAACGGCTCCGCGGGATCTGCCTGGCCCTGCCCGAGGTCACCGAGCGGCCCAGCCATGGCGCGCCGACGTGGTTCGTCCGCGGCAAGAGCTCCTTCGTGACGCTCTGGGCCGACGGCCATCACGATAACCAGTTCCCGCACCTGTGGTGCGCGGCGCCACCCGGGGCGCAGCAGGAGCTCATAGCGTCCGACCCGGAACGTTTCTTCCGGCCGCCGTACGTCGGCGGCCGCGGCTGGATCGGCGTCCGCCTGGATCGCGACGCCGACTGGGCCGAGATCGCCGAGCTCTGCCAGGACGCCTACCGCGTCATCGCGCCCGCCCGGCTGGCCGCCCAACTGGACCGCTAACCCCGCCCGGCTACCCCAGGACGGCCCGCGTGATCTCGGCGGCGCAGCCCCAGGCCATCGAGATGCCGGCGCCGCCGTGACCGTAGTTGTGCCACAGCACGCCGTCGCCGAACGGCTCGGATTCCAGCCGCACCTCCGGCCGCAACGGCCGCAGGCCGACCCGGTGGCCGAGGATCTCCACCCCGTGCAGGCGGGGTTCGATGGCGGCGCATCCGGCCACGATTCTCTTCGCTACCTCCGGCTTCGGGTCCGTGTCCCAGTTCCCCTCTTCGTTCGTGCCGCCGAGCAGGATCTGGTCACCGTGCGGGAACATGTAGACGATCCACGGCGGTTCGGGATCCCGGCTGATGAGGAACTCCTCGATGCCCGGGTTGGCGGCGATGACCACCTGCCCGCGCACCGGAATCACCGCCGGATCGGGCACCAGGTCGTGGGCGGCGGCGCCGGAGCAGTTGACGACGACCGGGGCGGCGCCGGCCAGGCCGGCCAGCGAGGCAACGGGGGAGACCTCGAGGGTGCCGCCCGCCCGCTCGAACCTGGCGCGCAGGTAGTCCAGGTAGACCGGCATGGTGGCCAGCGGCGCGGTGTAGTGGAACCCACTGGTGAAGCCGTCCGGCAGTTCGGACTCCTCGCAGTCCCGCACGTCGGTCAGCAGCCGGGTCCAGTAGTACGGCTCGAGCGGGGCGCGGGAGACCTCCCGGCCGGCCGCCAGCCGTACCCCGGTGCCGGGTTCCGCGGCGAGCTTGGACAGGACCTCGAGCCCGACCCGGCCCCACTCCGTCACCCGGTCCGGCGGGCCGACCTTCACTGCACCCCAGACTGCCCCGGCCGCCACCGACGTGGTCTGCGCGGGCAGCGCGGCCGTCCTGATCCTCACGCTGAGCCCGGCCTCGGCCAGGCTGATCGCCGTGGTGAGGCCGACTACCCCGGCCCCGATTACGAGAACGTCCATGAGCCGACCGTATCCCGTGCTCCCGGGGCGCCGGCGAGAGGAGCCGGCGAGGTCACCAGTGCAGGCCTATCAGTGCAGGCCTATCAGTGCAGGCCTATCAGTGCAGGCCTATCAGTGCAGGCCTATCCACAGCAGGACGCCGATGACGGCCAGCAGGACGGCCGCGCGCACGATGTGCAGGCTCATCGGGGTATCCGAGCGCCGCACCCAGCCCCGGGCGGAGATGGGTGCCACGCCGGGAAGGCCGGCGCCCGCAGGATCAGAAGGCCCATGGCCGTGCCCGCCCGGGACGTGCCCGCCTCCGACGTGGCCACCGCCGACGTGCCCTCCACCGTGCATGTGTGCCCCCTTAGCTCATGCCGCTGGATGCCAGGATCGTCACATGCCGGTCATGGGGTGTCAAACGATTACGCTGACGTGCGGAAACGCGTCGCGTACTAGCGCGGGCGGACCAGGGTGAAGGTCTCGAACTCGGTGTAGTCCGGGGTCGGTGCTCCCTTGTCGCCGGTGCCCGGGTTGACCGGGTCCGCGCCCACCGCGTGGTAGTGCGTGACCTTGATGCTGGGCTCGCCGCCCGAACCCGAGCCCGAGCCCGAGCCCGGGTCGACGTCGAAGACCGCGATCCCGTAGCCGGTGGCCGTGTCGCGCCGGGCCGACCAGACGGCGTCCTCGACCGCGTCCGCCGCCGCCCGGGTGAAGACGCCCGGCGTTGACGTGGCGACGGGCCGGTCGGCCGTGGTGAACACCTTGGCCTGGCGCTGACCGTCGGCGGTGTCGGTGCCGTACTCATCGAGCGGGGCGTCGGTGCCGCCGCAGCCGAGGATGAGGTGCACGGTGCCGTGCCTGGTGTCGAACACCCCGCTGTCGGTGGTCGTCACCGGGCGCGGCCGCAGGGTGTTGACCGCCGCCCCGGTGGCCACCTCGCGGCCGGCGTCGGTGTCGGCGCCGCGCACCGGGAAGGAGCGCTCGTAGTCGTGGTCATGGCCGCACAGCACCAGGTCCACCTGGTACCGGTCGAATAGCGGCAGCCACTCCTGGCGGATGCCGAGGTCGGAGCCGTTGCCGGTGGATGAGGAGGAGGCGGCGCACTGGTGCATCTGGACGATGATCCAGTCCACCGTCTCGTCCCGGCGGCCAGCGGCCAGCGTCCGCTCCAGCCAGGCGGTCTGCGCCCCGCCGGAGTAGCCCCTGATGTAGAACGACGTGCCCGGCTTGATCGCGGGATGGCCGGTGCCCGCGGCCGGGACCAGCGCCGCCGGGCCCGCCACGAACGCGGCCGCGTCCTGGAGGACCACGTCGTCGGCGTCGAGCGAGACGAACAGCACCGAGCCGATGCGGAAGGAGTACCAGCGGCCGCCGAAGCCTGGCACGCGGTTGTCCGGCAGGGTGTAGCGGGACAGGTAGGAGGTGAAACCCTGCGGCCCGTTGTAAAACTCGACCTCGTGGTTGCCCGGGCACGGCATCCAGGGCCGGCTGGCCGCTGACGTCTGGTTGTTGTTGCCGAAGTCGCGCCACACCTCGGGCTGCACCGTGGGGTTCAGGTTCGCGTAGCACAGGTCGCCGCTGAGCAGGTGGAACAGCGGCTGGAAGGATTCCACCGCCTCGACCGCGTAGGCGCTCTGGCCGTAGGAGAGCACCCACGCGGTGTTGGGGGTGGCCAGGTCACCGAAGCTGGTGAAGCGGAACGGGGCCCGGCCCACCGGGGCGGTGCGGAACGTGGCGCTGAACGGGTCGGCAGCGTTGCCGTCGTTGTCCGCGGTCACCGCGTAGGCGTACGTGGCGCCGGGCCGCAGGCCGCCGACGCGGGCATGGTAGGTCCAGACCGTCTCGCCGCTGATCCCGTCGGTGTAGGGGCGAGGCTCGGCCGGGATGACCCGCTGCCCGATCCGCACCCGTGGCCGCCTCGCCTGGCCGGGGGAGGCCCAGGAGACGACGACCCCGGTGGCCGGGTTCTCGCTCCAGGTGAGGTGGACCTGCTCGGGAGTGCCGTCGCTCGCGGCGCGCGACCGCCGCGCCCGGGTGGCCGCCTTCGCCGGGCTGACGGCGGCCGCGAGCAGGCCGGTGCCGCCGGCGCCGGCCAGCACCTGACGGCGCGACATAGGCGAATGCGAACGCGGCGGGCGGTCTGGGCTTTCCGGCACGATGGAAAGTTAGCGCCGGAGAGTGAACACCGGATGGCGGGCCGGGACTGCCGGCTCCGCCATCCGATGAATTGTGCGACTCAGGGACTTTCGGAGCCCAGAGGGCTCAGATGCGCGTCCACGCCTCAGTGAGCACGGCGCGCAGGACCTGCTCAATCTCGTCGAAGTGCTCCTGCCCGCAGATAAGCGGCGGCGCCAGCTGGATGACCGGGTCGCCGCGGTCGTCGGCGCGGCAGACAAGCCCGGCGTCGAACAGCGCCTGGGACAGGAAGCCGCGCAGCAGGCGCTCGGACTCGTCGTCGCTGAACGTCTCGCGCGTGGCCTTGTCCTTGACCATCTCGATGCCGTAGAAGAAGCCGGCGCCGCGGATGTCGCCGACGATCGGCAGGTCGTACAGCTTCTCCAGGGTGGAGCGGAACGCGGCCTCGTTCGCGCGGACGTTCCCCAGCAGGTCTTCCTTCTCGAAGACGTCCAGGTTGGCCAGGGCTACCGCGGTCGACACCGGGTGGCCGGCGAACGTGATTCCGTGCAGGAACGTGGCCGTCCCCGCGTTGAACGGCTCCATCAGCGCGTCGCTGACCAGCATGCCGCCCAGCGGCGAGTAGCCCGACGTCACGCCCTTGGCGAAGGTGATGATGTCCGGCTGGTACTCGTACCGCTGAGACCCGAAGTAATAGCCGAGCCTGCCGAACGCGCAGATCACCTCGTCGGAGACCAGCAGCACGCCGTACCGGTCGCAGATCTCCCTGACCCGCTGGAAGTAGCC
>WNGR01013292.1_pt1 | contig 12047 bp, 13 predicted proteins | sample 5407581 | NCBI WGS metagenome assembly WNGR01 (sample SAMN13153383, study PRJNA577476) | soil metagenome | isolation source: 80 cm soil or saprolite under Garry oak tree replicate 2 | place: USA:California | collected 2016-06-15
CATCGCCGCCGCCTTCGCCGGGCACCCCGCCGGCAACCTGACCCGGGACGAGGTCCTGGACAACGTCACGTTCTACTGGCTGACGAACACCGGGGTTTCCTCCACCCGCCTGTACTGGGAGAACACGGTCGGCTTCTTCGACGTCAAGGGCGTCTCGATCCCGGCCGCGGTGAGCACCTTCGCGCACGAGATCTACCAGGTCCCCCGCAGCTGGGCCGAGCGGGCCTACCCCAAGCTCATCTACTTCAACGAGCTCGACCGGGGCAACCACTTCGCCGCCTGGCAGGAGCCAGGGCTGTTCTCGGCCGAGCTGCGCGCCGCGTTCCGGTCCCTGCGCTAGCCGGCCGTCACCCGGACGCCGGCGCATCCCTTTCCCGGCGGGACCCGGGTGGCCGCATTCCGGCCTCCCGGCCCGCCGGGGGCACCAGTGCGACCACGACGAACCGCAAGGATCTGTCATGACAGCACGCTGGCCGGCACCCGCCGGGCTGCACACGTCACCGGCCCGGCTGCCCGTCGAGGGCAAGGCTGCCCTCTTTGGACGGCGCGACCGGGTGGCTCAACTCACCGCCGCTGACCACGGCCGACCTGCACGGGAAGGTCATCCTGGTCAACTTCTGGACCTGCACCTGCATCAACTGGCTCCGCCAGCTCCCCCGCCTCCGCGCCCGGGCCGGGAACTACCCCGGCCACCGGCTGGCCGTGATCGGGGCGCACACCCCCGAGTCCGGCTTCGAGCACGACCTGGACAACGTCCGCCGCGCCGCGCACGACGTGCGGACCGGATACCCGGTCGCGGCCGACAACGACTACGCGATCTGGGGTGCCTTCGCCAGCCACTACCGGCCCGCCCCGTACTTCGCCGGCCCGCAGGGGCGCATCCGGCACCACCACCTCGGCGAAGGCCAATACCCGCAGCCGGAAATGATCATCCAGCAGCTCCTGGCCGAGGCGGGAACGACCGGCCATGACCATGAGCCTGTGCCGGCCGAGGCCCGGGGGCCGAAGCCCCGGCCGGCTGGGCCACGCTGCGATCACCCGGCCATGAGGTTCTCGCCATGCCGCACCCCAGCACAACGCACCCTCGATTCCGGGACACGAGATTCTGCCAGGGCGGAACGCGACTGACGCGACAGAACCTCCCACGCTCTCACGCAACTGCGCGGGTACAGGGGCTTCCCGAGGGTTGAGTTCAGGCGGTGATCACCCGGAGCTCGACAGCGCGTGCGTCAGCTCCCGGCGCGAGTGGATCCCGAGCTTGTTGAACGCGTTGCGCAGATGCCACTCCACGGTGCGCGGGCTAAGGAAGAGCCGGGTACCGATGTCCGGATTCGATAGGCCCTCGCGGGCCAGGCGCGCGATCTGCCGCTCCTGGGCGGTGAGAACGTCGCGCGTCGCGACGGTCCGCTTGCGCACTTTTTCCCCGTCGCAAGCAGCCCACCCCTGGCCCGCTCGGCGAATGCCTCCATCCCGATCGACGCGAACTGGTTGTGGGCGGCACGAAGCTGGACGCGTGCGTCGACCCGGCGATTCTCGCGGCGCAACCACTCCCCGTAGAGCAGATGAGCCCGGGCGAGCTCGGGACGCCGCCGGGTCCTTGCCAGTCTCTCGATCGCCTCGCGATACAGGCGCTCGGCACTCTCACCCTCGCTCAAGAGTGCCCGGCAGCGCGCTTCCATTCCCCTGCCCCAGTCGGTGCTGGAGGGCGCGGTGGCCGCCATCACGCGCTCGAGCGCACCGGCCGCGAGGTCGGCCCTCGCGGTGCGGACCGCCGCTTCGATCAGCTCAGTCAGTGCCCAGGGGGTGACGTGGAGCTGCGGTGTCTCCTCGGCCGCTCGTTGGGCCGAGGCGAGCCCCCGGTCGTAGCGGCCAAGCCCGTTGAAAAGGATTGCGCTCACCCACTCGGCCCACTGGACGCTAAGCCCCTGACCGCCTGTTCCGGCTTCACGGATCGTGGACTCGATCAATGGCGAGGCGTCCCTTTGGCCTCGGAGCGCGGCGAGCAACAGCTGGGCATAGGGTGCAATGTGGGTCCCAGTCGCCTTTGTGATCGCTTCGGCCTCGGCGATCGCGACGGCAGCAGCGCCAAAGTCGCCGCACCACGCGACGAAGATTCCCCAGTCGGCCAGGTCGATCGGCAGTCGGGCCAGCGCGCCCGCGTCGCGGGCCTCCTTGAGATTGCGCGCGCTGATGGCATGCCAGCTGTCCTCATCCCAGAGGATATTGGGCGGGATTGTCGTCATCCAGCCCCAGCGGAAGTTCTCCTCGCCCGGAGACGCTTCGTCCGCAAACGCGGCCGTTGCCCGCCTCAGCAGTGGCGCCGCCGCGGCATGTCCTTCCGTGACGAAGGTGGTGAGGCCATCGAGCAGCAGATCGGATGGACGGAGCGGGCGGGTCGGCCGCGGAGCCGATGTGGCGGCACGGGATACCTCGACCAGGCTGCCGGCGGAGGCCAAGCGACCGGCGAACAGCGCAGCTCCCCACGCGTCGAGATAGGTCTCGCGCGCGAGCTCGGGGTCGAGCCCCTCAAGGCGTTGGGCAGCTTTCAAGAGCAGTGTCGGCGCAGTGGTCCCCATGCTCGACGCGAACGCGATCTGACCCCTGAGCAACTCCACATGCGCCATCTGCAGCTCGTCTGGCGTCGAGGCCTCGGCCAACGCCAGAAGCTCGAGCGCGCCCTCAATGATGCCGGCATGCAAGCTTGCTTGGGCAGCGGCAAGCCCACGCCGCACCCGCTGCTTGGGATCGCCCGACAGAACGACAGAGCGATGCAGGAACGCGGCTGCCGCGCCAGGCCGCTGCGCGCCTGCGCGCGGCTGGCGGACTGCTCGAGCGCCGCGGCGACCGGCTCGTTGGGCCCCGCTGCGGCTGTGGCCAGATGCCACGCGCGACGGTCGGGGTCGACGCTGCGGTCGGTCGCCTCTGCCAGGGCCAGATGGATCTCCCGGCGTTGCTCTCTGGTCGCTGTTCGGTATACGGCCGAGCGCACCAGCGGATGGCGGAAGGTCACGCGCGGGCTCAGGGCCAGGAGCCCGTCGGTTTCCGCATCAATCGCCGAGACCGCGATGCCGAGTTGCTCAGAAGCGCGCAGCAGAAGCAGCGGATCACCGATGGGCTCTGCCGCCGCAAGCAGCAACAGACGACGCGCATCGTCGGAGACCGCGCTGACACGTCGTACGAAGCTCTCCTGGATCCGCCCCGACATTGCTTGCGCCTCTGGCAGCCCGAAGCCTCCAGCCAGCTGCGTCGCCGTCAATCCGCGTGGCAACTCGAGCAACGCCAACGGATTTCCGCGCGTCTCCGCGATGATCCGGTCAAGGACGCGCTCATCCAGCTTGAACCGCAGCGTCGAGCGCAGCAATGTACGGGCATCACCGTTGCGCAAGCCGCGCACATCTAGCCCGTCCACGTGCTGGAGCTCCAAGCCCGGTTCGCGCGCTGCGAACACGAACCCCACCCGCTCAGCGAGCAGGCGGCGAGCGACAAAGGCCAGCGTCAACGCCGAAGCCCGATCCAGCCACTGTGCATCATCGACGACACACAGCAGCGGACGCTGCTCCGCCTCTGCCGCGAACAAACTCAGCACCGCCAACCCGACGAGAAATCGGTCCGGCGCGGTCCCGTCGCTCAGCCCGAACACGGTCTCCAGCGCGCGACGCTGCGGAGCCGGCAGCTCCTCGATGCGATCGAGCAACGGTGCGCACAACTGATGCAAGCTGGCGAACGCGAGCTCCATCTCCGACTCCACCCCCACCGCCCGTACGACCCTCAGATCTGACGCCGACGTGACGAGATACTCCAACAGCGCCGTCTTCCCAATCCCAGCCTCGCCCCGTAGCACCACCGATCGGCTCTCGCCACGGCGGATCGCCGAGACCAAGTCATCCAGCAACGCGCACTCACTCGTCCGCCCGCGCAAACCACCCGGCGGGCCTGGTACGTGGAGACCGCTCTCCATTAGCAGCGCCTCGGTGAGGTCGGCCTGGCGCGACTACCGTCAGCGCCGCGTTCGCTGCCGCCTCGGTGTTCATCACGCTGCCATCGGACACGAATAGGTTCGGCACATCCGGCGCGCGGCCGAACTCGTTTCCGATGCCCGTCCTCCGGCCGCGCGCGCATGCGAGCGGTGTCGAGGTTGTGACCAGCGGGATATGGCGCGGACCCCGAACGTGCGCGTCGCATCGCGGCGTCGTAGACCGACCCGCCCGCGACGTAGGGGTGTTCGCGCATCGCCAAGTAGTTCTGGTGGTCGTTGAAATGCACGTTCGGAACCCGCAGGCCGAACCGGTCGCGCACGTCGCGCTTGAGCGTGATCCGGTTGCTCTCTTGCGGCATGGCTTCGCCCATCAGCCACCTTCCGACCATGTGGTCCTACTCTCGATGATCTCAGCGAAGTCGCGTCTCCGGGCCCCCGGGATCAAGAAATTGGCGAGGGATGCGCGCCCGAGCGAGTGCAGCTGTATGTAATAGCCGCCGACGAAGCCCTCCAGCACCTGGAGCTGCTCGTCCGGCGAGAGAACGGACGGACGGCCGTCACTTGGGGGCTGAAGGGCCCTCCTCGATCGTCCGCGCGGCCACGGGAACCTCGCGTGCGACCTCGGCTACCTTTTCGCCGTCCCGCACGTAGACGTCGCCGGGCAACGCTTCGAGCGGGTACATCGTGGGAGCGGCAACGGTGATCGTCGCGATCGTTCGGCCGCTAAGCATCGCTGTCTCGGATGTATCCGCGCTCGCCCCGTCCACTCGAGCCCTTAGCTGGGCACTCGGTCCGCAGCGGTTCTTCAAGCGACGGCCTCTGCCGAAACGAAGGAGGTGCGCAAGCCGCGCCTGCCGTCGATATCGCCATCCGTAATTCGGAAGTACCGCCCGGGCACTCTCCCTGCCGAATCTGGTTCGGCACCCGGCCGTCGCCAGGAGGAGGACTCGCACGGGCCACCCGTAAGAGGAACCCTTTACGCAAACGATGCTGGTGGCAGGCCGTGCCCGCTCAGGGCTGTCCCACAAACCCCGCCCGGTGAAGATTAAGGTGCCTTATACGGGACACCCGTCTACCGCAGCACTGCAGCACAGAACCGTCGGCTCGGCGCGGCGCGAACGCGATGCCGGGAAAACGGGAGCTAGCGCCCAGATCGGCGGGTGTGCGCGCGAGAGCTGCGGTTAGCTGTTGTGAGGACGGCGCGGGCGCGGTGAGCGGCGGAAAGGTGCGGCGCCTGCGCGCCGGGGCGCGGCCGGAGTCAGCCGGTGCGGCGCAGGACGGCCGCGCGTTCGTCTGGGGGGAGGTCATCACCGGCTTCTAGCAGGCCGGGCAGCAGCTCGGCTTGGGTGGTGAGGGCACGGAATGACCGGCCGATGGTCACCGTGTGCCGCGGCCGCCGGATGACCTCGATGCGGTCCCCGGCCTTGATCTCGCCCGGTACGACGACTCGCAGGCAGGTTCCGGTCGCGCCGCGGGCGGTGAACCTCTTCACCCACTTCGGCTCCCTCATCCGGTGCGCGAACGTCGCGCACGGGATGCGCGGCGAGGCGCCTGCAGCACCACGGCGCCGCCGATCCGCCAGCGTTCCCCCACCAGCGTGTTCGCCAGGTCCAGGCCCTGGGTCGTCAGGTTCTCCCCGAACTGGCCGGCAGGCAGCTCGTACCCCAGTTCCCGCTCCCACCAGTCCAGGTCCTCGCGGGCGTATGCGTACACGGCCTGGTCCGTGCCGCCGTGATGCTCGGTGGTACAGACGATGTCGCCGGCCAGGCCGTTCGGCCGCGGGTGACCCGGCCGCTTGGGGCCAGGGTCGCAGACCGCTACCGGCCAGCTGACCAGGTGCTTGCCGATGCCGGTCCTGCCGGTGTCATGCGGCGTGGGCAAGGTCTGGGCCGCGAGGTTGACCGACAGCAGCACGCCACTGCGGGATGCGTCCACGAGGCGAGCCTAGAGCCGGCGCTTCGCCACTGGCCACGCATTAATCGCGGCACCGGCCGGATGATGCCAGCCACGCGCTCACCTGAGGGCGGCATCAGGGCCGGCGATGCCTGCCGGGCCGGCGTGCCGGCTGGCGCTGCCAGCGGAAGAAAGCCGCGGCCCGGCCATGATCTGATCACTGCGCGTGGCGTGAGGAACCGATGTCAGCTATCGACTAATATCTTGCTTTCCAATATATTGGTGGGATGACGGTCAGGTCCATGACGGGGCAGGCGTTCTTCGTGCTCACCGCGCTGGCGAGCGGCCCGCGGCACGGGTACGGCATCGTGCGCGAGGTGGCCGAGCTGTCGCAGGGCCGGGTCCAGCTGAAGATCGGCAGCCTGTACGGGGTGCTGGACCGGCTCGCCGCCGACGGGCTGATCGAGCCCGACCGGGAAGAGGCGCGCGACGGCCGGCTCCGCCGCTACTTCCGGCTGACCCGGGACGGGCGGCGGGCGCTGGCCGAGGAGGCCGATCTGCGTGCCGCCACCGCCCGCGTGGTGCGAGCCAGGCTCGGCCTGGCCGGCGGGGAGGCGGCCGGATGAGCGGCGACCTGGACCTGGAGCAGCGGTACCGGCGGGTGCTGCGGCTGCTGCCCGGCTACTACCGGGACACGTGGGAAGAGGACATGGTCGCCGCGTTCCTGGACAGCTGGATGACCGGCGACCCGGACGAAGACTCGGTCACCATGGAGTACGACCGCCCCAGCCGGCAGGAGGTCGCCAGCGTGGTCGGCCTGGCCGCCCGGCTGTACCTGGGCGGCGCGGGCGCCCCGCGCCGCTACTTCGCCTGGGGGCAGGCCGTGCGGGGCGCGGCGCTCGCCATGCTGCTGGTCCACGCCGCAGTCGGCCTTGACGGGCTGGTGTCCGTGTTCCTGCACGGGAGCCACCGGATCGTCCCCGCGCCGCCCGCGACCATAGTGACCGCCTCGCCTGGCGGCGTCTGGCCGCCCGCCGTGTGGTACGTGGTTGGCTACGTCTGGATCGTGATCTACGTGGCGCTGGTCCTGGGGCATTACCGCGCGGCCCGGGTTGTCGCGGTGCTGGCCATCGTCCCGGCCCTGGCCTGGCTGCTGCAGGGGCAGCTCACCGGTAGCCTGCAGTCGCCCTTCGGGTCGTGGGCCTTCTGGCTCCTGATCGACCTGGCCCCGATCCTAGCCCTGGCCGCGTTCCACCGGGATGCCCCGCCGGCCGCGCGCCGGCCCTGGCTGCTAGCGCTGCCCGCGTACTACCTCCTGGTCTCCGTGCCGGTGCTGGCCGCCGAGCTGACCGGCCACTTCGACTGGGTGCCGGACACGCCCGGGCTGTGCTGCATCCTGGTCGCCGTCCTCTGCCTGGCCCACGTGCCGCGGGCCTGGTCCGGCCGGGCCGGTACGGGCGTGTGGTCGCTGACCCTGGTGCTGCTGGCTGCCGTCGCCGGGGTGTACCGCATCATCTCGCTCGGCGACTACCTGCGAGACCCTCACCTGATCTATTACCTGCAAGGCCCTCACCTGATTAATGTCGGTCTGGCGGAACTGCTCATCCTGGTCGGCGCCGCGGCGCTGGTCGCCCCGGACGCCGCCCGGGCCCAGACGGCCCTACCCGCACCGCCGCCGCGCCCGCAGCTGGGATGAAGCCCGCGATGACCTGCCGAGGAGGACATATCGCGCGAGGACCGGGCAGGCGCCCGGCCGGTGCCGGCATCGCCGTCGCAGCCCTCGCGCTCGCCTGTGCCGGCTGGAGCCATATCGTCCCACTAGGGCCAGCACCGCCCGCCCCGCGCCATCTGGCGTCAGCGGTCATCCTGCAACTCGTGCTCAGCCAGCCCCCGTCACCGGCGGGCGGGTGCCCGGCCGGCTACACCACGCTATCCCCGCCGTTCACCGACTACCCCGAGGTCCCCGACGCGTGCTACCGCAACCTCGGCAAGCCGGCAACGATCACCTCCGCGGCCGTCACCATGGCCTACCAGCCCGCCACCAACCAGCAGCCCGCCCTGTACGGACTCAACTTCACCCTGCCCGCGGCCGAGGCGGCAGCGCTAACGGCCATCACCACGAAGGCCTTCGACACCCGGGACCAGCTCGCCATCAGCACCGTCGGCAAGACCTGGGGCGTCACCTTGACGGGTGAACCCTTCACGAACGGGCAGTTCGGAATCCTGGTGCAGAGCGAGAATCAGGCTCTCCAGCTCCAGCGCATACTGATTCCGCCCGGCTGACCGTGCGGCGTCCCGTCACGCCGCACGCTACCAGGCACGCCGGCACCAGCCTCGCCGCGGCTGCGCGCGGCCTGGTGACCGCGCAGAACACCCGTCTACGAGCCTTGCAATGCCGTTGGCAGAAAGTCAGCACAGCCGACCAGATCGGCGGGTCCGCGTGCCGGATAATAGAAAACCACTTCTATTGCAGCGGCGGAGGGTGCGCGTACCTCTTCACGCACACCGGACCGTGGAGGAGCTACAACTGGTCCTAACGGTGGTTTGTTAATTCGGGATGTAGAGGTGCAGGCCGCAGCCTGCCGCGACCGAGCTGATCAGGGCTTGCAGCGCCGGGGGCGGGGGCGCGTTCGACCAGGTCGACCAGGCGGTCCACCAGCGTTGCAGCGTGATCCACGGGGCTGTTCACGGTCACTCAAGATGAGGATGAAGGCGTCATCCACGGTGAGCATGTGCGGGTGTGAGTAAGGCCCCGCCGGCGTGAGCCGGCGGGGCCTTGGTGTGCGGGGTGGCGTGGTGGTGGTCAGTCTGTCGTGATCTCGCTGACGGCGGTGCGGGCGGACTGCTCGTCGACGATGTTCTTGCGTTCGGCCATGGCGGCGACGAGCGCCTGGGTGGCGATATTGTTCACGGCCCGGGGAAGGCCGCGGGCGGCGTCGTGGACGAGGGCCATGGCGTCGTCGCTGAACAGGGTGTCGGACCGTCCGGCGAGTTTCAGGTGGTGGGTGATGTAGTCCGATGTCTGTGCGGGGGTCATGGCGGGCATCGCGTATCTCAGCCCGATCCGCTGGTCCAGGGCCGCCAGCACGCCCAGGCGCAGCATCCTCCTGAGCGTGGGCTGGCCGATCAGCAGGCAGGCGAGCGGGCTGGCGGCATCCATTTCCGCGTTGGTCAGGAGCCTGATCGCCTCCAGCTGGGCGTGGCCCAGCAGGTGGGCCTCGTCGATGACCAGCAGCGGGAGCCTCCCGCGCTCGCCGTGCTCGGCGGCGATGAGGGAGGCGGCCTGGGCGGCGAGGGTAGCTGATCCGTGGGCGGGCCGGCCGCCGAGCGCCGTCACCACGTGGTGGTGGATGCCCCTGATGCCCGTCGTCGGGTCGGGAAGGTAGATGAGGGTGTGGCGGGTCTGGTCGAGGGCGGTGACGGCGGCGCGGGCGGCGGCTGTCTTCCCGGAGCCGACTTCACCGGTGATGACGCCGAGCGCCCGCTCGCGGGCGCACCAGGTGATGCGGGCGACGGCCTCGGCGTGGGCGGGGTAGCGGTGCAGCATGGACGGGGCGAGGTCCTTGCCGAACGGGGTCCGGGTGAGCCCGTAGTGGTTCTTCAGGTCGATCACGGTCAGTCCTCCAGGGTGGTGATGCCGGCTGCGGCGGCCAGCGCGGCGGTGCTGCCCGCTTCGCGGGCCCGGGCGGCGGCGTCGCGGGCGGCTTGGGTGTCTTCGGGGCTCCAGCCGCCTGCGGCGCGCTCGGCAGCGATGCGCTCCAGGACGGCGGCCTTGGCGGTGAGGTAGGCGGCGGTCTCGGCGGCGCCGGCCTGCGGGCCGGCGGCGGCGAGCCGGGCGGCCCAGGCGAGCACGGCGCTGACCTGCGCGGCCGGGACGGCGGTCACCGGCCGCCCTCCGCCGTGTCCTCGTCCTCGCCGCCGGCGAGGGCGTCATAGCGGATCCGGTCCCGGCGGGCGGCTTCCTCGTGCTCGGCCCGGATGAGGCCGAGGTAGTCGATCCCGGTCGGCGCCGGGGGAACACCGGGCTGCTCAGGCTTCGCCTTCGGGTGGGAATGACGGCCGGTCTCCTGCGGCACCGCGGTGCCGTGCGGCCGCCCGTTCCAGCGGACCTCCAGCACCGACATGTCAAAGGGGTCGAAGACGCACTCGACCTTCCGCCCGGCCAGGGACAGGTCGCTGACCTGGTAGGGAACGCCGAACAAGCTGAGGGTGGCGTCCTTGCGGACCATCCGGTGCTCGGCCCACAAGAACGCCTCCCGCAGCGCCGCGGGTTCCGGGACCGGGAACGGGGCCCCGGCCAGCCACCTCTGGATCGGCGGCTGCCCGGTCTCCGAGTGCGGCCGGGCATGATAGACCCGCTCGCACCAGGCGGTGAACAGCCGGTTCAGCTCCGCCAGGTCCGCGACGCCGGACCCGTCGCCGACCTCGACCAGGAACTCTTCCCGCACCGTGCGGAAGAAGCGCTCGATCTTGCCCCTGCCCTCGGGGCGGCCGGGAGCGCTGTGCGTGACCTTGATCCCCAGCCGGGCTGCGGCCCGGTTCAGCGCCGCGTCGACGAAGGCAGAGCCGTTATCGGTATATATGCGGGCAGGGACGCCGCGGGCGGCCAGCGCCGGGCGCAGCGCGGCGGCCAGCCGCACGGTGTCCTCGAAATAGCCCCAGCGGGCGGCCATCACCGCCCTGGAGTGGTCGTCAATGAAGCAGAAAAGGAACGCTTTCCGGCCCGCGATGCGCGGGCCGTGCAGGGCGTCGCCGGTCCACATCTCGTTCGGCGCCGCGCACTCGAACCGGCCGAACACCTGCGGCGGCAGCCCGTCCGGCCGGGCCCGGAGCTCCAGCCGCTCGAAGTGCCGCTGCAGCGTCCGTACCGACGGCGACCAGCCGCACGCCTTCACCAGGATCCTTCTCACCTGGGCGGCGGTCCGGGCCGGGTTCTCCCGCTTCAGCCCGGCCGCCATCTCCAGGACCTCCGCGTCCGTCCGCAGGGTCACCTGCCGGGCCGGCGGGGCCAGCGCCGCGAACCCTCCGCCGCGCCAGGCCCGGATCCACCGGTCGATGGTGCCGCGCGACACGGCCACCGGAGCGCCGAACGGCCCCTCGTGCGCTTTCGACGCGATCTCGCGGACCATCCGGCCGCGCTGCCGCGTGCTCAGCGCCGGGTCGGCCGCCTCCCGGATCAGCTGATACCGGAACAGCGCCACCTGCTCGGCGCGCGCCGCCCGCTTTCGTTCCTCCTCAGCCCCTGACATGGGCTCCCTCCTCAGTGAAAACACCAGGAATCAGGCGTCACCGAGGATCCCGGCTCAGCAGGCCGCCGCCCAGACGCCGGCTCGCGTTGCACGCCAGAACGGCCAGGACGGGGCCAGCAGGAGCCCGCACGTCACCGCCGAGGCCAGCTCCCACCGCGCCACCGCGCCCACCCCGGGCAGCATCGACGCGGCCGCGGCTGCCGCTGCGACCGCCGCGACCGCGTCCGCCGGCAGCGACCCGGCCGGCGCCGGAAGCGGCGGGTCGGTCACCAGCGACGCCGCCAGCGACGTGAACCGCTCCCGGACCCGGACAGCGTTCCGGGCCAGCGCCCGCAGCCAGCCCCGCACCGTCGACACCGGCCGCCTGAGCCCCTCCGCGATCTTCCGGTGCCCGGCCCCGGCCGCCTTCTCCTCCAGCGCCCGTCCGATCACCGCCCCCGCATCCGCCCGCCTCGACAGCAGCCGCGCAGGCAAAAGGACATGCGTCGCCCGGCAGGCCCGGCACCTCGACCGCCGCGGCGTCACCATCTCGTCGTCCCCCTCCAGCTGCCGGACCGGGCGCGTGACCCCGTTCCCCCAGCGCCCGAGCACCCCGCCGCACGACGGGCACGCCAGCTCCCTGTTTCCCAGCTGCCGCTCGACTACATCCCTGTCACCGTTTACCGTGAGCACGACGCCTCCGAGCGTCACCCCGCGGCCTTCCCCCGTTACCTCGCCAAAGATCACAGGGGAGGGCCGCACCCATTCCCGACGTGATCACCGTGCCGTCGCACACCAAAAAGGACAACCCCGAAGGGCTGCCCGCACCACATCCGCAACCTCAGTGACGCCAGCCTGCGCCTACGTCGTCATCTCCAATGACCGTGGACACCATGCCGCGGCCACCGCGATCGCCTTCGCGCTGGCCCAGCTCGGCAAGCCCTACCAGT
>WNGR01024937.1_pt1 | contig 12047 bp, 11 predicted proteins | sample 5407581 | NCBI WGS metagenome assembly WNGR01 (sample SAMN13153383, study PRJNA577476) | soil metagenome | isolation source: 80 cm soil or saprolite under Garry oak tree replicate 2 | place: USA:California | collected 2016-06-15
CAGACCGCACCTCCAGGCCGCACTCCTCCCGCACCTCGCGCTGGCAGGCCTGCCACGGCGTTTCCCCGTCGGCTTCCATGACGCCGCCGGGGATCGTCCAGCCCGACTTGTACGTCGGCTTCAGGATCAGCAGCCGGCCTGCCCGGTCGAAGATCAGTGCCCCGGCCGAGGCAGGGATGGCCGGGACGACTTCGAGCTCGTCGTCAGGGAGATCCGCACCGCTGGCCACGGCACCAGCCTACGGACCCGCGGCCGTCAGACCTCGAGCGTCGGCTCGTCGGGCGCGGAGAGGCTCAGCACCGCGCCGGCCACCGCGGGCGACGCGCTGATCTTCGCCTCGAGCGCCCGCAGCCGGACCGCCAGGTGTGACTCGGTGTCATCGCCGGTCAGATCGACGTCGCCGACCACCGAGACCATGCGCGGCCCGACGATCTCCAGCCGCAGATAGGTCACCCGGGCCACCTCCGGCGCAGCGAGCAGGGCCTTGATGGCCGCCGCGCGCACCCGGGGGTCGGCCTCCTGGCCGATCAGGAACCGCCGGTTGAGGTTGATCAGGACGATCGCGACCACGGCGAGCAGCAGGCCGACCAGGACCGACCCGACGGCATCCGGAATCGGCGAGCCGGTCAGCTGGTGGGCGCCCAGGCCGGCGGCCGCGAGGAGCAGGCCGATCAGGGCGGCGGAATCCTCGGCGAACACCGCCCGCAGGGTGGGATCGGATGTGGCCAGGACGTGCTCGATGAGGTCACGCTGCAGCGACTCGGCCTCGGGTTTGGCCTGCCGCACCGACTGCAGAAACGAGATTCCCTCCAGCACGAAAGAGACGCCAAGCACGACGTAGCCGACGGCGAAGTGGCTGGCCGGCTCCGGGGTGATCAGCTCCTGAACCCCGTGCGCGATGGACACCGCGGCGCCGGCCACGAACAGGCCGAGCGCGGCGAACAGCGACCACACGTAGGCCTCCCGGCCGTGGCCGAACGGGTGCGCCAGGTCCGGCGGGCGGCGGGACCGCCGGTTGGCGATCAGCAGGAAGACCTCGTTGCCGGTGTCCGCCCACGAATGCGCGGCCTCGGCCAGCAGCGACGCCGACCCGGTGACCGCGGCGGCGGCCGACTTGGCCAGGGCGACGAGGATGTTGGCCCCGAGGGCGACCAGCACCGTGGTGAGGCTCTCCGACTCCTCAGGACCGCCCGTCCCTGGCACCGACCCGAGCAGGTCGTGCGACACACGGACGGCATCATGGGCCGAGGCTGGTGCCGGAATCTGCTCGCCGTCTTCCACGTCCGCCATGAATTAGTGCTAACACACGCCGCCGCGCCGTCAATGCGGTGAAAGTGCCGCAGCTGCGGTAACAGCAACAGCAAGCTTCCATCCATCAAGATCATCGAGAAGCGCGGCAGCGGGAGCCGGGCAAGCCCGCGACACGCCGGAACGACATGTGGTACTTGGATCGCCCTGGCGCGCTACATATTGTGTTTCCACTCAACCGGTTCTGCGGGCCAGGCAACAGCGTGGCCCGGCACCGCCGTGCCCAGGCACGCCAGGGACCGGACCTATCTAGCCGCGAGGAGACGGAGCATGACGGTCACCGAAGCCCAGCCCGGCAGCGCCAGCCCCAGCCAGGCCGGCCCCGCCGGCCCCGCGCCGCACCGGCCCGGTTCCCAGATGCAGGTGCGCAAGCGCAACGGCGACACCGAGCCCGTCGACGTCAACAAGATCGTCCGGGCGGTGGACCGGTGCGCCGGGGGCCTCGGTGACGTCGATCCGCTGCGCGTGGCCACCAAGACAATCAGCGGCCTGTACGACGGGGCCACCAGGAGCCGCAGTACTCGCGGCTGGCGGCCCGCCTGCTCGCCGGGTATATCGGCAAGGAGGTCCACGGGCAGGGCATTGCCTCGTTCAATCAGGCGATCCGGCTGGGCCACGCCGAGGGCCTGATCGGGGACGGCACCGCGCAGTTCGTCAGCGACAACGCCCGCAAGCTGGACGACGCGATCGACACCGGCGCCGACCATCGGTTCGAGTATTTCGGCCTGCGGACCGTGTACGACAGGTACCTGCTGCGCCACCCGGTCACCCGGCTGGTGATCGAGACGCCGCAGTATTTCCTGCTGCGCGTGGCGTGCGGCCTGTCGCGGTCGCCGGCCGAGGCGATCGGCTTCTACCGGCTGATGTCGTCGTGCTACCTGGTCGACTCCCCGCGCGATGAGCTGGACTCGATCTACGACCGGTACGGCCAGGTCGCCCGGCTGTCAAAGTTCGCGGGCGGCATCGGGATCTCGTGGTCCCGGGTGCGCTCCCGCGGCGCGCTGATCCGCGGCACGAACGGCCAGTCCAACGGCATCGTCCCGTGGCTGCGCACGCTCGACGCGTCGGTGTCGGCGGTGAACCAGGGCGGGCGGCGCAAGGGCGCGGCGTGCGTCTACCTCGAGCCGTGGCACCCGGATGTCGAGGAGTTCCTCGAGCTGCGCGACAACACCGGCGAGGACGCCCGACGCACGCACAACCTCAACCTGGCCAACTGGGTCCCGGACGAGTTCATGCGCCGGGTGGAGGCCGACGAGCTGTGGTCGCTTATCGACCCGGACGAGATGCCGGAGCTGCCCGATCTGTGGGGCGAGGCGTTCGACGAGGCCTACCGCGCGGCCGAGGCGGAGGGCCGGTACGTGCGCCAGGTGCGGGCGCGCGAGCTCTACGGCCGGATGATGCGCACCCTGGCCCAGACCGGGAACGGCTGGATGACGTTCAAGGACGCGGCCAACCGCACCTGCAACCAGACCGCCGATCCCGGCCACGTGGTGCACCTGTCGAACCTGTGCACCGAGATCATCGAGGTGTCCTCGGACCGCGAGACCGCGGTGTGCAACCTCGGCTCGATCAACCTCGCGCAGCATCTCCGCGACGGTGACATCGATTGGGCCAAGCTCAGGGAGACGGTGCGCACCGCGGTGCCGTTCCTGGACCGGGTGATCGACATCAACTACTACCCGAGCGAGCAGGCGGCGGCGTCCAACCCGCGCTGGCGGCCGGTCGGGCTGGGGGTGATGGGGCTGCAGGACGTGTTCTTCGCGCTGCGGCTGCCGTTCGACTCCAACGCCGCGAAGGAGCTGTCGACGCGGATCGCCGAGGAGATCTACCTGACCGCGCTGGAGACGTCCGCGTCGCTGGCAGAAAGATTCGGCGCGCATATTGCGTTCCGGCAAACCCGGGCCGCGTCGGGCCAGCTGCAGCCGGACCTGTGGGGCGCCACCGGCACACAGGCCGAGCGCTGGGCCGCGCTGCGCGAGCGTGTCGCGGCCGCCGGGCTGCGCAACTCGCTGCTGATCGCGATCGCGCCGACCGCGACCATCGCCTCGATCGCCGGCTGTTACGAGTGCATCGAGCCGCAGGTGTCCAACCTGTTCAAGCGCGAGACCTTGTCCGGGGAGTTCCTGCAGGTCAATGCCGCGCTCGTGGAAGAACTTAAGGCACAAGGGCTTTGGAACGCTAACGTCCGCGAGGCGATCAAGCGCGCCGACGGCTCGGTGCAGGGCGTGGAAGCTCTGCCCGCCGACGTCCGCGAGCTGTTCCGTACCGCGTGGGAGCTGCCGCAGCGCGCGCTCATCGACCTGGCCGCGGCGCGGGCCCCTTTCGTCGACCAGAGCCAGTCGCTGAACCTGTTCCTGGCCGCGCCGTCGATCGGCAAGCTTTCCTCGATGTACCTGCACGCCTGGAAGTCCGGGCTGAAGACCACGTATTACCTGCGCTCGCGGCCCGCGACCCGGATCCAGCAGGCGACGGTCCGCGCGGATGCCGCCGGTGCCGCGCTGGCCAGTCCCGCGGCCGGGTCCGCGGCGGAGCCCGACCAGGGGGCGGTCGCCTGCGCCCTGGAGAACCCGGAGTCGTGCGAGGCCTGCCAGTGACCGCCCCGGGGACCGGGGCCAGGCTGCTGGACCCGGGCATGGACCTGACCCTCCGGCCGATGCGCTACCCGCACTTCTACGACCGCTTCCGGGACGCGATCAAGAACACCTGGACGGTCGAGGAAGTCGACCTGCACTCGGACCTGAAGGACTTCGGCCGGCTCTCGCCCGCCGAGCGGCACCTGGTCAGCCGTCTGGTCGCGTTCTTCGCCACCGGCGACACGATCGTGGCCAACAACCTCGTGCTCAACCTGTACCAGCACGTCAACTCGCCGGAAGGGCGGCTGTACCTGTCGCGGCAGCTGTTCGAGGAGGCGGTGCACGTCCAGTTCTACCTGACCCTGCTCGACACGTACGTGCCCGACGAGCGGCAGCGGTTCGAGGCGTTCGCCGCGGTGGAGAACATCCCGTCGATCCGGCGCAAGGCCGAGTTCTGCTTCCGCTGGATCGACTCGATCTTCGGGCTGCGCGAGCTGCGCAGCGCCGGGGACCGGCGCGCGTTCCTGCTCAACCTCATCTGCTTCGCCGCCTGCATCGAGGGGCTGTTCTTCTACGGCGCGTTCGCTTACGTCTACTTCCTGCGCTCCCGGGGCCTGCTGCACGGGCTGGCCTCCGGCACCAACTGGGTGTTCCGCGACGAGTCGATGCACATGGCGTTCGCGTTCGACGTCGTCGAGACCGTCCGGCGCGAGGAGCCTGGCCTGTTCGACGAGCAGATGGCCGGGCAGGTGCGGGAGATGCTGGCCGAGGCCGTGGACTGCGAGGCGCAGTTCGCCGCCGACCTGCTCGGGCCGGGCGTTCCCGGCATGTCAGTGGCTGACATGCGCGAGTACCTGCAGCACGTCGCCGACCGGCGGCTGGCTCAGCTCGGCCTCGAGCCGCTGTACGGATCGAAGAACCCGTTCACGTTCATGGAACTGCAGGACGTCCAGGAGCTGTCGAACTTCTTCGAACGCCGCGTCTCGGCCTACCAGATCGGCGTCGGGGGAACCGTCTCCTTCACCGACGACTTCTGAACCGCCGGCCGGTCAGTACCCATAACTCTGCGCAGCACGTGTCCATCGCGGTCGCTGCCGTTCGTCGTCGTGGTGACGAGCCGAACCGGCTGACCGATCAATCACACGGAGGTTGCCATGAGTCTGCCCCAGGTCGTATCGCGCGAGGAGTGGCTGGCCGCACGGGAGCGGCTGCTGGAGCAGGAGAAGGAACTGACCAGGCGGCGCGACGCGCTGAACGCCGACCGGCGGCGGCTGCCGATGGTGCGCGTCGACAAGGACTACGTCTTCGCGGGCGAGGACGGCACGGCCCGCCTGCAGGACCTGTTCGGCGGCAGCAGCCAGCTCATCATCTATCACCTGATGTTCGACCCGGCGTGGGAGAAGGCCTGCCCCGGCTGCACGGCATCCATGGATGAGTGCTCCGCGGCCCTGCTCGCGCACCTGAAGACGCGAGACACCGCCCTGGCCGCGGTTTCCCGCGCCCCGTACGCCAAGATCGCCCCCTACGGGGCGGCGCGCGGCTGGGCCTTCCCCTGGTACTCCTCCTCCGGCAGCGACTTCAACTACGACTTCCACGTCACGCTGGACGCGGCGGTGGCCCCGGTCGTGTACAACTACCGGACCCAGGCCGAGCTGGCCAGGCGCGACCCGGACTGGGCGAGCGCGGGCTCGACCGAGATGCCCGGTTTCAGCAGCTTCCTGCGCGACGGGGACGCCGTCTTCCACACCTACTCCACCTATGCCCGCGGCACCGAGCAGGCCGGCGGCGGCGCCTACGCGCTGCTGGACCTGACCGCGCTCGGCCGCCAGGAGGACTGGGAAGAGCCGAAAGGCCGGGCCGCTCACGCCCGGCAGGCCGACCCCACCTTTTCTTCCTGACAGACTCGTTCTAGCGTGATCGAGGAGGTTCCTGGCATGCAGCTGATCCCGGTTCTGGTGCTGGCTGGCGGGCTGATGATCGGGCTCGCCACCCTGGCCGGCGCCTGGCTGGCCCGCCGCCATGCCGCCCGCCGTGAGCTGTGCTTCGGCGCGGCGGCGGGCGCGCTGCTGGTCATCGCCGGGGTACATCTGCTGCCGGACGCCTGGTCCGGGGCGCAGCAGGCGGGAGTCCCGGGCTGGGTCATCCCCGCGGCCGCGGTGATCTCGTTCGCGGTGGCCGGCCTGGCGGTCCGGCGGGGATGCACCTGCCAGGCCGAGCGGGAGGCAGCCGGTGGTGCGGGGACGGCCGGGGCGCTCGCCGTGCACCGGCTGCTCGAGGGCGCCGCCCTGGCGCTCACCAGCTCGTTCATGGTGGCGGTCGCGCTCATCGTGCACGCGCTCGCGGAGGGGCTGGCCGCGGGGACCCTGCTCAGCCAGGTGCCGCGGCGCCGGGTGGCGTTCTGGCTCACGGCGATGTGCGCGAGCCCGATCGTGGGCTCGGCGATCACCGAGAACCGGCCGTTCCCGGCTCGGGTGGAGCCGGTGCTGCTGGCCGTGGCCGCGGGCGTTCTCGGCCAGGCTGCCCGGGTCAGCCTGGCCGCAGCCTTTCACCAGGTGCGCCTGGCCCGGATCGCAATTTCCAGCCCCGCGGCCGCGACGCTGATCGCCGCCATGGTCACCACGCTGGCCGTGCACGGGGGGTAGGCCCGGTTTCGCCCGGTTGATACAAACCGCCGGGACGGGCCACAATCCAGGGGAGGCATCTGGGGGTTGAAGCCGTGGAACTGCTGGAGCGGGCGTCGTTTCTGCAGACGCTGGGCGAGTATGCCGGTGAGGCCAGGCGGGGCAGCGGCCGGCTGGTCCTGGTGTCCGGCGAGTCGGGCATAGGCAAGACCGCGCTCGTTGAGGCGTTTCAGCAGCGCACGAACGGAACCCGCTGGCTATGGGGCGCCTGCGATGGCCTGCTGACGCCGCGGCCTCTCGGCCCGCTCTTCGACATCGGCTCGCAGCTGAACGGGGAACTCGCCGATCTGTGCCGCGGGGGGGCGCCGCGGGACCCGTTGTTCGCGGCGTTCCTGGCCGAGATCGATTCGCCCGCGGCTTTGACCGTCGCGGTGATCGAGGACGTGCACTGGGCCGATGAGGCCACGGTCGACCTGCTCAGCTTCCTGGGCCGGCGGCTGGGCCGGACGAAGGCCATGCTGCTGGTCACCTACCGCGACGATGAGCTGGGCGACGATCACCCACTCCGCATCGTCCTGGGTGACCTTGCCACGCAGCGCTGCACCAGGCGGATTGGCCTGCCGCCGCTGTCGGAGGATGCGGTCAGGGAACTGGCCGGGCAGCGGCAGGTGGATGCCGGCGAACTGCACCGGATCACCGGCGGCAATCCGTTCTATGTCAGCGAGATCCTGGAGGCGGCGTGGCCCTCGGTGCCTGCGACGGTTCGGGACGCGGTGGGCGCCCGGCTGGCCCGGCTGAGCCCCGGCCCCCGCCAGGTGGTGCAGGCCGCGGCGGTGATCGGGGTGCGGGTGGACCGGCCCCTGCTGTCGTCGGCCCTGGCCGGCTCGAGCTCCTCGACCGATGAGCGGCTCACCGGCGGGATCCTGATCGCCGACGGGAGCGGCCTGCGGTTCCGGCACGAGCTGGTCCGGATCGCGGTGGAGGCGGGGATCGCGCCGCGGCGCAAGACCGAACTGCACGCGCGCCTGCTCGCCGCGCTGGAGGAACGGGGAGATGCCGATCCCGCGGTGCTGGCCCATCACGCTGAGGGAGCCGGCGATGAGAAAGCGGTCCGGCGGTACGCGCCGGACGCGGCCCGGCGTTCAGGTGCGCTGGGCGCGCACCGGGAAGCGGCGGCGCAGTTCGAGCGCGCGCTGCGGTTCGCCGACGCCGACGGTGCCGCGGCGAGGAGTCCGCGCGGGCGGGCGAGGAAGCCGTCCGGGTTCTCGAACCTCTGCCGCCTGGCCCGGAGCTCGCGTGGGCCTACGCGAACCACGCCACCGACTTCCTGGTCATGGGACGGACCGATGAGGGCCTGGAGATCATCGAGAAGGCACGGGACCTGGGCGAGCGCCTGCACCGGCCCGACATCGTGAGCTATGCCCTGAACGGGATCGGCTGCGGCCTGGGGGAGGCCGGCCGGGACGGGATGGGGGCGCTCGCGCAGGCGCTGCAGGTCGCGCTGGAGGCCGATCTGCCGGAGTCGGCCGGCCGCGTGTACACGAGCCTGCAGGAGGGCGCCACCAGGCTGCACAGGTTCCCCGAGTCGGAGCGCTACTACACCGAGGGGATGGCGTACTGCGACGGGCGAGAGATTGGCGTCTACAGCCTGTGCCTGATGGGAGGCCGGGCCGTGACCCTGCTGCTTCTGGGCCGCTGGGAGGAAGCCGCCGACCTCAGCCTGCAGATGCTGGGCCGGCCGAATATCTCGCCGGCGAACCGGCTGAACCCGGTGCGGGTCCTGGGCAGCATCCGCGGCCGGCGCGGCGAGCCGGGGGCCTGGGAGCTGCTGGACGAGGCGCTCGCCCTGGCCGAGGGAACCGGCGAGCCGCAGTGGATCGTGCCGGCCCGGGTGGCGCGGGCGGAGATCAGGTGGCTATCGGGCCAGCGTGATCTCGCACTGGATGAGGTCCGGTCGGCCTACGACCTGGCGGCCGGGTACGTGGATCCGTGGGCGTTCGGTTCTGTCGCGGTCTGGATGACCCGGCTGCAGGCACCAGCCGACTCCCCGGCGGCCGGGTGTTCTGCCTGGTCGAAGCGCCGTCAGCGCAGGCCGCGGCCGACGTTCACCAGGAGGCCCACGGCCTGCTCGCCGATCACATCTACCGGGTTCAGGAGGGGTCCTAGATGAGGAGGCGGATGCCGACGACGCGCATCATGCGGGCTGGCGCCATCGCAGCGGCGGTCATGGGGGTCAGCGTGTGGATGCTCCCAGCCTGGGGGTCGGTCTCGGTGCCCCCGCCGGCCGCCGAACGCACCAGCACCACGGCGACTTCTGGCTCTGTGGCCGCAACGGACACCATGGCCGACAGCGCCATCGCGAGCAGTGCCAGGCTCTCGCAGCAACTGGCAGCGGCGCGCCTGGCCACCGCGAAGTACGCCATAGACCTGGGACGGGCCAAGGCCGACGGCTACCAGATCATCACGATGATGATGCCGAACATGGGCTATCACTTCCTGAACCCGGCCATCCAGGGATTCAACATCCGCAGGCCGCAGATCCTCGTCTACGAGCACACCGGGCACAAGTGGCAGCTCGGTGCCCTGGAGTGGGTCTTCACGAAGATGCCGAAGACGCCACCGCTGCCGGACGCGACCTTCGGCTTCTTCCCCGCGGCCTGTCACTACGCCGACGGCACGTTCGTGCCGGACGAGAACTCGAAGACCTGCCAGAAGACGGCCCCGCACACGGGAGCCAAGTTCACCTTCTGGCACCCCGACCTGGTCACCATGCACGTCTGGGTGTGGTACCCGAACCCCGCTGGTCTGTATTCGAGCACCAATCCGCTGGTCGCCCCGTTCAACGGCGGCTGAGCATCGGCCTCGACATGAAGGGCGGGCCGCGTCACGGCCCGCCCTTCCCATCATCGAGTCCTTACGGTCCGGCCGCAAGCCTTGCCCGGCGCCACTCTATGCGCGCGCTGATCACGAAAACGACGCTGATGATAAGAAGGGCGATAACGACTAGCCACTCCGCTGAGCCGTTCCCCTGGTCAGGGTCCACCCCGAGGACGGCCTCAATCCAGTCATGCCAAAACAGCGTCACGAAAGCAAGGCAGGCCGTTATGGAGCCGAGCGCCCACTCCAGCCAGAATCTGCGACGCAACCCGTGAGGCATTGCCCCTCCCATCAATCTCGGCTTACTGCCGGCCGAGCCTCTATCAATAATCCGGCAGCGGGATATACCAGGCCGTCGTGACGGCCAAGATCAGTAATTCAGTGCGGCGGCGGGCCCGAAACTGATGGGAATAGAGCGATTTGCGGTAATTGGTGCTGGCTCTGGTGGGCGACCGCCGGGCCTGCGTCTCAGCCGGCAGGTTACAGGTTTTTGGCAGGGCTTGACCACGCCGCTGCGAGGGTGATACCCCAAGAAGGCGATCGGACGTACGCGTCGTGAGGATTGGCTGTTTCTTAGCCGCTGGGAGATTTTGGGGGGGCCAGCAGTGCCTTTCAGTGCGTTTCTTCGCGGCGCGGCCCGTGGCCCGCGCTCCGCAGGCCCAGCCATAGGCCGTAATGGCTAGCGCAGACGCAGCCAAGCCTGGCTCCACCCCCGGAGCCGGAGCGATCGCCGGGGCGATCCTGCTCCGCGACACCCTCGCCAGGACCGATATCGACGACCGCACGAAGGCGGTGCTGACCAAGCAGCTGCGCGGTGTCCTGCCGGGGCAGGTGGTCCAGCCGGGCGGGACCCTGGACCAGCGGACCGCCGGTCCCGCCGACCTCACCGCGCTCGCCCGGAGCGCTGCCGTCAGCGCGGCCGGGCTCGACCCGGCCACCACGCCGTCGCCGCCGCCACCGGTGCTGTGGGAAAGCGGCGGCAATCGGCTACTGGTCCAGCTCGCCGGCGTGACAGCCCCGGTCAGCACCGGCGCTGTCGAGTTCACCATCCCGGTGAGCTGCGACCAGACGGGCGACACCCCGGTCACGGTCACCTTCGTAGCCGGCAGCGCGAACCGCCCGGCAGGCGGTGTGGCCACCACCGAGGACCGTCCCCGCGGTGACCCCGTCATCGTCGAAAACTGGCATGAGCAGTTAATCGCGTTCGCCTGGAACATCCTGCTGATCGCAACGTCGGCGCTGAGCGGCACCGTCGGCGCGGACCGGTCCGGACGGCCGCTCATCGTCGGCACGCTGGCCGCCGACAGAAGCGGGCTTTCCGTACTGCCCATGGCCCGCCACAGCTTCGTCCAGACCGGCACCCTGCCATGACGGGCCGGCCATGACCAGCCTGCCCGGCCTTGATGCGGAGCTATCCGACCTCGGCCTGGCTATCGGCCTGCTCACGCCGGGCCAGACCGGTGCCGAGTTCGACAGTGGCTGGTTCTCCGACCCCGCCACCCACCTGAAGGCCGTCCTTTCCGACGACGCCCGCCGCGCCGCGCTGGTCAGGTTCGCCGATGCCGTGCTCGCAGGCGGCACGCACACCGAGCGCGACGGTGTCGAGCTGGTTCGCCTGCTCAACCTCCGGGAGCTGGGCGGCGATCCCGCTCTGCCCGACCTGACCGTGCAGGTCTCGCTGGACGCGCGCCCGGACGGTTACGTCGAGATCGGCCTGGCCGCCACGTTGCGGACGGAATCGCCGGTCACGACCACCGACGTGGTCATCCCGCTCTACCGCGCCGCCAAGGCCGGCAAAACCGTGCCGCAGCCGTTCGCGCTGCTCGACGGCGGCCTGGTCAAGGTCAGCACCGACCTGACCCTGGCGGCAGCGGTCCCGGCGCCGGGAGAGTTCGGCCTGGCTGGCGTCACAGCGTCGGTCGAGACGGCGCTGTCCGGCGGGCCCCCGCCGGGCTTTACGCTCATGCTCAGGGGCCTGCAGCTGCCGGGCGCCACCACCGCGGCCGACGTGCAAATCGGTGGGCCTGGGGTATCCATCCAGGACTCGCTGCTTTCCCTGGTGCTCAGGCTGGCCCGGCAGAGCGCGGGCTCGATCACCGGACCCGCCGCCACGCAGGCAGCGGCCGCGCTCGACCTGCTCGGGCTCGGGACCGCGGCCGGGATCCCGGCACTGCCGACCGCGGACGTGATCGCCCATGGCGCATCCGCGCTGCGGGCATGGTTCATCTCGCTGATGGGTTCAGACCAGGCCCGCGCGGCGTGGCTCGGGTCACTCGGCCAGTTGCTGGACGGCACGGCAGCCGGGGACAGCCTTGACATCCCCATCGGGGACGGCCCGGTGACCGCCCGGCTGACCCTGGCCACCTCGACGGGTGCCAGCGGGCACCTGCTGATCACCCCGCAGCTTGGCCTGACCCTGCAATCCGGTGCGGCGGGCCCGGCTACGCTCGGCGCCGAAGCCGCGGCCGCGCTGTTCACCCTCGACGTCGCAGACGGCAGCATCACGCCCGTGCCCGAAGCACAGCTCGCCGTGACCGCGGCCGGCGCCGGCACCGGGGATGCGGCGAAGCTGCTGCACACCGCGGCCGCCGACATTGGCGCGCTGCGGCTCGGTTTCGCGCTGGTGGCAGGCAGCCCGCGGGCACTCATCCAGCTGACCGACGTCAAC
>WNGR01006940.1_pt1 | contig 12046 bp, 12 predicted proteins | sample 5407581 | NCBI WGS metagenome assembly WNGR01 (sample SAMN13153383, study PRJNA577476) | soil metagenome | isolation source: 80 cm soil or saprolite under Garry oak tree replicate 2 | place: USA:California | collected 2016-06-15
AGGCTTGAAAGCCCGGCACAAGACCTGCGCCGGGCCCGGCTGCGAGCGGCCGATCAACTGGACCTACGCCCACCATGTCGACTTCTGGGAGGAGGGCGGGCAGACCAACCTGCGCAAGATGCTGCCTCTGTGCTTCTACCACCATCGGCTGGTGCACGAAGGCGGCTGGCAGGTGGTGATAGCAGCCGAGCGCGTCGAGTTCATACCGCCCGACCGGCCGGTGATGATCAGGCGGCGCTGGGGCGAGAGTCGCTGGGCCGCCTGATCAGGCCCGCGAACAACCTACACAATAGGTCTGTGAGCGTCGAGGTCCACGAAATCGTCATGCCCGAGCTGCAGGGCGCCGAGGAGATCACCGTCGGGGCTTGGAGCAAGCGGCAGGGCGAGCACGTGGCGGAGGGCGAGACCTTGATGGAGGCACACACCGACAAGGTGAACGCCGAGATCCCCTCCCCCGTCGCCGGTGTCGTGGAGGAGCTCCTGCTCGAAGTCGGCGATCCGGTCAGGCCTGGACAGGCAATCGCACGCATCGCGCCGGACTGATAGATGCGGGTCGCCGTGATCGGTGGAGGCGCCATGGGCGCAGCAACATCGTGGCGCCTCGCCAAACGCGGTGTCGACGTCGTCTGCTTCGACCGGCACTCGCCACCTCACGCGTTTGGATCGACGCACGGCGAGTCGCGAATCATCCGCACCGCTTACTTCGAAGGATCGTTCTACGTGCCGCTTCTCGAGGAAGCCTTCGCGATGTGGCGCGAGCTCGAATCCGTCAGCGGATCGCAGCTCCTGAGGATGACAGGCGCGCTGTACATCGGGAGCGCGTCGTCGGAGGCTGTGGTCGGCGCACAGCAGTCGGCGAAGGAGCACGGCCTCGACATCGACGTGCTGAGCGCTGCCGAGCTGCGCAAGCGTTACCGCGGACACATCACCCACGACGGCGATGTTGCCGTGCTCGACCGCCAGGCGGGCATCCTCAACCCCGAAGGCGCCGTCACCTCAATGCTGCAGCTCGTCCCAGAGATCCGGCGCAATGAACACGTCGCTACCGTCGAATCTCTGCTGCGCGAATTCGACGCTGTCGTCGTGGCGGCCGGCCCGTGGACGCCCGAGCTGATCGACTGGCTGCCGCTGCGCATCGAGCGCCAGGTCCACGCCTGGCTCTCCATCGCGCGGGACGCTGATTGGTTCGGGCGGACCGGTTTCCAGTCTTCATCCGCCAGTCGGAGCAGTTCGGCGACTCCTACGGCTTCCCGGCTCTCGACGGATCGTCGGTCAAAGTTGGGCGGCATCACGACGGCGACTTCACCGATCCGGCGCACATCCGGCGCCGCGTCGACGACGCCGACCTCGATCCGCTGCGCCTGATGGCCGCGACTTATCTACGAGGCGTCAGCGGTCACGTGAGGCGGTCGCTGACCTGCATGTACACGAACACACCGGACCACAACTTCGTTGTCGACTTCAGTGCTCGCGACAAGCGTGTCGTTGTGATCAGCGCGTGCTCAGGTCACGGCTTCAAGTTCGCACCGGTCATTGGCGACATCGCGGCCGACCTGGTGTGCGACGGCAAGACCGCGCGCGACATCTCGCATTTCAGCTCCGCGCGTTTTGCGCCTGGCGACCCCGTACATACCAGATGACGACGACAATCGCGACCATGACCGCGAGGACGACCGCTCCCTTCTCGATTGGCCCGCTGATCCGGTCGTAGTTGCGTCCCAGCTCGTAACCGACCAGCGCCAGCATGGCGCACCAGGGAAGCGCGCCGATGAGTGTGAGGGCCGAGAATTTCAGAAGGTCGATCCGCGCAAGTCCAGCGGGAAATGAGATGTAGGTTCGGATCACGGGTAGCACTCGACCCACGAACACGGCGAGCAAGCCCCACCGGCGAAACCATCCGTCGGCCAGCTCCAGGTGGTGGCGCCGGATCCCGATATAGCGACCAGGCCCAAGCAGCAATGGCTCGCCAAAGCGGGCCGCGGCAGCGTATGCGATCAGCGACCCTACGAGGTTGGCCACCGCGCCGGCGACGATCACCGCGACGAGGCCGCCTGGCATGTGCCCGGTCGCGGCGAGCAGACCCCCGGTCGGCATGACAACTTCGCTTGGAAACGGAAACCCACAACTCTCGAAGACCATCAGAACGAACACGGCGACGAGTCCGTACGCGGCGATGAAATTGCTGAGGGCGGCGGTCAAACCGTCTGAACCGGAGCTGCTTTCACCGCGCGAAAGGGCAAGGTCCGAACCTGCTGGTCGTCGATGAGGATCTCGAAGTTGTAGAAACCAGGGCGATCGATCGGCACCGTTGTCAGGTTGATGACGATGCTTGCCGACAGGTCCCAGCCGTGCGGGTACTCCGCCGGCACGTGGCGTGCGGGGAGGTTGAGCACGATAGGAGTCGGGAGCACAGCCCGGCCGTCCTCATCCGTGCAGTGAACCTCGACCTTGTGCGGACGCTCGGTTTCGAGGCGAGTGGTCTGGAGTCGAAGCACGACGACGCCGCCAAACGGGGTCGGATACTGGTCGCGGATGAGCGTGTCGAAGCCTGCGCCGAGGATGTAGACAAGGCCGTTGGGTGGCGCCTCCGCGCCGTTGGCGAGCAGCGCCCAGTCGAGCCTCACGACTTGACCACCTCGCCGCCCTTGACGACGAGCTTGATGTTCTCGGGCTTGGCCAGCAGGGCCAGATCAGCCACCGGATCGCCCGGAACGCCGATGACATCGCCCCATGAGCCGGGTTGGAGAGCGCCGACGCCCTGCATGCCGATCGTGTCGGCCGCGACGGTCGTTGCGGAACGGATGCATTCGATCGGCTCCATCCCCAGCTCGTGCATGAGCACGAACTCTTCGCCGTTGGAGCCATGAGGACCGACCCCAGTGTCCGTGCCAAATGCGATCTTGACGCCGGATTCGATGGCCTGACGGATGCTCGCCTTGTGGTCGTCGATCACCGCGCGCGCCTTGTCGATTGCGTAGCGCGGCATCTTTCCTGCTTCGGCGTGGCGAATCACCCAGTGGGGCGCGACGAGCGTCGGAATCAGCGCGTTGCCGCCGTCGAGCATCATCTCGATCGCGTCGCCATCGAGCCAGATGCCGTGCTCGATAGTCGCCACGCCGCCCTTGAGAGCGTTCTTGATCCCGGCGTTGGCCTGTGCGTGCGCCATGACCTTGCGCCCCTGCGTCCGTGCTTCCTCGACCGCGGCCGTGATCTCCTCGAGCGTCAGCGCCGCATGATGGGGCTGGTCGCCCGGAGACAGCACGCCGCCTGAGGTGCAGAGCTTGATCCAGTCCGCGCCGGCCCTGATCACCTCACGCACTCGGAGCCTCATGTTCTCGACGCCGTCGACGGTCATGTGCGGGCGGTCCGGCAGCGGGATATCGAGGTCGGCGCCGCACATGAAATGCGAGTCGGTGTGGCCGCCTGTCTGGCTCAGCGCGCTGACTGTGACCAACATGCGAGGGCCAGGAAAGTAGCCGGCGTCGATCGCCATGCGGATCCCCGCCGGCGATCCGGCCGCATCCCTCACCGTTGTGAAGCCCGCTTCGAGCGTGCGCTTCGCGGCGCGGACCGCGCGCATCAGCTCCAGGGTCGGCGGCGTGGTCAGCTCGCGGGCAAAATCGAGACCCTCACCCAGTGAGGTGAGATGGACGTGGCAGTCGATCAGACCGGGTAGCAAGGTGAGACCCGATGCGTCGACCGTCTCGGCGTCGCGCGGCACCTGGGTTTCGCTCCGGCGGCCGGCTTTGGTGACTCGCCCGTCCTCGATGACGACGATCGCGTCGGGCGTTGTCTCGCCGGTAGCCGGATTCAGCAACGCGTCGGCGGCGATCGCGCGGATCACGAAGCGATGTTAGAACCTGGATCACCGCGCTCTGCGGGAGCTCCTCGAGGGAGCCACCTCACCTACACGTCCCGACCTCCACGCAGACCGCATAGGGCGACCGACCCATTGTCGAGAAACGCCTGGCTGACTAAGTTGGTCACCTCACTCGGGAATGCAGGAAGGGGTACCCGCCGAACGTCGGAGCGGGCTCGACCGTCGCATGGCCGAAAGACGGTCGGCGGTGGAGAGGCGACAACGAAGCACGCCCACCTCATTCGACCGACGGACGGTCGGCCGGAGGTTCTGGACGCGGCGCCGGGCGCAGCGCCGCCGCAGCGCCTCAGGCCTCGTGTGGTAGCGCTGGAGCTCAGAAGCTGAGGTGTGCGGGTGGGCCCGGGTGGCCTCGATCCACCGACCAGCCGATTATGAGTCGGCCGCTCTAACCAACTGAGCTACGGGCCCGTCCCGCGCCTGAGTCTATCCACCCCTTTCCCATGCCTAGGAATACGGCCTCAGCAGTGCCAGTATGTACTGGCGATGGGGATTGCTTTGGGTCTCCTGATCCTTCGGATCGTCACCGGCGTGATCCTGATGGGGCACGGCACGCAAAAGCTGTTCGGCTGGTGGGGCGGTCCTGGCATGACGGGGTGGATAGGCGCCATGAACCGCATGCGCATCCGTCCCGCTGCGCCGTGGGCGTGGATATCGATGCTCGCGGAGGTCCTCGGCGGGCTCGGCTTGATCGTTGGACTGCTCACACCATTCCCGAGCCTGGCGATCGCGGGCTCGATGCTTGTGGCCATCGCCTTGGTCCACTGGCCGCGCGGGTTCTGGGTGAGCAAGGGTGGCTACGAGTTCAACCTCTCGATTCTCGCAGCGATCGCGGCCATCGCCATCGCGGGGCCGGGAGCCTACTCGCTGGATTCAGCGCTCGGCCTGCATCTGCCTGAGCCCACGACTCTGATCATCGGCACAGTGTTGCTGCTCATCGGCGTTGGTTTTGCGCTAAGGACTCGCGCGCCGGAGCCTGCCGCGGATAGCAAGGTTCAGGCGGCCTAAGCGACAGCGCGCCGCCCGGCCTCGGCCCCTTCACGGGAAACCAGCGAGCGAATCCAGGCCATCGTCGCCGAAATCGGCGGCAGGTGCGCGCGAACCAGCGCCACCATGACCTCGGGCAGGGTGGATGTGCTCGGCACGACCATGTAGCGGTCTTCCCAGCGCGGCCCGAATTTCGCCTTGAACCTCTGCAGCGTCCGGCTGCGCTCGAACCGGTCGAGCCCCCAATACATCGCGCGCCAGGCCCCCTCGAGACCGCGGGGCGTCGGTGACGCGATGACCCGCGGCGTCATGCCCAGGCTCAGCTCGGTGATCCCTCGGCCTCGCGCTTCCTCTATCGACTTCACGATCAAAGCTTCGATCACGCCATATGCGCTGTCGGGGCGGCGGCGCATGAGATCGAGCGTCCAGCCCCGGCGCAACGGGACCGGCAGCCAGCTAACGAATGCCTCGAGGCGACCGTCGGCAGCAAGCGCCAGCCCGACCACGATGTCCGGGTCGTCGAGCGTCGCTAGCGTCCCCAGGCTGTAGCCGAGCTCGGGCGAGCGGTGACTTTGCAGCCATCGCCCTGAAACGCCCTGCAATTGTTCGGCATGCTCCGTCACGATCTCCGGCCCAAGTCCGAACACAAAGTGGACACCCGCCTTCTCGCACCGGTTGAGCGCGTAGCGAAGGTCGGCGCGTTCTTTCCCTCGCAGTCTGAAGCTCGCAGGCCTGAGTAAAGCTTCGGCGCCGATTGGCACGAGTGACAGGCCTAGAGCTCGATAAGGCGCCACGTCATCGACCTGGTAGAAAGCGGGAATCCAGTCCTGATGGTCGCAGTACGCCACGAACGTACGCGCGGCCCGCTCCACGGCACCTGGCGGTCCGATCGGGTCGCCCAGAGCCAGCGCCGTGCGCCCTCGCAGGGTGAACGCGACGCAACCATCACCGTCAAGCCAGTGATAGCTGGACGCTCCGTGCACGGCGAGGTGTGAGATGTAGTTGCGTCCCCATACGTTCAACAGTTGGTGGACTCGCTCCCGGTCGGCCGCCGCCGGATGCGGCGCCAGCATGGGTCGAAGCAATTGTGTCAGCGCGAAGATGATCAGCGCGTAGCTGACCACGGGCAGCGTGCTGAGAAACCAGTTCGCCCGTTCGGTCAGCGCCCGATACGCCGTGGGGCTGCCGGCAAGAGCCGCCATCAGCGACTCCACTGTCCGCACGACACCGAACTCGGGTTGCAACTGGTTTTCAAGCAGCGCCGCGCCCGCGATCGCGTACACCGTGGCGCTCACGAGCCCGATTGCGAGGACGATGATCCCCCATCGCATCCTCGACGGATCCGAGTCGGCCTCGAAGTGATGGCGAAACCACCAAAGACCGAACAGGATCCACGCAAAAAGTGACGCCGCTTCGAAGTCGAGGTCTTTGACCAGCTCGAACGCGATCGTGGCGCCCAGAACGAGAAGCGTCAAACGAAACGCGATCCTCTTTCCGCGCGCGATTCCTCCGGCGAGAAGCAGCAGCGCAAGCCCCGACAGCACGGTGCCTGTTCGGCCGCCCAGAGTGACGCTTGCCGGCAGCAGCGCCTCGAGGACCTGGCTCCGGGTCTGGTGCTGCACAAGCAGCGCTCCGACGATGTCGAGCACGGCGCTCACCACGAGCAATCCGGCGAAGAACCAGCGCACCCTCCGCCTCTCGACGCGCTGCTCGTGATCCATACGACTACAAGCTACGGCTACTCGGGACCGGTCACTTCCACCTCGTTTCCGTCGGGGACCGGTCCGGCCGGCTGACCCGACCGGCCGTGAGGGGCGGGCTCGAGCGCCCGGCCCCTCCCAGCAGGCTTATTCCTACTCGCAGCCGCTCCAGACGCCTTTGAGCAGGCTGGGATCTCCGCCGTTAACGACGATCACAAAAACGCCGTCCTGTCGCTTGAACAGGACGCCACCACCGCCGTTTGTGCAGATAGCGCTCATCCCGAGAAGCGAGGCCGTCTGCCCGTTGGTGTAGTTGCCGTTAGCTCCCGGGAAACCGAAGAGTTGTGAGTCGGGGGTGCCGGGAGGCGCAAAGCCCCAAGCTGCCAGTGGAACGCCGACGCTCGGCAGCCAAATCCAGTTGCCATCAACCACAGGCGAGGTACAGGCCAGGTTGCACGCGGGCGCGGGACGGCTGAAATTGGCGCAAGAACTGGCCTGAGCTGCAATCGGGGCGGCTAGGGCGGCAACGTGTCCCAGACGCGTCCCGAGTTGCCTCGAGCGCACGTGCACGCTGCCCTGCCTCGCAGGGTGGCGGCAGGTTGAATCGGATGGTGCGACTCGCTCGTGGCTCTGCGAATCGATAGCACTCCGAGCTAGGCGGGGCCGATCACCTCGACCCTCGTTTCCGTCCGGGTCGTCCAAGTATGTTTCTGTTTCGATGCCGCTACCTGCGGCGATGATCGCATTGGCGTTGGCAACCGCTCTTGTTGTGTTTGGAATCCCTTTGGCGGCGAATTGGCATTCGTGGGCTGACCGATCGTCGGCGTGGAGCAAAAGGACCTTTGGCCGTTTTGGGAATTCCCCGACCTACAACCGGGCGATAGGAATCACCTGGGTGGTGCTCGGGATCATTTTGTACGTCGCCTGGGTCGTATCCCGTTCAGCCGACATCGCGCCTCGATAGCAAGGAGACCAGACAGTCGCATACCGGTGAGCCCGCCTGCCGCGCTAGCGACCGCCAGCGTCGTAGCCGGTCTTGCTGGCTCGGGGTGGTTGGGATCGTAAGTTATACATTCGCATTCGTTCCCGTCCGGTACCAGTGAATATCAATTTGGGATCGAGTCAGGGACTCCGCTGACAACCCCTCGTGCCTAACGGTCTGACATTAGATGCTCGTCCGGCTCCAGTCATAACCCGACCACGACCAGACTTCGAATTGCCAGAACTGCCCGTCTGACAGCGTCCACCCGTATAGCAACACTCGGTGCCTCGAGATGTCGGGACTCAAACCAGCACATAGGCCAGGTTGGTGCAAGGGATGCAGCTGCGTGAATCTAGAGCCGTCCCAGCGCCACGTCGTGGCCGCTGGGGAATCGCTACAAATCAACATGGATCCCTGGTCAAATTCGGGGGCGAAGCCCGCAAACGCACTTAGGGCAAACGGCGAGGCTGCTGGCGTTTGTGTCCATGTCCGCCCATCCCATTCCCAAACAGCGGTCAGGTCGGAGGCGCGAGGATTGTATCCACCAAACGTCACTACGGTCTTGGACGCGGCATCGAACGAGAGACGGCTATAGATTCGCGACGGCGCTGGCTTCCCATCAGCTTGTGCCCAGTGAGTCCAATCGAAGCCGTCATAGGTCCACGCTCAAGGGTCAACGTCGGAGTCGATCCGACAAGGACGATCTGCCTTCGGGCGTAGTCGTAAGTCGCGCTCGGTTGAAACAGCACCGGGTGATGGGCTGGGTGTTGCTGAGACCAGTCCGAACCATCCCAGGTCCACGTGTCACCTGAGTACGTTATCGTGCCGAACCCTGTCGCCTCGGCCGCCGATTGCGGAACGTCTCGGCCGCCGTACATCACGACGACACCAAGCGCAGGGTCGAAAGCCATTGCCTCAAAGCTGCGGGCGGGAGGTACATGAGTCGGATGCAGGCGCGTCCATGTCGCGTCCTTGTCGCGCCACGTCGCGTCAGACCTCGGTTGAGTTGGGAGACAACCTCCAAAGAGAACGATCTCGCTATGTATCGGGTCGAACTCAGATGCAAAACACCCGATCGGCGGACAGAGGCCTGCCTCACGGCATTGGCCGTTGGCCTCAATACTCATCGGGGACGTCGCCGGGATCGAGTCGCGCGGAGAGCTGGCGACAGTGGGTAATGCAGCGGACGAGGGCGCTGAGGTGCTGCTCGAAGCGTTCCCGCAGGCGATCACCACAATCGCAGCTAGTAGACAGGCTGTTCGTGCCATATAGCCCCGCCAGATATCAGAACGTCGTTAGTCGCCGATGGTTTCGCACGGTCCAGGTCAAGGCCGGCGCCCGGCCCCGGAGCGATCAGGCCGGCCCGATGACCTCGACCTCGTTCCCGTCCGGGTCGTCGACGTAGAAAGTTCGCACGCCCTTCAAGACAGGGTGCACCCCGTGGCGAACCTCCACCCCGGCCTCGATGAACTGATTCTCGAGCTCGTCGTACGTACGGTGATCCACTCGGAACGCCAGATGGTGCAGGGACCGCTTCTCCTTCTCCTTGTGCGTCGGAAAGTAGTCGTCAGGGTGTGGATGCGGGATCAGCACGATCATCTCAGGGATGCCGCCGGGCTTGGCCACCATAAGGAACTTGTTGGGAAGCTCGGGCGGCGACAGGATCTCGAGTCCAAACTGGTCGCGATAGAACTGCAGCGACGCCTCCATGTCGGCCACCCACAGCACGATCTCCGCCAGTCCCTCGACCCGGCTCATGCCGCGATCGCCTCGACCATCGCCTCGAGATTCGCTTCGCGGACACGAGGCGGAACAGAGCAGCCCGGCGCGACGATCAATCCTCTTCCGTCGGTCTCTTTCACAGCTCGATTCACCTCGGAACGAATTCTGGCCGGCGGGCCGTAGACGAGCGTCGCGCGCTGGCTCAGCCCGCCCATCACCGCGCGCCCCGCGATCTTTTGGCCTTCGCTGAGCGACGGATTGCCCTGGTTGTGGATCGACCAGCTCACCGCCTGCCCCGGAAGGTCGACGGCGAGCCCAAAGTTGAGATTGGAGCCACAGAGGTGGACGGCGTTGAACCACGCCTTGGCCGGCAGCGCGTTCAGAACCCCCTGGTCGTAGGGCAACACCAGGTCCCGGTACACGTCTTCTGGCATCACCTTGCGTCCGGCGTAACCGGAGATCGCGTAGAAGATTCCGGCCGCGCCTGCCCGCACGGAACGACGGGTGAAATCGACCAGCGCCTCCGCGATCCGCTCCAGCGCGGGCCCAACCATGTCCGGATGCTTGCGCAGCTCGCGGACGACACGCGACTGCGACTTGCCGACCAGGTATCCGCCGACCGTTACCGGACTGAACACCGTCTGGATCACCGGGACGTCAGGTCCGAGCTCCCGAGCGACGAGACGGATCGAATCGACCTGGTCGTCCAGAGCCTTCCGGTTGGCCACGGCCACGGATGACCACGCCTCGAGGTTGGGGACGGCGGGCCGGATCAGGATCGGGCCGCGCAGGCGATGGCCTGAGGGGTGGTAGACCGAGCCGAACGCCTCGGCGAAAGAGCTCGCCCGCGGCTGGAACTTGACGTAGTCCCAACCAAATCGCCTCGCGCGCTCGACCGTGATCCCGGCGAGCTCTTCAGGCGACCATTCCTCCCGGTAGGTGTGGCCCCACGCACCGACCGGCGGCCGGTCGGTCACGCTCATCGCGAGCGCCGCCTCCACGCGCTTTCGGCCGGTCATCGAATGGAGTTTAAGCTGGAGTTTGTGACCGACATCGCGACGGAGGCCGAACGACTGCGCTCCGCCGCGGAGGCAAAGCCGATGCGCTTGCCGATCAATCGGAAGGTCGACGAGTCGCATCATTCCGTGACCGACGACGGCCTTTCCGTGTGGTACACGGTCCAGGTGTCGCCGCACGCGCGAATCCAGGAGGCGATCTTCGAGCGCGCCGACCGGATGCCCTCCGACGAGGAATGCAAGCGCTGGCTGGACCTGCTGATCGTCGGCGCCATGGCCACGGAAGCCCCGAGCTTTCCGGGCTCTACGACCCGGCGTTTCGAGGTCTTCGAGAGTGGTTCCTGACTCGGTTCGCGCCGAGCTGCGGAGCATCGTCGGAAGCCAGGCGGTCATCGATGCACCCAACGACCTGCGGATCTTCGAACGCGACGGCTCGATCGAAGGCGCAGTGCCGGACGCGGTCGTCCTCCCGTCGTCGACCGAGCAGGTGGCCGGCGTGGTCAAAGTCGCGGCGAGGAACCGAATCCCGGTCGTTCCACGTGGCGCGGGTACCGGCCTCTCCGGTGGTGCGGTCACGATCCGCGGTGGCATCGCACTCCAGTTGACCAGGATGCGGCGCATCCTCGAAATCGATCCTGTCGCTCAAACCGCAACCGTCGAGCCGGGGGTTGTAAACCAGGAGCTCTCGCTCGTCGCCGCGCAGCACGGACTTTTCTACGCGCCCGACCCGTCGAGCCAGAAGGCCTGCACGATCGGCGGCAACGCGGCCGAAAATTCGGGCGGCCCGCACTGCCTCTATTACGGCGTGACCACCAACCACGTGCTCGGCATGGAGGTCGTGCTCGCCGACGGCAGCGTGCACTGGGTGAGCGGCGACGCGCCAGACCGCGTCGGCCTCGACCTGTGTGGCGTGCTGGTCGGATCGGAAGGAACCCTGTGCGCGATCACCAAGATCAAGGTCCGGCTGCTGCGCATCCCGCCCAGCATCGCGACCATGCTCGCCGCATTCCCCAGCATCGAGACGGCCAGTCAGGCGGTGTCGGCGGTCATCGGACACGGGATCGTCCCGGCCGCGCTCGAGATGATGGACAGGGTCACGGTCGGCGCGGTGGAAGCGCATTACCACGCGGGTTACCCGACCGACGCGGGCGCCGTGCTGCTGGTGGAAGTCGATGGCATCGCCGAGTCGACACGCGAGCTGATGGGGTCGATCGGCAGGATCCTCTCGGAGAACCAGGGCTACGCGATGCGGGAAGCGCAGACGCCCGCGGAACGTGAGCTCCTGTGGGCCGGGCGGAAAGGCGCCATCGGCGCGCTCGGACGCATCAAACCGAACTACTACTTGCACGACGGCGTGGTGCCCCGCTCACGCCTGCCCCAGGTCCTCTCCGCGGTCGGTGAGATCGGCGTGCATTACAAGCTCCCGGTCGCCAACGTCTTTCACGCCGGCGACGGCAACCTCCACCCCAACATCCTTTTCGACCTGCGCGACAAGGAGGTCCTGCCCCAGGTCGAGGCGGCGGGTGAGGAGATGCTTCGCGCAGTCGTCGAGCTGGGGGGAGCGCTCTCCGGCGAGCACGGCATCGGCCTCGAGAAGAGCGCGTTCATGCCGTGGACGTACACCGAGGACGACCTCGATGCGATGCATCGCGTGAAGGACGTATTCGACGCGGGCGGGACCTTGAATCCGGGCAAGATCTTCCCCGACCCTACGCGCAAAGCCGTTCACCTGGCCGGTCGCACCGGCCTCGCGGTCGAGGCG
>WNGR01009275.1_pt1 | contig 12045 bp, 8 predicted proteins | sample 5407581 | NCBI WGS metagenome assembly WNGR01 (sample SAMN13153383, study PRJNA577476) | soil metagenome | isolation source: 80 cm soil or saprolite under Garry oak tree replicate 2 | place: USA:California | collected 2016-06-15
TCGAGATAGTAGCCGTACCTCGGGCGCTCGCGGCCGCGGACGCGCGCCAGCGTGCCGTCCAGGCTATCCCCGAGCCATTGCACCACGAGCAGGGCGCTCGCGGCCCACAACCAGGTAGAGTCGAAGCGCGCCAGCGCGTACGCCGCGCCCGTGCCTGTGGCCGCCAGCACGCCGAGCACCGTGAAGTGATTGGGACGCAAGGATAGCGGGATCCCGGCGGCGAGCGCCCGCAGCAGGCGGCCCTCGGGCTCGGCGAGGAGGAAGGTCAGTTCACGGGTCGGCGCGGCCATAGGAGCCCCCCAAGCGACGGAATCATGAGCAGGATGAACAAGCCTGCGAGCAGCCAGGCGGGAACGTGAACCGCGAGCCCGAGCCAGGCGAGCAGCAGGTAGCGCGGCAGTCGGCCTGCCGCGACGGCGGCGAGGTAGGGGCCGAGGGGATAGCGGGTCCTGAACGCGAGCGTCTTGAACGGGAAGAACGGCAGCGGCGTGAGGCCGGACAGCGCGAGGATCGCGAAGGGCGCCCGGCCGAACAGGCGCGACAGGCCACCGCCGGAAACGCCCCGTCGGGCGGCGAGCCGCTGCACCAGGGGCACGAACAACCGGTGATCGACCCAGGCCGCCGCCACCGTGCCCGCCGTCGCGACCAGCGCCGTCGTCCAGATGCCGAGCCGCGCGCCGTACCAGATCACGACCGGCTCATGCGGCACGACCGCCAAGGCGACGTTGGACACGAAGGCGTACGCGAAGAGCGCGACGAGTGCGGGGATCATCGGGGGTGCCTGTGCAAGATCGGGGCCGGGGCGGGATGCGAGATGGGCGATGCGGGATGCGAGATGCGACATCGGCGCGCACCTACGCATCCCGCATCCCGCATCCCGTGCCTCTCCGACACGTGACGCCCGCGTCTATTCATATCGCAGCGCCTCGACCGGGTCGAGCCGCGCGGCGCGGGCGGCGGGATAGAGGCCGAACCCGACGCCGGTCAGGGCCGAGGCCGCAAGGGCCACGACCACGGACCATGCCGGTATGTTGGCAGGAACGGGCGTGAGCCGCGCCACGCCCAGCGCCAGCACGCCGCCCGTCGCCATGCCCACCGCGCCGCCCACCAGCGTGAGCGTCGCCGCCTCGACGAGGAATTGCCACATGATCTCCCGCTTGGTCGCTCCCAGCGCCTTGCGAACGCCGATCTCCCGGGTCCGCTCGGTGACGGAGATCATCATGATGGCCACCACGCCGACGCCGCCCACCATCAAGCCGATGCTCGACAAGACGATCATGGCGAGAAAGAACATCCCGGTGACCTGGTTCCAGCTTTCGAGCAACTTGTCCTGCGTGACGATCGAGAAGTTGTTCTCCTGCCCCGGTTTGAGCCCGCGCATCGTCCGGAGGGTTGCCACCACCTCGTCCATCGCGCTCTGTTGCGGGACGTCCGGGGCGGGCCCCACGGCCAACCGCATCCAGCCCTTGAAGAAGGGCACGTATTTCACGAACGCACCGTGGGGGACTCCGGCGAACGGCGGCGTGACGCCGCTGAACAGGTTGGGCGGCGGCGTGTACACGCCGATCACCTGGAACGGCACCCCGGCGATCTTGATCGTTCGCCCGATGGGGTCCCGTCCGCGGAACAGCTGCGCCTCGAGCTTCTGGTTGATCACGGCAACTTGGCTGCTGGCCAGGTCCTCCATCCGCGTGAACGTGCGGCCCGGGTAGATGTCGCCACCGTTCACCTCGACCCACTGGGAGCTCAGTCCGCCGACCTCCACCGACTCGAGGTGGAGGTCCCCGAACTCGATGGTCGCCGAGCTTTCTTCTCGGCGCGTGACGTAACGCACGGAAGGTAGCTGGGCCAGGCGGTCGGCTTCGGCTTCCGTGAGCGCCGGGTTGCGGCGCCAGGGACTCGATTCGTCATCGCCATCTGAGATGTTCACCCCCGCGCGGAAGAAACGCCAAACGAGGAAAGTGCGGGGCGCGATCTGCTCGAAGGTGTTCGACACGCTGCGGTTGATCCCGCTGATGAGCGCTGCCATCACCATGACGACCATCACGCCGATGGCCACGCCGAGGATCGTCAGGGCGGCGCGCCCCTTGTTCCCCCGGAGCGAGCCGAGCGCGATGCCGACGCCCTCGAACAGCGCGGTCGTGGGCTACTCCTGCCGCAGGGCCGCGATCGGGTCGAGCCGGGCCGCTCGCGTGGCGGGGGAGACTCCGGCGGCGACGACGACCCCCGCGCCCAGGAGCACGCCCACCACGATCGACCACGGCGCGATACTGGCCGGGAGCGGCGTCGTGGCGGCCACGAGCCCCGCGAGCGCGACGCCAGTGGCGACACCGCCGGCGGCCCCTACCGTCGAGAGTGTCGTGGCTTCGACCAGAAATTGGCGCAAGATATCGCGGCGCCGCGCGCCCAGCGCTTTGCGGATCCCGATCTCGCGCGTGCGCTCCGCGACGGCCATGAGCATGATGTTCATGATGACGATGCCGCCGACGACGAGCGAAACCGCGACCAGGCCCGGGAGCGCGACGAACAGGACCCGGCTGATCTTGGCCCAGAAGTCGAGCACCTCGTCGGCCGTCTCGAGCGTGAAGTTATCCGCGTCGCGCGGCCGCAGATGCCGCCGGACGCGCATGACGGCCTCTGCCTCCGCCATCGCCTCCCGCATGTCCGCCGGCGAGTTCGCCTTGACCGCCAGGGCGTCGATGACGCCCGGCGGGTTGATGAAGCGTTTCACGGGCGAGCCCGCGGGGGCGACGGCGAACTTGTCGAGCGACAGCCCGAAGAGATTCCCCTGACGCTCGACCACCCCGATCACGCGGTAGGGCAGGTCCCGGATCCGGACCGCCCGGCCGATCGGGTCGCGTCCCTCGAACAGCTTGTCCGCGAGCTCATACCCCAGCACGACGACGGGTGCCCCGGCGCGTTGCTCTTCCGCCGTGAACGCGCGGCCGTGCTCAATGGTCAGATCCTTGATGTCGAAATAGCGGTCGGTCGCGCCGGTGAGGAGCACGTCCTGCGCCGCCCGCCGGCCCGCGGCGATCCTGACGCGCGTGCTCGACTCCCAGCCGGTGGTCGTCGCGACCGTCAGGGCCCGCGCGACCGCCTCCCCGTCCCCCAGCTGGATCCGCGGCCGCCGGACCCAGCTGCGCCACGTCGAGTCCGTCACGTTGCCGAGCTGGACGTCCGGGTACTGGCGCAAGCGGAACGTGTTCACGCCGAGCACGGTGCCGGCGAACTTCTCGGTCATGTAGCGGTTCATGCCCTGCACGACGGACACCACGGCGATGAGGAACATCACGCCGATGAAGACGCCGATGATGGAAAAGGCGCTCTTCAGCTTCTGCGTCCGGAGGGTCCGGAAGGCGAGTCCGACCGCCTCGGCGAACCGCACTCAGATGGCCTTCTTGGCCTTCGTCGAGTCCGCCTTCTCCTTCATGCGCCGGACCCGCCCGCCATCCTTCAAGTCGCGGATCGCCTGATACGGGCCGGCGGCGATCGTCTCGCCCGCCTTGAGCCCGTCCAGCACTTCGAAGAACTCGTCTCCGGCGATGCCGACCTTCACCGGGCGGAAGGTGGCGATCCCCCGGTTCACGACGAACACGCCTTCCGTCTCCCGCTTGCGGCGCGCCATGGCGCTGGTGTCGGCGGGTCGATCCTCGGTAGACAGAGGCGTGTTCTCCCGCACCGTGAGGGCGATGATTGGGACCGATAGCGCCTGGCGGCGCGTGTCCGTCACGATGCGGGCCGTGGCGGAAAGGTCCGGGCGCACGTCGCTCGGGGGGTGGTCGAGGGTGACCTCCACGTCGTAGTCCACCGCCCGATCGTTCAAGCCCGTGGACGTCGATGCCGGGGTCTGCGTCGAGCTGTTGGAGATCTTCGTCACCCGCCCGGTGAACGTCGTGTCGGGGAACGCGTCGATCGAGACCTCCACCGAGTCGCCGATGTGGAGCCGGACGACGTCCGTCTCGTCCACCCGCACCTTTGCCTGGATCACGGAGAGGTCCGAGACCGTCATCAGCAGACCGATGTCCTTGGAGAACGTGCTGGGGACGGCCACCTCGCCTTCTTCCACCGCGAGCCGCGTCACGCGCCCCGCCATCGGGGCGACGAGGTGCGTCTTGCGGAGATTGTCGCGCGCTTCTTGGACGGCGGCGCGCGCTTGATCCACCTGGTGCTGCGCCGCCGTCAGGTTCGCCTCCGCGACTTCGAACGCCGTCTGCGCCTGCTCGAGCTGCTCCGCGGCGACCAAGTTGGGGCTCTGGTCGCGCAGCTCCTGGGTGCGCCTCAGGGCGCGCTGGGCCTGGTCGCGGTTGGCGCGCGCCTGCACGACCTCGGCCTCCGCGGAGGAGTACGCCGCCTGGGCGCGCTGCAGATTGGCCTCGTACACGGTGGGGTCGATCTGCAGGAGGAACTGCCCCTTCGTCACATGGTCGCCCTCCCGCACCGCGATCCTGGTGATGCGGCCGGTGATATCGGCGCTCAGGTCCACCTTCTTCTTCGGCTGGATCTTGCCGCTCGCGGTCACCGCGGCCACGAGATCGCGGCGCGCCACCTGCTCCTGCCGCACCTCCGTGCCGCGGTCGCGCTTGGCGCTCACGCTCGCCACGACCAGCCCGACGAGCAGGAGCGCGCCGGCGCCTCCCGCGAGCAGCTTGTTCCGCTTCGACATGCGAGACTCGTCCTCTCCTAACGGAGGTGCCGGCCGACGGCGGCTTCCAGCGCCGCGACGGCCCTGTGGTAGTCGTACATGGCGCTCACGTAGTCGAACTCCGCGTTCAGCTGGGCCACCTGCGCGTCGAGCAGCTCGAAGAACGTGCCCGAGCCCACGCGGTAGCGCTCCGTGGCGAGCTGCAGCTGCTCGCGCGCCGCGGCGCGGCTCGTGTCCTGGATCGCGACGGCGCGATAGGCCGTCTGCAGCGTGAGAAACGCCTGGCTGACCTCGGTCCGCACGGCGAGGCCCCGCGCCCGCACCGATTCCGCCAGGTCGTCGCGCTGCGCCCTGGCCTGCGACACCTGGAGCGGACGCGCGAAGTTGGTGAAGATGGGGAGCGTGATCGTGAGCCGCGCCTGGAACGGCTGGTGCGTGAAGTGGAAGGGATACAGGGCGTTCTGGTCGCGGATCGCCTGCTCTTGGGCGGGGGTGAAGGCGAGCGCCGAGCAGGGGAGCACCGCGCCGCCCGTGTTCAGCCAGTTGGCGTTCTCGTACTGGCAGATGAGCGTGTTCGTGTCCGCCTGCGCCTGGGCGGCCGCGATCGTGGGATTGATGTCCGACAGCTTCTGCGTGAATCCCGACCACCCGGCCGACAAGGACAGCGACGGCCCGTAGCTCGACGTCGCCGCCCGGACGCCCCACGCCGCGGCGTTCTCCCGTGCCCGCAGCGCCTTGAGCGCCGGGTTCTGTTCCCCCGCCATCGTGAGCAGCTCGTCCAGCCGCCACGCGGGTGCCTCGACGCGGAAGCTGTCCGTCAGCTGCACCGCCGCCAGGTCCGCGGGAGCGGGGACGCCCATGACTTCGAACAGACGCAGCTTCTCGACCTCGACGGCGGTGCGGGCCCGGAGCGACCCGACCTCCGCCTGCCCGCGCGCCACCTCGGCCTGGCGCACGTCGATGAGCGTGGCGCGCCCGACGTCATAGCGCGCGTGCGCAAGCTTGAGGAACTCGTCGTCACGGTCGAGCCGCGCCCGGGCCAACCGCGCGTTCTCGCCCGCCTGCAGCACCGTCAGGTATTGCTGCGTGACGGCGTTGACCAGGGTCGCTTCCGCGCCGGCGATGTCGGCGTCGGCCGCCGTGAGCTGCGCGTGTTTCAGCCCCGGTTGGGCGAGCGTCGCGCCGGAGAGCTGCCAGTTCAGGCCCACGCTGTAGTTGGAAGACCAGGTGGCGACGTTCTGCGAGAAGCTCGCGGTGAGGAAGGTTTGCTCTCCCCGACCCGCGTACCCGCCACCCGCGGACGCGGTCACCGTCGGAAGGAAGCTCCCCCAGGCGTTGCGGACGCCCCACGCCGCCGGGGCGCGGTCGTGCTGCGCCTGGCGATAGGCGGGGTTGCTGTCGCGCGCCAGGGCGATCGCGTCGGCGAGCGAGAGGCCGGCGGCGGGGGAGACGGGAACGGGGGGGACGGAGCTCTGGCCCAGGGCGAGGACCGGGCACAGCAGGAGCGCGGCGGCCAACGGCGCGTGTCTCATCGGCATCCTGGCAGACGTGGGGGTCGGCTCGCACCCCGTACGCGCGATCGCGCCTCTCGGTTTCGAGCTGCGACCCCGCGCGCTCGTGGTGCTCGTCGTTGGGCGAAGGTAGCGGGACGAAACAAGGCCGGTCAAGCAGGCGGCAGCCGTTCGACCCGCAGCCGCCGCGAAGGGATTTCGACCTTCAGCAAGCGACCGGCCGCGTCGAGCCAGAGGTGCACGACCTGGTTCGGGCCTCCCGTTGCGGTGATGTGCCGCAGCGTCGCGGGGTCACGGTTGAGCGTGGTCGCGGCGGCACCGAGATCCTGCACCATGAGCTCGTCGCGGCGTCCGGCGCGGGGTACGAGGGCGGTGATGCGGACCGGCTGGGCGCGCGCCTGCCGCGCGGCGAACAGGTAGGGGGCGTAGACCGAATCGTCGAGGACCACCGTGCGGCCCACGACGGGAAACTCCCGCGCGCGCTCGGAGCGGCGGCCGAGCATGCGCACGGTGAACCGGTTGCGCGTGGCCTGCCCCAGGATCCGCAGGGGCTCGCGCGGGTCCGCGGCGTCGAACTCGAGGCTCAGCGGCTGCGAGTCGCCCTGGACGGTGACGGTCGGCGACAGGACAACGATGGGGCGGACGCGGTCGTAGCGGATCGAGGCGGCGAGCGTCCAGCCGCTGCCGCCGAGCCCGACACGGGCGGCACCGAGCCGGAACGCCTCGCGGGCGATCTCCGCCGTGTCTTCCCGCACCACGTACGTGCCCTCGTCGAGCGGGGCCTGGAAACCGAGCAGGGCGATGAGCAACAGGCTCACGCCGCGCTCTCCAGCACTCGCGTCGCGATACGCTCGTAGATCATCTTATACAGCCGCTCGCCCTTGTCCCGGGTGGCGAGCGTGGGCCGGCCCACGGAGCCTGGGCTCGCCTCCGGGAGGCGGTGCCCGCGGCCGAAGCGCCGGCGGGCGGCGTCGAGCAGCGGGAAGTCCCGGGCCTGGCTCATGTCCACGAGCTCGGGGGCGACGTACAAGAGCAGCGACGTGTCGAGCTCGCTGCCGTGCATCGGGGTGTCGGCGTCCTCGAGGTGGCCGCTGAAGTCGAGGGCGAACACGTCGACGGTGAGCACCCGCGCTTGACGGGTGCGCAGCGTGGACAGCGCCTCCTGGTGCGGGTCGTACCCGTGGGCCGTGAGGATAATGAAGGCGTCGACGCCGGCCTGCTCCCACGACCCGAGGAGATCGTTCATCCAGCGGTGCAGGGTCTTGCGGCGCACCGAAGCGTTGCCCGGGAAGCGCCGCCGGCTGACGGAGTTCACGCCGTATTCGACGGTCGGCGCCCGCAGGATTTGGAACTCCGCGGAAAGGTCGTCCGCGAGGCGCTCGACGATAATTGTGTCGCACCCCAGCGGCAGGTGCGGGCCGTGCTGCTCGCACGTCCCGACGGGCACGAGCAGGCGCGGGTCGCGCTCGAGGGCGAGGCCGACGGCGTCAGGAACGAGGCTCTTCAAGTGCAGCGGTCCCCTCATGTCGTGATCCCCGGGTGTCTGGCATGCGTCGCGGCCGCCGAGTGGCTGCACGGCGGCGGTGCCGGCTGGGCGTGGGCGGCGGCCGTGGTGGCCGTGGTGGCCCTGGTCCCATGGTTCGGCGGTCGACCCCAGGGGGTGGCCTCTCGTGGACCCCGGGGCGTGGCCCCGGGGTTGGCGGCGCTCGCCACCGTCGCGCTCGGCGTCCTGCTGGTGGTGGGCGTGCTGGAGGTGCGGCAGGTCGAGTGCTGCTGGCCGGCGGTGCGAGAGCACCGCGTGACGCGCGCATCGCAGCAGCTGACGGCGACCCTCGCCGCCTCGGTGGCCGAGGCGCGGCGCCTGGCGGAACGCGGGGCGGTAGCGGCCTTACTCCCGCAGCGCGCCGCGTTCCCGAGACTGCGCGACGCGCTGGGGAGAGGGACCACGCGCCTCGAGCGGGGGGTTGTGATTCTCGCGGCCGACGGCGAGCCGTGGGCTTGGGCCGGCCGGCACCGCTTCATCCCCGGGGTGGACACCGCCGAGCTGCGCGCCGTCATCACACCATTCTACGTCTCGCTCGAGGCCCGCCGCCAGACGTCGGTGGGCGGCACGGCCGTAGGGACAGTGCTGCTCGATGCCTCGCCCGCCGTGCCCGATCGCGCCGGGGCGGTGAGCGCGGTGTTTGCCCGCGACCAGGGCGTGGCGCTGCGCTTCCTCCCGCCGCGGCTCGCGCCTGCGGGCTCCGACGTGTTCGACTATGCGACGCCGCGCGGCGACACGCTCTTCAGCGTGCAGGCCGCGCCGCCCACCCAGGGCGACGCCAAGCTGGCGAGGCTGACACGCGCGGCGGGACTCGGCGGCGCCGGCGTGGCCGCCGCGCTGCTCCTGCTGCTTACTGCCGCCTCGCCCGGTCGCTGGCGTTGGCTCGTCGCGCTCGCTGGCGGCTGGTGCGTGATACGGGCGCCCGTGTTCTCCCCCGCCACCTTCTATCGCCCCATGCTCGGCATGTTCAGCTCGTCGGCGGGGTCGCTCACGGTGCTGGCGGCGCTGCTGTTGTTCGCTGCGGGCCTGCTGTGGCGGCGCGGCAGCCCGCGCCGCTGGTGGTCGCTCGCCGCGGCGGCGCTGCTCATCCTCGCCGCGCCCTTCGTGCTGCGGGACCTGGGGCGAGGGATCACGCCTCCCGCGCAGGGCGTGAGCGTTCCCCTCTGGCTTTCCTGGGAGGCGGCCCTCGCGGTCGCGGGCATGGCGCTCATCCTGCTGGCCGCCGCGTTGGTGCGCGGGGCGACTGAGCCGCGGCGAGTGCCGTGGATACTGCCCGCGGCGTGTGCCTGGGCCATCGTCGCCGCCGTCGCGGGCCTGTGGCTGTGGGATCCGGAGGGCGCGTGGCCCGACTGGTACACATACGTTTGGCTTCCGGCACTCGCCGGTGTGCTCGTGCCGGCCCCGCGACGTTGGGCGGTGGTGGGAATCGCCACCGTCGCCGGCACCGCGGCCGCCCTAATCACTTGGGGCGCGGCGGTAGAGGGCCGCCTGGCGCTCGCCGACCGCGATGCCCGGAGCCTCGGATCCGAGAGCGATCCGCTCGCCGCCGCCCTGCTCGAGCGGATGGGGGCGTCCGTGGCGTCGCTCGGGGCGCCGCGCACGGCGGGCGATCTCTACTCGCTGTGGCTCCGCTCGCCGCTCGCGGCGGAAGACTACCCGACCTACCTCTCGGTATGGACCCCGGCGGGCGAGCCCCGCGCCGAGCTGCCGCTCGCCGCCGTCGGCCTGCCGCCGCCGCTCGTCGCCGGCCTGGTCCGGTCGTCCGCGACGCCCGGGGGCCCACGGGTGGAGCGCGTCGCGGCGATCCCCGGGGTGCACTACATGCTGGTGGCGCCGCTCTCGAGCGGCGACGTGCTGGCCGTTGCCGTCGGGCCGCGCTCGAGGCTCGAGCCGTCGAGCCGGGTGGCGCGCTTCCTTCGCGGGGAGGTGGCCGTCGCGCCTCCCTACACCATCTCCCTGTCGCTCCCCAGCCAAGCGCCGGCAGCCGCGAGCGCGGGAGTCAGCTGGACGCGCGCAGGCTGGGTGGCGCGCGGCGAGCGCCGCATCGAGCTACCGGGGGGCGTGCGGCACGTCCACCTGCGCGTCGATCTTCAGGGACCGTGGGCGCTGCTGGTGCGGGGAGCGCTCGTAGTCGTCGTGGACGTGGCGCTGCTCGCCGGCTGCTGGCTGCTCGGGCTGATCCTGGCGGAGGGGTGGCGCCCCACGCGGCCGCGCCTCCTCTGGGCGCTGCGGACGAGTTACCGCCTGCGGCTGACGGCGACCCTCGCTGGGTTCTTCGTGCTGCCGGTGCTGGCGTTCGCCTTCTGGAGCTTTGCGCGCCTCTCCGATGAGGTCCGCGACGCGCGTGACTTGCTCATCCGGCAAACGCTCAAGGACGCCGCCACCGCGGCGGGCGCCCTACCGTTCGAGAGTCCGTCCGCAGTGCGCAGTGGCGTCATCGAGCTGGGGAGACGGCTCGATGCCGACCTCTGGCTGTACCGTGACGGCATGCTCGCCGGCACGGGCACGCCGGTACTGGACGAGCTCGGACTGGTGGACCCCTACCTCGCACCGCCCCCATTCGAGCGCCTCGCACTCGAGGACGAGCTCGACCTGATCGCCGACGGCAGCACCGCGGGCCGGCCGATCCGTATCGGCTACCATGCGGGGTGGGCCGCGCGCGGGCTCGCGCGCCCGGTCGCGGCCCTGCGGGAGGCGGCTGTCGCCGTGGGGCGCGGCACGCCCCTTCCCCCCTTTCCCCCTGGCGCCCCGCGGGAGTTCGAGCCCGTCATTACCGCGTTCGAGCGCATGGCGGCCGATGTGCGCTCGAGCCAAGCGGCGCTGGAAGAGGCGCGGCGGCGCACGGCGCAGGTGCTCGCGAACGTGGCGACGGGCGTGATCGCGGTGGATGGGGGGCTGCGGGTGACGCTCGCGAATGGGCGCGCTGCGGAGCTCGTGGACGCGGGGGGGAACGCGCTCGAGCCGGGGACCGAGCTCGCACGCGCGGCGAGCGGCGACTGGGTCCCCGTGTGGAACGCCGTGCGCGACTTCGTCGCCGGCCGTACCGCCGACATCGTGGAGCGTGAGTTCCCGATCGGGGGACGGCAGATCCGCGTGCAGATCGCTCCCCTGGGGCCGGAGGCAGAGGGGTGCGTGGTGGCGCTCGACGACGCGACGGCGCTCACCCGAGCCGCGCGCGTCCTCGCCTGGGGAGAGATGGCCCGCCAGGTGGCGCACGAGATCAAGAATCCGCTGACGCCCATCCGGCTCGGCATCCAGCACCTGCAGCGCGCCCACCGCAAGGACGACTTCCCCGCCACGCTGCGCGATACCGCGGCCCGCATCCTGGCGGAGATCGACCGGCTCGACGCCATCGCGCGCGCCTTCTCGCGCTTCGGGTCCCCCGCGGCGGAGACGCTGCCCCTCGAGCCCGTGGACCTTTACGCCGTAGCTCGCGAGGTGGTGCAGCTCTACTCCCTCGGCGGCGTCGCGGGTGCGGCGAAGGTGGAGCTGGAGGGGACGCGGGGTGCAGGGGGAGGCGCGCCCGTCCTGGCACGCCGTGACGAAGTGAAGGAAGTGCTCGTCAACCTTCTCGAGAACGCGCGCAATGCAGGGGCCCGACGCGTGGCGGTGCGGGTCTCCGGGGACGGTCGCGAAGTGGCCGTCGCGGACAACGGCCGCGGCATTCCGGCCGACCTGCTGCCACGCGTGTTCGAGCCCACCTTCTCCACCACCTCGAGCGGCTCGGGGCTGGGGCTCGCCATCGCCAAGCGGCTGGTCGAGAGCTGGCGTGGGACCATCGCGCTCACCAGCACCCTTGGCACCGGCACCACGGTGACCATCACCCTGGGTCCGGCCGCCCCCCCCTCCGAGCGGTCCCGAAGTGACGCGGCTCACTAGCGCAAACCGCGAAAACCCTTATCCTGGTGCGGCTTACTTTCCGCCACCCGCTCCGCCGAGGCTACTGGTGCGAACAACCGTCGTGAGCTCCGGGCTCGCCGCTCTTCTGGTCGCCGTCGCCGCCCTCCCCCTCCCCCTCCCGCTCGCGGGGCAAGGGCTTCTCACCGATGCCAGGCGCGCCGGGATGGCGGGGGTGAGCCTCACGCTGGACGGCGCGCTGACGCGCTACAACCCCGCCTACCGGGCGGTGCCGCCCCAGGCGGTCCACGGCGGAGCGAAGGCCACGATCCCGATTCCTTTGGGGCTGATTCAATTCTTCCACGACCATCCGATCTCGAACCTGCGCAACGATCCTCTGTTCCACCCCGACTCGGCGCGGTTCAACCCGATCGAGCTCGCGGATCTGGTGTTGCACTTGCCGCTCAATTACGACGTCAGGAAGGTGCCGACGCCCACGAACGACGTGA
>WNGR01018477.1_pt1 | contig 12045 bp, 8 predicted proteins | sample 5407581 | NCBI WGS metagenome assembly WNGR01 (sample SAMN13153383, study PRJNA577476) | soil metagenome | isolation source: 80 cm soil or saprolite under Garry oak tree replicate 2 | place: USA:California | collected 2016-06-15
TGGTTCCCGCGCTGCGACCGCTCGTGAGCGGGCTGGAGCAAGCGGACTCCGTCGCGTTCGACCTGCACAAGTGGCTCTACATGCCGTACGAAGTGGGCTGCACGCTCGTCCGCGATCAAAAAGCACACCGTGCGACCTTCAACGTGACTCCCGCGTACCTCGCCTCGTTCGATCGCGGGATCGCGGCGGGCGGCTTCCCGTTCGCGGAGCGTGGCGTGCAGCTGTCGCGCGGCTTCCGGGCGCTCAAGGTGTGGATGTCGTTCAAGACACACGGCGTGGACGCGTTTGCGCAGCTGATTCATCAGAACGTGCGCCAGGCGCACTACCTGGCGGGGCTCGTGACCAAGCACCCTCGGCTCGAGCTGCTCGCGCCCGCGCCCCTCAACGTGGTCTGCTTTCGCTTGGTCGTGCCTGGCGCGGACGATGCCGCCTTGAACGCGCTGAACAAGGAGATCCTGCTGCAGATTCAGGAGAGCGGCTTGGCGATCCCTTCCCAGACCATGCTCAACGGCAAGTTCGCCATTCGAGTCGCCATCACGAATCACCGCAGCCGGCGCGAGGATTTCGATCTGCTGGTGCGTGCCGTCGTCGACACCGGCACGGCACTGCGCGCGCGCTAGCTCTGCTCTTCGGCGGTACCCACGATCTTGCCTTCGATCGGATTGCTGAACGAACGGACCGTGTGATAGGCAAGATCGATGTCTTTGGCGTTTGCGAATTCAGTGAGAATGTCGTCCCAGATCGCCGACACGGTGCCGCGGCGGCGGCGGGGCTCGATGAGGTAGCGAATCGTCAACAGAATGCCGGACGGCGCGGTGCTGGTGTAGACGATCGGCGTGAGCTTCTTGTAGTTGATGAGGTACTGCTGTGAGGCGGCCAGCAGATCGCGCTCGGCCTCCGCCGTCAGATGCTCGGCGTGTTTGAATGCGATCGCCGTCAGGATCTCCTTCGCTTTCCGCCAGTTGCTCTCGTAGGTCACCAACACCGGGACTTCGTTCCAGATATACCTGAACCCTTTGTCGTAGTTGGCAACGGGCTCGGTGAAGACCTGCTGATTGGGGATGTGGATGATGCGGCCCGTGCTCTGATCCGCGTCGACCCACACGCCGATTTCATTCAGCGTGAACTGGAACAGGTGGATGTCGATGACGTCGCCCCGATGCTTCGCGATCTCGACGCGATCGCCCACGTCGAACGGCCGCCGCCAGACGATGAACGCCCAGGCCGCGAGGTTCGACAGCGGATCCTTGAGCGCGATCGCGATGCCGGCCGAGACCAGCCCCAGGAACGTGGCGATCGAGTTGAAGCCTTCGAGCCACTCGCGACCGATAACGAGGACGGCGATCCCGAGGGTGAGGTACGTCATCGTCTTGCGCCAGCGGTAGCGCTTCCACGGATCGGTGACGCGCCGGTAGACGATCGCGAGGATCAGCCGTTCGATGATCCAGAGCCCCACGATCACGATGACCGTGACCAGGAGGTGCGTCTGGACCTCTGGACTCAAGCCGATGCGGGTTTGGAGCCAGTCGCGCACGGTGGCCAAAGCTAGGGCTCCTTCTACTTTTAGGCCACCGATGGAACAGCTCCACATCCTGCGCGACCTCGCCGTCATTTTCGCCGGCTCACTGCTGGTCATTCTGGTTTTCTATCGCCTCAAGCTGCCCGCCCTGCCCGGCTTCATCGTCGCGGGCATTTTGCTCGGCCCCAACGCCCTCGGGCTCGTCAACGATCCGCACGACGTGGAGGGACTGGCCGAAGTCGGCGTGATCATGCTGCTGTTCACGATCGGCATCGAGTTCTCGCTCAGCCGGCTGCGGGAGATGGGACGGCAGATTCTCGCGGGCGGATTCGCCCAGATGGGTTTCACCGTGCTCGCGACGCTCGCGGTTGGCATCGGGTTGTTGCCCAGCTGGCAGTTAGCGCTCTTCCTCGGATTTCTGATCGCGCTATCGAGCACCGCCATCGTGCTCAAGGTCCTGACCGACGCGAGCGAAATCGACGCTCCACACGGCCGTCTTGCGACTGGCGTCCTGATTTTCCAGGATCTCTGCGTTGTCCCGATCATGCTGGTGCTACCGTTCCTCGCGGGCAAAGCGGAAGGCGGCGTGGTTGGGCTGCTCGTGGCCTTGGGAAAGGCAGCGCTTGTCGTCGTCGGGGTCATTATTGCCGCGCGCACCATTGTGCCGCGCGCGCTTGCGGAGATTCTCAAGACACGCAGCCGCGAGCTGTTTTTGATCGCCGTCATTCTGATCGGCACGCTCACGGCACTCGGGACGGCTGCCGCCGGGGCATCGCTTGCCCTCGGCGCATTTCTGGCCGGCCTGATTATCTCCGAGTCCGACTACGGCTATCAGGCGCTCGCCGAGCTGATGCCATTCCGCGACATCTTCATTTCGCTGTTTTTCGTCGCCGTCGGCATGCTGGTCCAGCTCGATACCATCAAGGCGCACATCGGTCTCACCCTGATGGCGGTCGCCGTGATCATGGGCGGCAAGACGCTGTCGGCGGCCGTCGGCCCTGCCCTGATGGGCTACTCGGGTCGCGTCGCGCTGCTGGCGGGCGTCGCCGTGTCGCAGATCGGCGAGTTCTCGTTTGTGCTGGCGAAAGAAGGCCGAGTCGCCGGGCTCCTGCCGGAGCCCTTGTATCAGCAGTTCCTCGGCGTGGCCGTGATCACGATGCTCGTAACCCCGTTCCTGCTGCAGGGCGGTCCAGCGCTGCTCGATGCGCTCGAGAGCGTCGTGCCACTCGACCGGCTGCTCCCCGGATTTCGGCCGCGCGGTCTCGCACCCGTGCACGAGCAGGTCAAGGATCATGTCGTCGTCGCGGGGTACGGGTTGAACGGGCGCAACCTCACGGCCGCGCTGCGCTCCATCCACGCACCGTACCTCATCGTCGAGCTGAATGCGCAGACAATCCGGAAAGCGCGCACCGAGGGCGAGCCGGCATTCTATGGCGACGCCACGCGTGAGGAGATCCTGCGGGCGCTGGGGATCGATCGGGCGCGGATGCTCGTGATCGCAATCTCCGATCCGGCGGCCACGCGGCGCATCGTGCGCGTCGCGCGCGAGATCAACCCGAAGCTCTACATCATCGCACGCACGCGCTATGTGGTGGAGATTCCCGAGCTCACGCGGCTCGGCGCCAACGTCGTCATTCCCGAGGAGTTCGAGACGTCGATCGAGATCTTCGCGCGGGTGCTGGCGCATTACAACGTGCCGCGGGAAGAGATCGAGCGCCTCGTGAGCGAAATCCGCGCGTCGCACTACCAGGCGCTACGGCCCGGAGCCCGGCCGCGCCTCACGCTGACCGGCACGCTCAGCCGGATGCCGCAAATGCAGGTCGAGCGGATCGTCCTCGGAGCCAACGCGCCGACGGTCGGCCTGACAATCGCCGAGACGGCGCTCCGCTCGAAGACCGGCGCGTTGATTCTCGCGCTGCGGCGTGGCGAGAGCGATCTGGCGACCCCCGACGCGGACTTTCGGCTCGCCGCGGGCGATGTCCTCGTGGTGGTCGGGCAGCCGCAGCAGATCAAGAGCGCCTACCGCCTGCTCACAGGGGGCGAGCCTAGCTAAAGCGCAGCGTGAGCACCGTCACTGGTTAACACGCGATGGCGCAATATCGTCCGCAGATCATGGGCGCATTCTGCCGACTATTGCTCTGCGGTCTCGCGGTCGCCATCGCCGGTTGCGGCAACAAGGGGCCGGGGACAGGTCCCGCCGCCGCGGGACGTGTTCCGTTGACCGAGCTCGGCATGGAGACCTACAAAGGGTTCGGAGGCGGGCTGTACCCTGCAGGAGGAAACGTCGAGCCCACCGCACACGCGGCTGCCGGGCAGTCGCGCGCGCAGGCCGTAACCCCACTCGCCACTTCAGGGACGCCGACTGCAGGCGGGAAAGTCGTGTTGTTGTCGCTCGGAATGTCGAACACGACACAGGAATTCTGTTCCGGAAGCTCCACAACCACGAACTGCAGCAGCTGGAGCTTCATGGGGCAAGCCGCGGCCGACCCCACCGTCAATCACACGACGCTTGCGATCGTCAACGGCGCCCGTGGTGGCCAGGACGCGCAAGCGTGGGATGCCGCCACTGACGCCAATTACGATACCGTCCGGCTCAACCGATTGGGTCCGCTGGGGCTCACTGAGCGGCAGGTCCAGATTGTCTGGGTCAAACAGGCCGATGCTGGACCGCGCGACTCATTGGCGTCCGCACAGTCGGATGCGTACCAGCTCGAGTCGCGGCTCGGCAACATCGCGCGGGCGCTGAGAACACATTATCCGAATTTGAAGATCATCTTCTTCTCGAGTCGGATCTACGCGGGCTACGCGACGACCACGCTGAACCCCGAGCCGTTCGCCTACGAGTCGGGCTTCGCGGTAAAGTGGCTGATTCAGGCGCAAATCGAGCAAATGTCCAACGGTGGGACGGTGACGGATCCGCGTGCCGGCGATTTGAATTACAACACCGGGGCAGCGTGGCTCGCCTGGGGCCCGTACCTCTGGGCCGACGGCATGACGCCGCGCCAGGGCGACGGTCTCGTGTGGCAGAGCGTCGATTTCGTGCAGGACGGGACGCACCCGTCGCAGAGCGGCCAGCAGAAAGTCGGCACGATGTTGCTGACCTTCTTCAAGACCTCGCCATTCACCAAGTGCTGGTTCGTCACGGGAGGCACGTGCCCGTAGGGCCATAACGCGATAAGATCATGCCATCCCGTTCCCGCGGAGATGCCATGGTTGCCGTCATTGCCGCTGTCCTGATCGCCGCACTCCAACAACCCACCGCACTGACAATCGGCTCGGCCAGCGCCCGGCCCGGACAAGCCTCGTCAGGGTTCATCGAAGTGCCAGCCGGCAGCGACGCGGCGACGCGCATTCCGATCTCGATTGTCCGCGGCGTGCAGGCGGGGCCCACAATTGCGTTAATCGCAGGCACTCATGGCTCCGAAGTCGCGCCGATTGTCGCGCTCCAGCGCGTGCGTGCCCTGATCGATCCAGCGGCAATGCGCGGCACCGTGCTCATCGTCCACGTCGCGAACATGCCGTCGTTCCTCGGCCGCACCATCTACTACAGCCCGATCGACGGCAAAAACCTGAACCGCGTCTATCCCGGGAAGGCGGACGGCACCGTGTCGGAGCGGATCGCGTACGCGATCACGAATCAAATCATCGAGCGCGCGGACTACCTCGTCGACATGCATGCCACATCGTCGTTGACACGGCGCGGCCACGCGACGTCCGCGCATCTGTCTACACGCAGAATACGGCGCAATTGCGGGGCAAACCCTCCATAACGACTGAGACCGGCTATCTCGGCATTCCCGCGGAAGACATGGTGCAGCGGAACGTGGACGGTGTCTTTCGGTTACTGCGGTATTTCCATGTCGTGCCGGGTGACGTCGAGCTCGTCCGCCAGCCGCTCTTCTTCGAGCGCACCGAAGTGCTCCGCAGCCCCGCGACCGGCGTGTGGCATGCGCGAGTCGAACGCGGGCAAAGCGTGCAGAAGGGAAGCATCATCGGCGTGCTGACCGACTTCTTCGGCAACACACAAGCCGAGATCCGTGCACCCTTCGGCGGCATCATGCTGTATGTCGTCGCGACGCCCGCTATGTCGCAGGGTGAGCCGATGGGGATGATCGGAGAGCCACGGCTGGAACGGTGAGCGGTTAAGCATCATCCCACGCCACCGCAAACACGCCATCGCACCGCGAGCACCGGATCTCGGTCGGGTGCCCCTGCAGCGGTGTTCGATTGCAACAGCCCGGGCAGACGGCGTAACGGGAGCCCCAACTCAGCGGAGTCATCACCGCATCCGACGGGCGAGCAACGACGGACCACTGTTGGGGCCGCAGGGGCACGATCTGCAGTGAGGACCTGGGCACACTGAAGGGCCGATTAACTACCTCGAGGATGGCTTCATCTGTAGTGAGACGCAGGACTTCGTACCACGCACCCCGCCGCACGTGGCAGTTCAGGTCGCCGCGCACACGAGCCCATTGCGATACCTCGGGCATGCCTTGCGCCTCCGAAGCGCCTTCCTATAGGTAGGTAGGCAAGCGGGGCGCCGTCAACCGCGACGACGTGCGCTCAAGGTGAGCACCGCCGCCAGCCACATGCCGAGGGCGATGACCGCATCTTCCCACCACGCGAACGACCTGCGCCTCATCAGAGCTCCCTTCGCTTTTAGGTGAGGCAATTCGTGTGCCCGGAGCCTGCGGCGCGGCGTCGGCCGTGGACCCGGCTCGATGTCGTTGCGGCACTGCAACGGGGCGATTCCGGGGGCTACCCCACGCCCCGCCGGTCGAGGCTCCGGTATTGAATCGCCTCACTCACATGCTTCGGCTCGAGCGCCGCAGCCTCGTCGAGATCGGCCACCGTGCGCGCGATCTTGAGAATGCGGTGATACGCGCGCGCCGATAAGCCGAGCCGGGTGATCGCCGTCTTGAGCAACGCATCCGCACCGTCCGACACCTTGCAGTGCGTGCGGATGTCCCGCGGCGCCATGTGCGCATTGGCGTAGATCCCAGGCCGATTGGCGAAGCGCTCACGCTGCACCGTGCGTGCGCGATCCACCCGCTCCCGCATGGCCTCACTCGGTTCTCCTCCGCTCTCTGCCGTGAGCGCCTTGTACCTCACCGCCGGGACTTCCAGATGGATGTCGATGCGATCGAGCAGCGGACCCGAGACGCGCGCCAGATAACGCTGCACCACCAACGATCCACAGGCGCACGTGTGATGCGGATCGCCGAACCAGCCGCACGGACACGGATTCATCGCCGCCGCCAGCATGAAGCGCGCCGGATACGACAGGCTCATCGCCGCGCGCGCGATCGTCACCACGCCATCCTCCATCGGTTGGCGCAACACCTCGAGCACGTTCTTGCGGAACTCCGGCAGCTCGTCGAGAAACAGGACGCCCCCGTGCGCCAGGCTCACCTCGCCCGGCCGGGGATACGATCCGCCGCCGATCAAGCCGGCGTCGGAGATCGTGTGATGCGGTGACCGGAACGGCCGCCGTGCCACAAGCGACTCGCCCAGCGGCAGGGTGCCCGCGACCGAATGGATCTTCGTCGTCTCGAGTGCCTCGTCGAGACTCATTCTCGGCAAAATAGTGGGCAGGCGGCGGGCGAGCATCGTCTTCCCCGAACCCGGTGGCCCCACCATGAGCATGTTGTGCCCGCCGGCCGCAGCCACCTCCAACGCGCGCTTTGCGTGCGGCTGCCCCTTCACTTCGGCGAAGTCGACGTCGTCTCGGGCGCGCTCCGCAAACAGCCGCGCCACATCGACCGACGCGCCCGGCAGCTCTGCCCTGCCGTCGAGAAAGTCCGCGATCTCGGCCAGGCAGCTCGCGCCCAGAACCCGCAAGCCGTCGACGACCCCTGCTTCTGACAGGTTCTCGCGAGGTAAGATGAGCGCGTCCACGCCGGCAGCTCGAACGGCGAGCGCCACGGGCAACGCCCCGCGCACGGGCCGGACGGCCCCCTCCAGGCCGAGCTCCCCGAGCACGGCGATCTTACCGAGCCGCTCCCCCTTCACCTGCTCGGTCGCGGCGAGAATCCCGAGCGCGATGGGCAAGTCGAAGGCGGAACCCTCTTTCCTTATATCGGCAGGCGCCAGATTGACGGTGATGCGCCGCAGCGGGAACGTGTAGCCGGTGTTGGCGAGGGCCGCCGAAACGCGGTCGCGGCCTTCCTTGACCGCGCCTTGTGGCAGTCCGACCGTGACGAACGTGGGGAGACCGCTGGCGATGTCGGTTTCGACCTCGACTAGGTACGCATCGATCCCCAGGACGGCGGCGGAGCGGACGCGCGCGAGCATCACCCAGGCTACGTTTAGCTGCGTCGGGCACGTACCCCAAAACCCGCCGTGCGGGTCTAAATGACGCCACGGGGAGGATATGCGTATAGAGGTGATGACTTTTCGAACATCTCTGCTCGCGGGACTCGCGGGAGCGCTGGCGGCGACCATGGCGTGCGGGACGAGCCGGGGCGGCGCTCCTCCTAAGGTCCCCGTCAGCGTCGCACGCGTTGAGCGCCGCGCCCTGCCCTATGAGCTCGATGCGACGGGTACGGTCGAGCCCATCCGGTTCGTCGATGTTCTGCCGCAAGTCAACGGCACGATCCTACACGTGCACTTCGCCGAGGGAGACGAGGTCGCCCCCGGACAGGTGCTGTTCGAGATCGATCCCCGTCCCTATCAGGCGGCATTGCAGCAGGCGGAAGGCGCGCTGCTGCGCGATCTGACGACGGCCGTTGCCGCCGCGCGCGAGGCGGCGCGCTACAAGACGCTGGCGACCACCAATACGGTCACGCAGGAAGACTACGAGACGAAACAGTCGGCAGCAGAAGCGGCGGCGGCAGCCGTCCGCTCCGACTCGGCCGCGGCCGCCATCGCGCGCCTCAATCTCGATTATGCGACCGTGCGCGCTCCGATTGGCGGACGCACCGGCCGTCTCCTGCTGCATGAAGGCAATCTCGTGCGCGCGGGCAGCGACCCGCTCGTCTCGATCGTGCAGATGCGTCCCATCCTCGTGCGCTTCCCCGTGCCAGCGACCAATCTGCCCGCGCTGCGCCAGCGCGCGGGGCAAGAGCTCAAAGTGATCGCCTTGCCGGCGCGCGACTCCGCGTCGGCGATCCAGGGCATCCTTTCTTTTATTGACAATCAGGTCGACACCGCGACCGGCACCGTCCTCCTCAAGGCGCGTTTCTCAAACCGCGACGGCGCGCTGTGGCCCGGTGAGTTCGTCACCGTCACGCTCGTGCTCGGCGTCCAGAACGACGCGGTCGTGGTGCCGAGTCAGGCGGTCATGCAGGGTCAACAGGGGACCTACGTCTTTGTCGTCAACAACGACGGCACCGCGACGACGCAGCCCGTGACCGTGGAACGCACGCTCGACAGCCTCAGTGTCATTGCGGGCGTGCCGGCTGGCACCCTCGTGGTGACCGACGGTCAGTTGCGTCTCACGCCGAACGCCAAAGTCGACATCCGCGGCGGTCCAACGACGGAGACCGCGGGTGGGGGGGGCGGCTCGGACGCGGGGAACCCGAAGTGAACATCTCCGGACTGTTTATTCGTCGTCCGGTCGCAACGACGCTCGTGATGTTCGGAATCCTCATGTTCGGGCTGATGGCATACCGGCTGCTACCGGTGAGCGACCTCCCCAACGTCGACTTCCCCACGATCACCGTCTCGGCGGGACTCCCGGGCGCGAGTCCTCAGACGATGGCGGCGGCCGTCGCCACGCCACTCGAGAAGCAGTTCTCGACGATCGCCGGTATCGACGCGATGACGTCATCGAGCACGCTCGGCGGCACGAACATCACGTTGCAATTCACCCTATCGCGCAACATCGACGCCGCTGCCCAGGACGTGCAGGCGGCTATCTCCAAGACCCTCCGGCAGCTGCCGCCGGGCATGCAGCCGCCGTCGTACAACAAGTCGAATCCCGCGGACTCGCCGATCCTGTACCTCGCCTTGACCTCCGGCACCCTCCAGTTGTCTGCGCTGGACGAGTACGCCGAGACATTCCTCGCGCAGCGCCTGTCGACGGTCAGTGGCGTCGCGCAGGTCCAGGTGTTCGGCTCCGCGAAATACGCGGTGCGCATTCAGGTCGATCCCAAGGCGCTCGCGGCGCGCGGGATTGGGCTCGATGAAGTGACGGCGGCAGTGTCGGCCGGAAATCCCAATCTCCCGACGGGAACGCTGTGGGGGCCGCAGCGCGCGTACACCGTGCTCGCCGACGGCTCGATCTCGAGCGCGCCGGAGTTCCGGCAGCTCGCCGTCACCTACCAGAACGGTGCTCCGGTGCGTCTGCAGGACGTGGCGCGCGTGCTCGACGATGTGCAGGACTCGCGCAATGCGAGCTGGTACGACGGCAAGCGCGCCGTCGTACTCGCGATTCAGCGCCAGCCCGGAACGAATACGGTGCAAGTCGCGGACGCGGTGAAGGCGATGGTCGCGTCGCTGTCGGCGCAGCTCCCCGCGTCTGTCCAAGTGAATACGCTGTACGACCGGTCGGTCTCGATCCGGCAGTCGGTGAATGACGTACAGCTGACGCTCCTCGTCACGCTGTGCCTCGTCGTGCTCGTGATCTTCCTGTTCCTGAAGAACCTGTCGGCCACTGTCATCCCCAGCCTCTCGCTGCCCTTCTCGATCATCGGCACGTTCTCCGTCATGTACCTGATGGGGTACAGTCTCGACAACCTGTCGCTGATGGCGCTCACGCTATCGGTCGGGTTCGTGGTGGACGACGCGATCGTGATGCTCGAAAACATCGTCCGTCACATGGAGATGGGAAAACGGCCGCTGCAGGCGGCGCTGGAAGGCGCCCGTGAGATCGGGTTCACGATCTTGTCGATGACCCTGTCGCTGACGGCGGTCTTCATCCCCGTGCTGCTCATGGGCGGCATTATCGGCCGGCTGTTCCACGAGTTTGCCGTCACGATCGGCGTTGCCATTTTGGTCTCGGGGTTCGTGTCGCTGACGCTCACGCCCATGCTGTGCAGCCGCTTCCTCCGCCCCGCCAAGGAAGAGCACCACGGTCGCTGGTACGAAGCGACGGAACGCGTGTACCAGCGCGGTCTGTCATGGTACGAGCGGTCGCTGGCCTGGGTCATGGATCGCCGCCCAATGGCGCTCGTCTTCTCGGCGGGCATTCTCGTCGCCACGGCCGTGTTGTTCGTGTTCGTCCCCAAGGGATTCATCCCGACGGAGGACACCGGCCAGATCCAGGGGACCACGGAGACGCTCGAAGGCAGCTCGTTCGAGAACATGCGCGACCACCAACAGGCCGTCGCGGACATCCTGACCCACGACCCGAACGTGGCGCACTTCATGTCGTTCGTCGGCGGCGGCACGATGAACCAGGGGCGTCTCAGTATTCGGCTGACGCCGCGCAACCAGCGGTTGCCGGCGGATCAGGTGGCCCGGGAGCTGAATCCCAAGCTCAACAGCGTCCCGGGCATACGCACGTACCTGCAGGTGCCTGCCTCCATCCGCATCGGCGGGCGGCCGACCAAGACGCAATACCAGTTCACGCTGCAGAGCGCCGACATCGACGCCCTGTACGACAACGCGGCGAAGCTCGAGCGTGCCCTACGCGGCATCCCCACGCTACAGGACGTGACCACCGACCTGCAGATTAAGAACCCACAGGTCAGCGTGCGCATCGATCGCGATCGCGCGACGAGTCTCGGCGTGACCGTGCAGCAGATCGAGCAGGCGTTGTACGACGCCTATGGCTCGCGCCAGGTGTCGACGATCTACACACCGAACAACCAGTACTGGGTGATTCTCGAGCTGCTGCCCGAATACCAGCGGGATCCGACGGCGCTCCAGCTGCTGTACCTGCGCTCGCAAACCGGCAAGCTGATTCCGCTGACCTCGGTCGCCTCCGCGTCGAATGACGTCGGACCGCTCAGTGTGAATCACAGTGGCCAGCTGCCGTCCGTAACCCTCTCGTTCAACCTGCCGCCCGGCGTGTCCCTCGGGGCAGCCGTGAACGATGTACAGAAAGCCGCTCGACAAACCCTGCCATCCACGATCAGCACCGGGTTTTCGGGCACCGCGCAGGCGTTCCAGGCCAGTCAGCAGGGACTGGTGTTCCTGTTACTACTCGCCGTCGTCGTGATCTACATCGTGCTCGGCATTCTCTACGAGAGCTTCATCCATCCCCTCACGATCCTGTCCGGTCTCCCGTTCGCCGGATTCGGGGCGTTGCTCACCCTGTTCATCTTCCGCACTGAGCTGAGCGTCTACGCGTTCGTGGGCGTGATCATGCTGGTGGGGCTCGTCAAGAAGAACGCGATCATGATGATCGACTTCGCCCTGGATGCGGAGCGCAATGAGCGCAAGTCACCACGCGATGCCATCATCGAGGCATGCAGCGTGCGGTTCCGGCCTATCATGATGACGACGATGGCGGCGTTGATGGGCACGCTGCCCATCGCGATTGGCTGGGGCGCGGGTGGCGAATCGCGGCGGCCCCTGGGCCTCGCCGTCGTGGGCGGGCTGGCCTTCTCTCAGCTCATCACGCTGTATGTGACGCCGGT
>WNGR01006941.1_pt1 | contig 12044 bp, 6 predicted proteins | sample 5407581 | NCBI WGS metagenome assembly WNGR01 (sample SAMN13153383, study PRJNA577476) | soil metagenome | isolation source: 80 cm soil or saprolite under Garry oak tree replicate 2 | place: USA:California | collected 2016-06-15
TATTTCTACCGTTATTTTTTACTTTTGTCTCGTCCATAGCGGACAAGAGTTGTTGGCATGCTTTCCTGCGGCAGACAGTAGCACCGTATGACGTAAACAGAAAAAGAGACAGCGGAAAAATATTGGTCTCGCACGTCTCCTGGTATGAGAGATGAAATTACGCGCGGGTGAACTATAGTTCAGCTTTGCTGAGAGGGAAGCAGGTCGAGAGCAATGGGTATCACAATGGATGCACCAGTTAGCCAGATGAATCTATCGCTGCTCACAGACCGCTGTACCGACGAGATCAAGCACCATCGTCGTAAAGAGCCGTTCGATGATCGCTACTGCCTGGAGATTTTCCGCCGTGCCATCGTGGAACACATTGACAAGGCCTGGTCTACCTTGCAGCAGTGCTTCGGTGAGATCGTGCGTATCTGGCTGCGCAGCCATCCCAGTAGTGATGTAGCACTTCTCCGTGACTCAGAAGAGAACTACGTCGCTCAAACCTTCACACGCTTCTGGCATGCAGTGCGCGATCAACACCTGGAGTTTTCCACGTTGCACTCCGCTTTGAGCTACTTATACGCCACCCTCAACGGAATTATTACTGATACCTTGCGTACCTATCTGCGATCAAGAGAATTCTCTCTTCCTGAAGCAGGCTTTCCCGAAGAGCCCATGGCGCAAGAGCACAATGATGATCTTACAACGTGGGAGAGCATACAAAGCCTGCTCCCTGATGAGCGCGAACGACGCTTGGCATATCTCCTCTATTACTGTGGTCTGAAGCCCCGAGAAATTGTCATCCGCTGTTCAAAGGAATTTGACGATGTGAAAGAAATCTATCGCCTGAGCCACAACATCATAGAGCGCCTGCGACGCAACCGCGAGCGACTGCGCTGGCTGCTGGGTGACGAGGAAATCTGAGGTGTAATCATGGACCGCCCGCACGCGCTGGCTCCCAGTAATGAGGAACTCATGAGCGTTGCCTATAATGAAGGAACTCTCCCGGCAGAGGAACGAGCACACCTGGAGCAATGCTCCATCTGCCAGCAGCGCCTTGCTATCTACATGCGCACCAATGCCCTCCTGCGTGCAAAACTGTACCGGAGACTGTGTCCAAGCGCTGTCGATTTAAACTATTATTGCCTCGGTATGGTGCCAGAAGAGCGGCGTATCAGCATCGCATCCCACCTGTTGGATTGCCCGCTATGCGCCGACGAGGTTGCAGAGATACGCACATTACAAGCTGCCTTTGACCCCTTTCCCCCTGCTATGCCTTCCTTAGGCGCTGGCATGCGCCGTATCTTTGCTAACCTTGTTGTCTCTCAGGCGCAGCTGGTCACACGCAGCAACCTCCCAGGAACAGGGTGGCCTCGTCAATACCGGGCTGAAGCGATTGACCTGTCACTGCACCTCTCGCGCGCAGGCAAACGAGAAATGGTGTTGCTGGGAATCATCAGCAGTACCGATCCAGGAGAGCAGTTGGGTGCCTTTGAGAAAGTGACAGCAGAACTATATGCTTTACCAGGACCACTACTAGCGGCGCATGAAGGCGATCAGAGCAACGAACGTACTGTAACGCCTCTTCTATCTACACAGGTAGACAAGCTTGGGAACATCGTATTCAGACCTGTACCGATGGGGGAATATGTCATGATCATACACTTACCTGATCGTGACATAGTGATTGAAGGACTTACCGTCGAGCACGAACGAGGGTATCCATAAAGCCTGTTTGGGTCAAGGGATGCTACTACGGTCTTTACACATTGCTGCAACCTCCACCAGTCTGATCACGAGTTGGTCACAGGAAGGACTGACTACAGCATATGGATACCACTCTATTTTTACAACACCTGTGCAGCTTAAGTATGGAGGACGGATGTACTTACATTCAGGTGCACATCGAGGAGCTAGGGGACCATACTGCTATTGGCGTAGCGCTTTCTGACTATGCAATCGCTCAAATGTACAACGCTCCCTTTGCCTCGCTTAAACTGGCTGAGCTGCTCATTTTTTTTAGTGACCGTGTTCATCATGCGCCTTCACACGCTCTCGGTCTCAACGTCAAAGGCAACGCTTTACGCAGCATAGGACACCATCAAGCGGCCCTGGAGTGCCTGGATGCTGCTGGAGAGGAATTTCTACGCCTGGGGGACGAAGTAGGATGGGCTCGTACTCGCGTTGGATGGATTATCTCTGCTGCCTGGGTGGGAGGAGCTACAGAGGCATTGCAAGTTGCTGCCCGTGCCCGAGATGCCTTTCTTCGCCATGGAGAATATTACCGGGCCTGCACGGTTGATCACAACACAGCGGGTGTTTACACAAAGCTTGGGCGATACCAGGATGCACTCGAACTCTACGACAGGATGCTGATTATTTATCCTACACTCTCTGAATCTGAAGCCCGCATCACGCAAGCTATAGGCCTGGCTGAATGTAATTCAGCCAGTAATCTCGTCTGGCTTGGCAAGTTTGAACAGGCATATCATCTTCTGCAGCAAGCGAAGCAACGCCTGATAGCTATCAAGCAGATGGGACTTGTTGTCCTTATCGAAAGTAATCTGGCTGAACTCGATTACGCTCAAGGCTACTACGGCTCTGCATTACAGCACTACTACCAGGCACACGATCTCTTGATGCAAAATGAGGTCGATGATCCTTTCTTATTAGCTCAGCTCAAACTGTGGATGGCTAAATGCTTCGTCAAACTGAATAGAGCGCGGGAGGCCTGTCAATCGGCAAGCGAGGCTGTGGAGACATGCCGCCAATTCGGCGTTTCATTGGATACGGGCGACGCATTACGTCAATATGCAACGGCGCTTCTAGCCTCTGACCAACCAGACGCGGCCTTGATAGCCCTCGACGAAGCATGGAGGCTCTTTACTTACGGAGGATTCGAACACTACGCCCACGAAACTAAACTACAACACGCTGAAGTTCTCCTCGAAATAGGTTCATCCAATACAGCATACGAGGAAGCAGGCCTTGCCAGGCAGTTTTTCGATAGCCGGGGATTGGTATTACTCTCGGCTCGTGCCGGGTTAGTAATGGTTGGCGCTCTTATAGAACAGGCGCAGCCGACTATGGCAGGTGGGGAGAAGGCACAGGAAGCATTCCTCTTATGCAAGCAGTTGACACTTCAAGCCCGCAAATATAACTTGCAAGAGCAAGTCTACAAGGGCCAGCACCTCTTAGGACGACTGGCAGCCCTTCAGGACAACCTTGAGAGAGCTACAAGGCATTATGGAGCGGCTATTGCGCAGATAGAGCGTATTCTCGATAATCTTGTGCATGACCTATCGCCATCGTTTCTACACACAGCCTGGACAGTATTTGAAGATATGATCGCTCTCTGCTTACGGCGGGGAAAGGCTGATCTCGCTTTCAGCTATCTTGAAAGAGCGCGCTCGGTAGTACTGCGCCAGTACCTCAATAAGTCGCAGATAGTTCCAGATGAACAAGTACGCAGTGATGTCATTGCTCCCTCATCACTGTACATGAAGAGTGCAGCGACACTGCGCGTACAACACGAGATCGAGGAATGGCAGCAAACCTACCACAAATACAGTACGCAGCTCGCTGCCCTTGACACCTCGGCCTCTCCTGCTGTTGATCGAGTAGTTATTGAAGCCGAACTCAAGCTCTGTGAAGCAAAGCTCAGCGAACTGTTTGAACGCCTGCATCTCCAGGAACTGGATACGCATGTTCCACTACGTACTCCACGTTCCAGAAACATAGAGGGCAAAACACGCAGCGCCCAGCGGATAGACGTCAATCAACTGCGGAAGCGTCTCGCGCCCGAGCAGCTTCTCCTGGCCTACTTTTTGTGTAATGGAAAACTCATCATTTTTGCCATTACAGCAGAGCGTCTTACTACTCATGAAGTGCCTGCTGGAGCGGCAGAGTTGGAGCATCTCATACTTTTACTCCACGCACATCTCCAGCCACAGGGCTGGCCTGACCCACAACGCCCGCCTCAGCAGGTGATCCGTTCGTTGCTGAACATGCTTTATGACCTCTTGATAGCCCCGGTAGCAGAGTTGCTGCCTCCATCCGGCTATCTGACAATTGTTCCCTATGGGCCGCTCCATGATGTGCCGTTTCACGCTCTCTATGATGGCTCACACTTCCTGATCGAAGACTTCCAGATCAATTATCTTCCGGCCAGTAGTATACTGCCACAACTCGGTCCTTTGGGCAAAGAAGGGAATATGCGTGTGAAGGATGCACAAGAACCTTCCCGAATGCCCCTGGTATTAGGTTATTCAAGTAACGGATCCATCCGCCGCGCTATTGAAGAGGCAAAAGCGCTGGCGGCATTGCTGGGGGGTCGTTGCTATCTCGAAGATGAAGCGACAATTGCGCGACTGGTCGACGAGGCCCCTGGCAGTCCCATCATCCATTTAGCAACTCATGGGCGGAGTAGATTAGACGCTCCCAATTTCTCTTCTATCCTGCTTGCTGATGGCCAGTTCAATGCCATCGATGCCTTTGGCCTGAATTTGCAAGGATGTGAACTGGTCACGCTGAGTGGTTGTGAAACTGGCCTGGCCTTGAGTGGAGGCGGTGACGAACAGTTGGGGCTGGGACGAGCGTTTTTAGCCGCAGGAGCTTCTTCTCTCCTGATGAGCCTCTGGCCGGTAGAAGATAGCGCTACCAGCGAATTGATGCAGTTCTTTTACCAACGTCTCCTGTGTGGAGATAGCAAGGTGCAGGCTCTGCGTGCCGCTCAATGCGATGTTCTTAAGCGAACATCGTCAATGTACTCCCACCCGTATTTCTGGGCGGCTTTTCGTCTCGTTGGTGATGCCAGTCCCCTCGGCCATGCAGGAACAAACATAGCTTTATTGCTCGCGAAATCTCGTGCATAAAAAAGTGGTGGCTCGACGTCTCCTGTTTTAGAAGCATTATACGTTCCTGTAAACACATTTGTAGAGGTGCAAGGAGGTAAATACATGTCAACGCTGCCAACACAGGCGGATGAACTCGCGTGGAGTCAAGCAATGATGTACTGGCTTGAAAACCAGGTCGCCATTGCATTTCATTCCTCTATTCCGCTCTACTCTGATCCCGACCCAGCCAAATCTAAGGGAGCAATCGTCGAGTCATTACGCCTAGACGCACTCAACCGATTTCTCAATGCGCGCGGCTTCAACCTGGTGCCATTCGATGCGAGCGACACCACTGATAATCCAACTGAGGCGAATGTTACACCCGGCACGCAGCCGGCGAATAACATCAATAACTTGCCTGGCAAGTACTTTTTCCCCGCGCTTGCCGATCAAGGTACTATTGTCGTTGCTTTCTTCCAGTTGAGCCGGGTGGATCTTCCCCATCCCATGCAGGACCTGGTGGCAATGTATGGACCTATTGGCATCCATGACTTCGAGGCCTCGCTCATGCGCCTGGTTGTCAACCTGATCAACAACAACCTTGATAAACTCAAGCGGGAGGGCAGAATCCCCATTGTTGCAGCTATGCCGAACTGGCTTAGCGGCGCCACCCCTTGTGGGTATCATAACGGCTGTTGGGTACCCATAAGAGGAAAGCCACCTGCTCCTGGCTCATGGCATATCACCCTGCCCGATCTTACAGCCGCTGCATCTCCCCTACGAGACATGGAGGGCGATGGTGTGACGGTGTTTATATTAGATACCATGCCCAAGGTAGGGCCTGAAGAGGCATCGAATGCGATCCTCCAGGCAGTAGCCAGGGCCAGTGACAATGAGCTGCTGAGAGAGATTGCCACGCAAATGAATCGCTCGGAGGCTCCATATGTCAAATTCGACTACCAGGTGCTGCCCGATCATCTCGCGGAGGATGCTCCAGATACGCTAAAAACAGGCCGGGATGTCTATGGGCGGCTCGTCGGTTTCTCTATGCCCGATCATGGCTTATTCGTCGCCGGCATTGTACGCGACCTTGCTCCTGCCGCGAACATAGAATGTATCCGCGTACTCAATGACTTCGGAGTAGGCGATACCCAAACGCTCATCGCGGCACTCAGCGGGATACAGGATCGGCGAGCAAAGGGAGGAGATCTCTACGATAAACCAGTTGTGGTTAACTTAAGCTTAGTTGTTACTCCCCCTGACGAAAAGTTGCCCCAATTGTGGTTTGGCAATAACTTCATCAAAGCCAGCGAGTTTACACAAATGGCCGACGACATGCAAAAGCTGCGCTCCCCACTTCATCTCGTCATCCAGAGCCTGGTTGGATCAGGGATGGTGATTGTAGCGGCGGCTGGCAACGACTCACATCCTCTTGAGGCGCCACGGCGTGTAGGACCGGCTTATCCCGCCGCCTTCCCCGAGGTCATCTCGGTGGGTGCAGTTGTGGGGGAAGGAAGCGCTGCCGAATACAGCAATTACCCGGTGCTGCCCCCGAACCACAACGGGATCGCGACCTATGGTGGAGCACTCCCACAGCCTGTGCCTGCAAAGCCCGATCCTAATCAGCAGACGAAGGCCAGCGCTCCTGACTCTTTGCGTGGGCTATACAGTTCTCCAGACTTCCCGGCACTCTCGATGGATAATCCGCCAGCGCAGGGAGATCCCGTGCTTGATAATCAGGCCTGGACTCATTGGTCGGGAACATCGTTTGCCGCACCCATCATCAGTGCAGTGGCAGTTCGTATCTTAGAGAGCGTTCATCAGAAGAGTGCTGTACCATCTCATCTCCGGGCTGCTGAGGTGCAGTGGGCCATCACTACCGCCGAGGGGCAACAGGTGATGTTAACCGGAACTGCCCCGCTTGATCTACAGTCAGAGTTCGGCGTGGGCATGCTCAGGGCAGTGCAGGAAGTACAGCAGCGTAAAGAAATGGTTATATGATGACACTTCGACATCGTCATCAGTGCAAGTACCCACTCCGGTCAGGCTGGTGGAGTCTGAGCTGAAGAGTGGGTACCGCCTATTGTCACTGGGTACCCCGGCCTTGACGGCGCCCTACCTCTCTGACCCAACTGGCGCAGAACGCACTTGAGCAGGGAACGGGAGGCCAGGCGTCCGGTGGGCGAACTGGCGGCCAGGGTTGCTGACGAAGAGTACCTGGAAATCTTTGCCTCTTTTTCCCGCGCTGCTTGTTTGCAGAGCATCTTTACTCAACCTCAGTGCTTCTATAGTGCATCGAAACGTGTTATTATACAATTGCATAAACCTATCACTTTCCTATCACTTCTCGTTTAGTAGAACGACAAAATGAATGAAGGGGCGCCGTTCCTCAGCGCCTTGAGCCTGGGCACAGGTGCGGATTGCCTCGTAGAAGGCTTTTAGATATGAGCATAGTGAAGAAACGCAGTGCCGGGCTGCGGCTGCGGCAGGAGCGGGAGCGTCACAACTACTCTCAGGAGCAACTGGCCGAACTGATCGGCACCACCGCGTTGAGCATCAACCGCTGGGAGCATGACAAAACCCTACCCCGCCCCGTCTTCAGAGCAGCACTCTGTCGTATATTCGATGTACAGGCCGAAGAATTGTTCGGTCTAGACGAAGGGGAAAAAGAAGCGACAACGCGCCCCATTATCTGGAATGTTCCACACTTGCGCAACCTCTATTTTACCGGTCGTGAGCAAGTCCTGGCGCATCTGCAAGAGACCCTTAACGGCAAGAAAACGGTGGCGCTCACGCAGGCCAGTGCCATCAGTGGCCTGGGAGGTATCGGCAAAACGCAGGTTGCTGTCGAGTACGCCTACCGCTATGGCTCCAAGTACCAGGCAATCCTCTGGGTAAATGCTGACACCCATAAATCACTGGTCTCTGATTTCGTCACCCTCGCCGACCTGCTTAATCTACCTGAGAAAGATGCTGCAGATCAGCGCCGCGCGGTCGATGCTGTTATACGCTGGCTGCAAGGACACAGCCAGTGGCTGCTCATCCTGGATAACGCGGATGACCTGGAGATGGTCTACGACTTCCTGCCGGCGCGGGGAGCAGGCCATACCCTGCTGACCAGCCGCTCCCAGGCAACGGGTCCCAATATCAAGGGCATTGAGTTAGAGAGGATGGAGCGAGAGGAAGGGACCTTGTTCTTATTGCGGCGGGCGAAGATACTTGCCGAGGATGCTCCTCTGGAGTGTGCATCTGATAAGCACCGCAAGCAAGCCGAGGAGATCTGGGAACTGGTGGATGGCCTGCCCCTGGCCCTCGATCAGGCCGCTGCCTACATAGAGGAACACCGCTGCCACTTTGCGGATTATCTCAGCCTCTACCAGACTCGACGCGGGGACTTGTTAAAGCGACGGGGCGTATTGAGCAGGAGAGACTACCCCAAATCGGTAGCGACGACGTGGTCGCTTTCCTTTGAGCAGGTGGAATGTACCGATGCTGTCGCTGCTAGTGTGCTGCGGCTGTGCGCGTTCCTGCACCCGGATGCTATTCCCGAAGCTATGTTCCTGGAAGGAGCGGCTGCAGTCGACCCGGTGCTGCAAGACGTCGCTGCTGACCCGATGCGCTTCGATGAGGCGATTGGAGCATTACGGAAGTATTCGCTGGTGCGGCGCAACCCTGAGACGAAGATGCTTACCATCCATCGATTGGTGCAGACGGTGCTCAAGGATGGGATGCAGGAAGATAAACAGCGGGAATGGGCAGAGCGGGCGGTGCGTGCCGTCAGCGCAGCGTTTCCAGAAGTGGAACTCGTGGAAGCGTGGCAGCAGTGCCAGCAATACTTACCACATGCACAGGTCTGCGCGGAACTGATCGAGGAGTGGGAGATGATGTTCCCTGAAGCGGCTCGATTACTCCACCGGACAGGCAATTACTTGTACGAGCGCGGACAGTTCATGGAGGCCGAACCGCTCTACAGGCGTGCTGTATCCATCCGGGAAAAGGCGTTGGGACCACGTCATCCCGATGTTGCTCGCAGCCTTTCTGATCTTGCATTACTCTACCTTGGCCGGGGCGAGTACGAGCAGGCTGAACCGCTCTACCAGCAGGCTCTGGCCATTCAGGAACAGGCGCTGGGACCAGGTCATCCCGACGTGGCAGGCATACTCAATGATCTGGCCATGCTCTACTATTTTCAGGGCAAATACGAGCAGGCCGAGCCATTCCACCAGCGTGCTCGCATCATCTTCGAATGCGCGCTGGGGCCGACCCATCACAATGTCGCAACCAGCCTCAACAACCTGGGGAAACTCTACCTTGCGCAGGGTCGCTACGAGCAAGCCAGGACCCTTATGCAGCGCGCCCTGGCTATGCGAGAGCAGGTGCAGGGTCTCGATCACCCCGATGTCGCTAACAGTCTTCACCATCTTGGCGATCTTGCTGCTGCCGAAGGGAAATACAACGAGGCAGAGGAACTCTACCGTCGAGCGCTCACCATGCGCGAACAGAGCCTGGGGCCGAACCATCCCAATGTGGCCGAGACACTTCACGAGTGGGCGAGACTTTGCCACGCCCAGGGCAGGGACGAAGAAGCCGAACTGCTGTTCAGGCGCGCGCTCACCATCCGTGAGCAGATTCTGGGAGCCAGGCATCCTGCCCTGGCCGCTACGCTGGAAGCATATGCTGATCTACTGCGCAAGACAGGCCGGGAAGCTGAGGCGGGATTACTCGAGGGGCGTGCAAGAGCGCGCCCTGGAAGAGACTAATATAGCGGAGTTTGTCATGTTGTGCTGTAATGTTATAGAATGCTATGCACAGCTTCCTAAGTGTGCGGAAACGGGGTCTCTTGCGTCATGAGGAGTACTTCTCCTCTCAGGGATGAATAGCCAGATTGCAGAGGGCGGATGGCATCTGGTTCAGGAGAAAGGAGTACAACATACCATGCAGACCAACATCTTGCCGGTAGGAAGTCTAGTCGATGTGATCAGTTATAGCCCCTTCCGAGGGCTCAGAGGAACCGTCCAAGTAGTCAATACGATAGCTGATGAGGCAGAGGAGCCGTTTTGTTTCTACCTCGTCACGTTGGAAGGAGCGCACATCCAGACGCCTATTTGGTTTGAATTCAATGAGGTAGAGGCGGTAGAGTTAGTCGCTTCTCCTTTGGTTGGTCTTCGGGTAAACGATTAGCGTACCGGTAGAGAGGAAAGTGGGTATCCAGTCGGATACCCATTTTTTGTGCCTATTATGTGCCATACAAGTTTCCACTGCGTGAGAAGTTCCCCATCCTCGCCCGGGCCAGGGAGGTATGCTGCGGCCCCTACGCTTTGATCTTCTCGTTCTTTGGGTCATAGAGCGGCTCTTTCATCACCGTCGCTCCGCAGCGTACACCGAATAATTGTACCTCGATGTGTGTGCCCGGTGCAGTATATGCTGTTGGCAGGTAGCCATAGGCGATGCTCTGCCGCACTGTGTAGCCATACCCAGCGCTGGTGACATGACCTAGAACGCGCTCGCCGTCAAGGAATGGTTCGCCGCCCAGCGCGATGGCGCTCGGGTCGTCCAGGACCAGGCAGCACAATTTGCGTGTCACTCCCTGGGTCTTCACGCGCTCTATGGCTGCTTTGCCCAGGAAGTCGCCCTTCTGGAGCTTGACGGCAAAACCCAGGCCCGCCTCGTACGGGTTGTATTCTGAGTGTATGTCTGCGCTCCAGTAGCGGTAGCCTTTCTCCAGGCGCAGCGAGTCGATGGCCCGGTACCCGGCCGCGGCGATGCCGAGTCCTTGACCTGCCTGCCACAGCGTGTCCCACAGCTTGAGGCCGTATTCCACCGGGGCGTAAATCTCCCAGCCCAGCTCGCCTACGTAGGTGACGCGCAGCGCCAGCGCCGGAATATCGCCAATGGTCACCTGTTGTGCGGTCAGGTAGGGGAAGGCCGCGTTGGAGAAGTCGTTCTCGCTCACCCGCTGCACCAGGTCGCGCGCCCGTGGTCCCCATACACCAATGCAGCAGCGGCTGGAGGTCACATCGTGGATGTAGACCGAGCCATCGCCGGGCACCTGGCTGCGCATCCACGAGAGGTCGTGCAGGCCAAAGGCCGTGCCGGTAATGATCTGGAAATGGTCTCCGGCAAGGCGCGTAACCGTCAGATCGCACTCGATGCCGCCATGCGCGTTCAGCATCTGTGTGTAGGTAATAGCCCCAACAGGCTGGTCCATCTGGTTATCGGTAATATACTGTAGAAAGGCCAGGGCGCCGGGACCATGCACCTCCAGTTTGCTGAAGGAGGTTTCATCGAACAGCGCGACGCGTTCCCGCGTGGCCTGGTGCTCGACGCCGATGGCGGGCGACCAGTAGCGATTTGCCCAGCCGCGAGGTGTGGGCCATCCCTGGCCTTCCGCCCGGGCTTCGTTGCAGGTGAACCAGTTGGGCCGCTCCCACCCGGCCTTTTCGCCGAAGACCGCTCCAAGCTCTTCCAGGCGACTGTAGACGGGACTCAGGCGCAGGTTGCGCGCACTGCTGCGCTCCTTCATAGGATAGCTGATGTCGTAGTAGGTGCTGTAGATTTCATCCACGCGGGTGGCGATGTAGCGGCGGCTGGCCGTGTAGGCTCCGAAACGGCGCACATCCATGTGCCACACATCGATGCCCGGCTCGCCCTCCACAATCCAATCCGCCATCACCTTGCCGACGCCGCCGGAACCTGAGATCCCATGCGCGCAGAAGCCGCAGGCGACCCAGAGGCCGCGCACGTCCGGTGACTCGCCCAGGATAAACTCCCCGTCCGGCGTGAAGGACTCCAGCCCGTTGACTCTCCTGACCAGCTCCGCACCGCGCAGGCCTGGCACGCGCTCGATGCACCCGGCGAGCAGGCTGGCGAAACGGGCATCATCGAATCCCAGCACGGTAGGATTGGCGCTGTTGGGAATAGCATCCACGGCAAGTGGCAGCGGATCGCGCTCGTACCCGCCAAGCACCATGCTCTGCCCTTCCTGGCGGAAGTACACCAGCTTGTCGGGATCGCGCAGGTTTGGCACGCTGGTACCGTTTGCCAGTTCCGCCAGTGGACCGGTCATAATGTACTGGTGCTGCATTGGAATCAGCGGAATGGGCATGCCGGCCATGCGGCCAATACGTGGGGACCAGATGCCCGTTGCGGCAACTACAACTTCACTGCAAATGCGCCCCTGGGAAGTGTTGACGGCCTGCACGCGTCCATTGCCGACCTCGATGC
>WNGR01007771.1_pt1:5000-12042 | contig 12042 bp, 8 predicted proteins | sample 5407581 | NCBI WGS metagenome assembly WNGR01 (sample SAMN13153383, study PRJNA577476) | soil metagenome | isolation source: 80 cm soil or saprolite under Garry oak tree replicate 2 | place: USA:California | collected 2016-06-15
AAAGCGAGTCTGAATAGGGCGACTGAGTTAGACGGATGAGACCCGAAAGCAAGTGATCTAGCCATGACCAGGTTGAAGGTGCAGTAACATGCACTGGAGGACCGAACCCACGCCTGTTGAAAAAGTCGGGGATGAGTTGTGGCTAGGGGTGAAAGGCCAATCAAACTTGCAGATAGCTGGTTCTCTGCGAAAGCTATTTAGGTAGCGCCTCGTGTATCACCTTTGGGGGTAGAGCACTGGATGGGCTAGGGGGCTTCACCGCTTACCAAACCTAACCAAACTCCGAATACCAAAGAGTGCTGAGCACGGGAGACACACGGCGGGTGCTAACGTCCGTCGTGAAGAGGGATAAAAACCCTGACCTACAGCTAAGGCCCCCAATTCATGGCTAAGTTGTTAAGGATGTGAGGTTCCCAAAACAATCAGGATGTTGGCTTAGAAGCAGCCATCATTTAAAGAAAGCGTAACAGCTCACTGATCTAAATAAGGAACTTTGCGCCGAAAATGTAACGGGGATTAAGCCATGAGCCGAAGCTTAGGATTCACCGCAAGGTGAATGGTAGCAGAGTGTTCCGTATGCCTGCGAAGGGTGAGCGTGAGCGAGCCTGGAGGTATCGGAAGTAAGAATGCTGACATGAGTAGCGATAAAGAGGGTGAGAGACCCTCTCGCCGTAAGTCCAAGGGTTCCTGCGTCAAGTTAATCTGCGCAGGGTTAGCCGGCCCCTAAGGCAAGGCCGAAAGGCGTAGTCGATGGGAATGCGGTAAATATTCCGCAGCCTGTGGGAAGTGACGGATCAAGTAACTTGTTCGACCTTACTGGATTGGTCGGGCCGGGAATTGGTCCCAGGAAATAGCTCCCACGTATAGCCCGTACCCTAAACCGACACAGGTGGACTGGCAGAGTATGCTAAGGCGCTTGAGAGAACTGTATTGAAGGAACTAGGCAAATTGCTCTCGTAACTTCGGAAGAAGAGAGCCCGGTTTTCACGCAAGTGTTAGCCGGGGGCACATAGCAGGGGGTGGCGACTGTTTACTAAAAACACAGGGCGCTGCGAAATCCAAAGATGACGTATAGCGTCTGACGCCTGCCCGGTGCTGGAAGGTTAAGAGGAGATGTGAAAGCGTTGAATCGAAGCCCCAGTAAACGGCGGCCGTAACTATAACGGTCCTAAGGTAGCGAAATTCCTTGTCGGGTAAGTTCCGACCTGCACGAAAGGCGTAACGACTTCCCCACTGTCTCCAATACAGGCTCAGCGAAATTGAATTCCCCGTGAAGATGCGGGGTTCCCGCGGTCAGACGGAAAGACCCCGTGCACCTTTACTGCAACTTTACACTGGCATTAGGAATGGGATGTGTAGGATAGGTGGTAGGCATTGAAGCCGTGGCGCTAGCCATGGTGGAGCCGCCCTTGAAATACCACCCTTCTTGTTCCTGATGTCTAACCGCGTTCCCGAAACGGGATCCGAGACAGTGTATGGTAGGCAGTTTGACTGGGGCGGTCGCCTCCCAAAGAGTAACGGAGGCGCGCGATGGTAGGCTCAATCCGGTCGGAAATCGGATGTTGAGTGCAATGGCAAAAGCCTGCCTGACTGCAAGGTCGACGGACCAAGCAGAGACGAAAGTCGGTCATAGTGATCCGGTGATCCCGAATGGAAGGGTCATCGCTCAACGGATAAAAGGTACGCCGGGGATAACAGGCTGATCGCACCCAAGCGTCCATAGCGACGGTGCGGTTTGGCACCTCGATGTCGGCTCATCACATCCTGGGGCTGTAGCCGGTCCCAAGGGTATGGCTGTTCGCCATTTAAAGTGGTACGTGAGCTGGGTTTAGAACGTCGTGAGACAGTTCGGTCCCTATCTGCCGTGGGTGTTCGAAACTTGAGAGGACTTTTTCCTAGTACGAGAGGACCGGAAAGAACGTATCTCTGGTGGATCGGTTGTCACGCCAGTGGCATAGCCGAGTAGCTAAATACGGACGAGATAACCGCTGAAAGCATCTAAGCGGGAAACTCACCTCAAAACTAGGTTTCGCTTGAGAGCCGGGGAAGACTACCCCGTCGATAGGCCAGGTGTGTAAGCGCAGCAATGCGTTGAGCTTACTGGTACTAATTGCTCGATTGGCTTGATCGCAAGCAGCACCGTTCCATGTCTGGAAACAAAGCCAGGCATACAACACCACAAACTAAAATTCGGTCGCCGTGTGTCGTATTCACAAAGTGCAATCCGCGTCCAAACGCGGATCGATTTCTGTCCTTCGCCGACCTGGTGGTCATAGCGAAGGAATTCTACCCGATCCCATTCCGAACTCGGCCGTCAAAGCCTTCTGCGTCCATGGTACTGCGGCTCAAGCCGCGGGAGAGTAGAACGCTGCCAGGTCTGCCAAGGGCAGAAATCAAAGAAACCCGCCAACACGATTCAAAAAGCCCCGCCGGAGAAATCCGGCGGGGCTTTTGTTTTTCTGGCCCGTTGCTTGCGCTCCGGGGCGTTCGTCGCTTTCGCGGGGAATCCGCTCACGCGCTTCGCGCGCCACTCCTCATTCCAGCAGCGGGCCGAGATCTGCCGGAAACAGTTTTTCCATCATGAAATCCGGCAGCAGATACTGCGGGAAGCTCCTGGACATATTGTCCCGCCGCAGGATGTGCAGGCAAAGGCCTTCCTCGTCCGCGAAATGGTCCAGCCGGCAGCCCTTGGCCAGCGCCCCCGCCACAAAGCCAAAGTCCGAGGCATATTCGACATGCGGGAACGGCGCCTTCTCCCACATCGTCTTCTTGAAGACATAGCTGAAGCCATAGCCGGCATAATTGTTCTTCATATTGTCCGGCACGGTCTGGTTGAAGAAGGCGTTCAGCACCGGCTCCGGCCCGAAAGTGAAATGCAGGCCCAGCGCATTGCCGGTGTCCCAATAGCCCAGGCGTTTCAGTTGCGCGGAATAGACGAACCAGGCCGACAGTTTGGTGATATCGGCGCCGCTTGCCTCCAGCCGCATCCGCATCGCGGTGAGATACCCGGGCGCATAATAGTCATCGTCATCGAACTGGGCGATCACTGGCGCGGCCGCGCGCTCGCAAAGCCAGTTGCGCTTGGCGCTGACTTTCATTTTCGGACCGGGCAAGTGGTGATAGCGGATGCGAGGATCGGAAATCTGCGCGCAATAGGCCGACGGTTCCGGACCATCGTCCAGGATAAGCCATTCGAAATCCTGCTCGCTCTGGGCCAGCACATTGGCGTGCTGGGCCTTGAGCAGATCGTGGCGATTGAACGTGGGGGTGATGATCGAAATGGCGGGGGTCATGCGGCCGTGAGCCTAACAAGCACCCGTCAGTCGCGCGAGGCAGTCCGCAGCCCCTTGGCGATAAAACCGCTGACGGGATAGACCCGGCTGCCGAAGGCGCCGGACGGAATATCCCATACCCGGACCAGGCTCCAGTCATTGGCGCGGCTGACATCCAGCACCGGGGTGGCGTGATCGATCTCGCCCTTGTTCTGCCAGTTGGCCTGATCGACGATGATCTCGCGCGGCGAGACGATCTCGGTGACCACCGCGACATGGCCGCGCTTCAGCCGCTTGGAGCCCGCAAACACCATCACCGCCTCTTCCACCGGACGCGACGCGCGGGTGTAGAGATTCTTGGCCCGCGTCCACCAGTGTTTGGCATCGCCGAACACCGCAAGGCCGGACCGCATGCGGGCATATTCCACACAGAACAACCGGTGCAGAGGGGTCTCGACCGACGGCGGGGCGACCGCGGCAACCACAGGCAGGCGCGGCGGCGGCGCGTCCAGGTTCGCCACTGGGACCGGCGCGATCTCTCGCGGCGTCAGCTCAGCCTTGGCGCGTTCGATGGGCTGGGGATCGGTCGGGTTGTTGGCCTGGTCGGGGCCGAAGCCAAAAAAACTGACGACGTCATGGGCAAGGCCCGAAACCGGATGTTCCGGAGACGCCTGAGCGGGCGCCAGCCCGAGCGACGCCAACATGGCGGCAGCCGCAGCCAGGGTCCGGAACTGGATATGACACTTCGGCAAATAACGCCCCAATGCTTTGTCTTTTTCCTGCCGGATATTCCGGCGGCGGGTTCGACGCCCCGCGTGGCCCGGGCGAAATAAACCAAGATTGCAATCTGTCACAAAGACGTATCATTGCCACTGCGTCGTGGCATTTCAGCAACACTAAAGCCTTGGAATTGCTGGGTTTCCGGCTGCTATTGCGGCGCAGCATCACATCCCGCGAGCGTTATCCCAAAAAGCAAAATGCCCGGCGCACAAGCACCGGGCATCCGCGTGAATTGGGCAGACTTACTTGGAGGCTGTAATGATCTCCAGCGACTTGTCGACATGCTGGTCAGGCGACAGGCCGTCGCTTTTGGACGACAGGGTCGCCAGGATCTTGCCGTCCTTGCCGATCACATAGGTGACCCGCTCGATGAAGGCGTGGTTGATCTCCACTTGGTTGACGTCCTTGGCGCCGGCCCGCGGCGGGGTGACGTTCAAGTTATAGGTCTGCGCGATCTTGGTGTCGGCGTCCGAGGCGATGGGGAATTTGCCGGCGCAGAATTTGGGATCGGCGGAGAACTGGTGCAGGCGGTCCAGGCTGTCGGCGGAAACCCCGATGATGCTGGCGCCGGCGGCGTCGAACTTGTCCTTGCTCTCGGCGAAGGTATGGGCTTCCAGGTCGCAGCCGCCGGTATAGGCGCTGGGATAGAAGTAGACCACGACTGGGCCTTTCTTGAGCGCATCCTTGAGATGGAAGTTGAAGGGTTTGCCGCCCAGGCTGCCGGCGGCGGTGAAATCGGGAGCGGCGTCGCCGGGCTTGAGCGCGGCGACAGCCGGCAAAACCGAAACAGTTGTGGCGCAGAAAGCCGCCAGGAGACCGAGTACCAGATGTTTTTTCATGGGGTTGTCCTCGAATGGGGCGCCAGGAAGATCAGAGACAAGTACGCTATCATGCTCCCCGTGGCGCGTTAAGGTAGAGTCGGCAAGTTCGTCCGCCTCGACGGGCGGTTACAGCAGGGGAACAGGAAATGAGCGTCCAGGCGCTGGAGCATGTCACCATCCGTTGTGCGCAGCTTGCGCGCACCCGCGACTTCTATGTCGAATTGATCGGCCTGGCCGAGGGCGCGCGGCCGGATTTCCCCTTTCGCGGCCATTGGCTTTACCTGGGCGGGGTCCCGGTGGTCCACTTGGTGGAGGCCTCGGACAGCGCCGGCGCCTGGGGCCGGGAGATCGTCATTCCCAAGGCGGAAGAGGGCACGGGATCGTTCGACCATGTCGCTTTCAAGGGCGATGATTTCGAGGGCATGCGCACCCTTCTGCAGAAGGCGGACCTGACCTTCCGCGAGCGGATCGTGCCCGGCGGGCGGCTGAAACAGTTGTTCGTGCCCGATCCCGAAGGCGTGCTGGTCGAGATCAATTTCCGCAGCAGCTAGTCGCCAGGCTTGCGCAGCTTGATGTCGGGATAGGGCGAGCCGTCCTTGCGGGTATAGAGCGCGGGGATACCGTTTGCGGGACTGATCATATCGATGTCGGGATAGGAGGCGCCGTCGCCTTCGATCCGGGAGCCGATTTCCAGCACCAGCGCTTCGCGATCTGAGCGGTTCTGCAAGTGATGGCCGTCTTCCTCGCCTGCCTTGAAGCCGGCGCAGTCACCGGCTTTCAACACTTCCTCGCCCGCGTCGGTGACCAAGACCACTTCACCTTCCAGCACATAGGTGAACTCGTCCTCCTTGGAATGCCAATGGCGCTGGCTGGACCAAACGCCGGGTGCCAGGCGCAACAGGTTGACGCCGAATTGCGTGAGACCGGCGGCATCGCCCAGGCTGCGGCGCTCCCGCGCGCGGCAGGGTTGGTCGTGAGGCGGCGGATAATAGGTGCCGATAAACGCGGGCAGATCCTTGGGATCAATGCGCTTTGGCATTTGGCTCAATCCTTCGCACGCTCGATATAGGAGCCGTCTTCGGTCATCACCACCACGCGTGTGCCGATGGTGATGTGGGTCGGCACCATGGTGCGCACGCCATTGGAAAGCACCGCCGGCTTGAACGAGCCCGACGCGGTCTGGCCCTTCATCACCGGCTCGGTCTCGACGATTTCAAAAGTGGCGCGCTGGGGAATCTGAATGGAGATGGGGCGGCCTTCGAAGGCCTGCATCTGCACTTCCATATTCTCGGTGAGATAGGGCGCATAATCGCCCACCACATCGGCCGGCACCGACACCTGATCGAACGTTTCCGGCTGCATGAAGATGTAATGGTCGCCGTCATGGTAGAGGTATTGGTAATTGTTCTGGTCGATGAAGGCCTTTTCCACGCTGTCGGTGGTGCGCAGCCGCTCGACGGTCTTCACCCCGTCGCTGATGCGGCGTCGGCGGTGATGACGAGATAAAGCTTGCCGTCCTTTTCCAGGACATTGCCTTTGCGCACAGAGCTGGCGATAACCGAAACCACGGAAAACCTCTCAAATCGGGGAATTTTGGGGGGTCTTTAGCAGGGAGCCCGAAGGACCGCAAATGCCCTGGTGGACACCGGAAAACCATGCCGATCGCCGCCCCCTGCTTGAGAAGCGGGGGCGGCTGAAGGCGGCCATTCGCGCCCATTTCGAGGGCCAGGGCTTCACCGAAGTGGAATGCGGGGCGCTGGTGACTTCTCCGGGCAACGAAACCCATCTTCATGCGTTTGAGACCGCGCTTGCCGGACCGGACGGCGCAGATCGCGCGCTCTATCTGCATACTTCGCCCGAGTTCGCCGCCAAGAAACTGCTGGCGGCGGGGGAAACCCGGATCTTCGATTTCGCTCGGGTGTTCCGCAACCGGGAACGTGGCCGCCTGCATGCGCCGGAATTCACCATGCTGGAATGGTATCGCGCCAATGAGGACTATGACGCGGTCATCACCGACTCTCTCGCTTTGGTGAAACTGTCGGCGGAGGTGGTGGGAACGAATTTGTTTCGTCATCGCCAGGCGCAATGCGACCCTTATGCCGAGGCTGACCGGCTGACGGTGGCGCAAGCCTTTACCCATTTCGCCGGCATCGATCTTCTTTCCACCTT
>WNGR01022007.1_pt1 | contig 12040 bp, 7 predicted proteins | sample 5407581 | NCBI WGS metagenome assembly WNGR01 (sample SAMN13153383, study PRJNA577476) | soil metagenome | isolation source: 80 cm soil or saprolite under Garry oak tree replicate 2 | place: USA:California | collected 2016-06-15
CCTCCTCCTGGCGATAGCCACGGTATTGGCCGCGCACCACATTGGCAGGATCAAGAGGGCGTATGGCCTTGAGGATCCTGGCCTTCTCGTCACGAACAGCATCGGCGTCTTCGGTGGAAGGGGCTTCCATTGTCAGCAGTGCAACCAGCTGCAACATGTGGTTCTGCACGACATCGCGGATGGCGCCGGCTTCTTCATAGAATTTCCCCCGACCGGCCACACCAAAGTCCTCCGCCATGGTGATCTGTATACTCTCCACGTAGTGGCGGTTCCAGATCGGTTCAAGAAACGAGTTGGCGAAGCGGAAGTAGAGCACGTTCTGCACCGGTTCTTTGCCCAGGTAATGGTCAATGCGGAAAATCGCCGGCTCAGGAAAGACGGTGTGCAGAATCTGGTTCAAAGATTTGGCCGAGGCCAGATCACGTCCAAATGGCTTCTCGAGGATAACGCGTGCATCCCTGGAGCAATCTGACCGTCCCAGCCCTTCAACGACCGGACCAAAGAGGCTAGGCGGGATGGCCAGGTAGTGCAGGGGGCGCTGGGACGAGCCGAGGGCCTGACGGAGTTGGGTGTAGAGCCCGGCATTTTGATAGTCGCCCGAGACATACTGCAAGCGGGAGCACAGTTTTTCAAAGGCGGCTGGGTCGACCTCGCCGTGCTCGGCAAGACTGGCATGGATATGCTCTTGCAGCTGTTGGACGCTCCAGGGTCGGCCGGCCACACCAATGATGGGCATGTCGAGGTGACCTCGCTGGATCATGGCCTGCAGAGCAGGGAAGATTTGCTTGTAGGCCAGGTCTCCGGTGACGCCGAAGAAGACGAGCGCGTCTGAATGAGCATCTGTCATTATGAACTTCCTTTTCTACACAAAAGCGCTGAAGCCTGTGATAGCGCGGCCAACAATCAGCGAATTCATTTCGCGGGTACCTTCGTAGGAGTAAATTGCTTCGGCGTCGGCCACGAAGCGACCGACATGGTGATCGAGCAAGATACCGTTGCCGGCCAGCAGTTCGCGGGCATAGCCCACCGTCTCACGCATTCTGACTGTGCAGAATGCTTTCGCTAGCGAGGCGTGTTCGTCGCTCATGATACCGGCATCCTGCATTTGCGACAGGCGCATAACCATGCACGCGGAGGCAGTGATGTTGCCCAACATCCGCACAAGTAAGTCTTGCACTAGCTGGAAACGGCCAATCGGACGTCCAAACTGCTGGCGCTCCTGTGCATACGTAAGTGCGAGCTCATAAGCTCCTCGTGCACATCCAACCGCTTGCCAGGCCACACCTGCCCGTGTCATGCGCAACACGGCAGCGGTATCCTTAAATGAGTTGGCATTCTGTAAGCGATTGGCTTCCGGCACCCGGCAATCTTCCAGAGTGATGAGCGCATTTTGCACTACGCGCAAGGCAATCTTATCCTTCATTTTCTCAGGTCTGAAGCCCGGAGTACCTTTCTCGACCAGAAAGCCTTTCACCTTGTTGTCCGCCTCGTCTCGTGCCCAGATAACGGTCACATCACTGAAGGTGGCGTTGCCAATCCATTTCTTCTGGCCGTTGAGCACCCAGGTATCGCCTTCACGTCGTGCAGTGGTCATTAAGCCGCCAGAGGCTCCCGAGCCCACCTCTGGCTCGGTCAGGCCGAACGCTCCGATTTTTTCAAAACGCCTCATAGAGGGCAGCCACTGTTGTTTCTGCTCTTCGGAACCGCAGAGGTAAATGGAACCCATCGCTAAGCCGCTGTGGACGCCCATGAAAGTAGCAATCGAAGAGTCGACACTCGCCATTTCCATCGCCACCATACCATCGAGCAGCGTGCCTTTTCCAGGGCAACTATATCCATGATACCCAAGACCGGTAATATTAAGTTCCGCCAGCCCCGGGATGAGCTGAAACGGAAATTCCTCGCGGATCCAAAACTGATTGATAATAGGTGCGACCTCGGCCTCCATGAATGCACGTACCCGAAACAGAAGCTCCTGGTCTTCCTCACTTAAGATAGCGCTAATGTGGTAAAAATCGCCTCTAGCTGGTGAAAGTGGCTTGTTTACAACGTTCATGATTTTTCCTTCCCCGAGATATCCTGTTCATGGCCCATCTGGGTGACGCTACAACTGGTCAGGAGATAGTCGGCATGCTGTCAAAAAGTAGCGATGTTGTAATTATAGGAGACCAGAGGATGGTCTTGTCAATGTCAACTATCTGTATTAAGGGGAGAGAATTTGACTTCTTCGTCTTGCTCCTTTAAAGTGAGGTGAGCAACAGGCGCTCGGGAGAAATTGATGCGACAGTATCTTACTGGCTTATGGAATAACCCGGATTTTGTCAAGCTGTGGCTTGGGCAGACGGTCTCGCAATTTGGCAGCGGCATTACAGGCATTGCCCTGCCGCTTACCGCAGTGCTCGTTCTTGCGGCCACGCCAGCCCAGATGGGTATTCTGGGCGCATTAGATGGGATAGCGGTCCTGGTGATCGGCTTACTTGCCGGTGTCTGGGTGGATCGGGTACGCCGCCGACCGCTCTTGATCGCGACAGACCTTGGCCGCGCTTTCCTCCTGAGCACCATTCCGTTAGCGGCTCTGCTTGGGGTGCTGCGCATCGGGCAACTCTACGTCGTGGCAGCAATGGTAGGGATGCTTACCGTCTTATTCAATGTGGCTCACTCGGCGTTTTTACCATCACTCATTCCTCAAGAGTCGCTGGTTGAAGCCAATAGTAAGCTTGGCATAAGCGATTCTCTTGCAGAGATTGGTGGTCCCGCGACGGCGGGGCCGCTGGTGCAATTGATCAGCGCCCCCTTTGCTCTCTTGTTCGATGCCCTCTCGTTTCTCTTCTCCGCCTGCTGCCTGGGACTTATCCACACGTCAGAGCCTCCCCCAACAGCGCTAGGGCAGAGGAAGAGCATATGGCATGATCTCGTCGAGGGGCTGCGCGTGGCGCTGAAGAATCCCCTGCTGCGCGCCCTGGCAGCTAGCGCGGGCATCTTCAGCCTGTTCGGGAACTTTATCGGGGCGCTGTACGCGCTCTACATTATCCGTCAGCTGGGCGCGCCAGCCATCTTCCTGGGCTTGCTGGTGGCAACAGGCGGTGTCAGCGCGCTCGTGGGTGCATTTATGGCCGAGCGCGTTGTACGACGCTTCGGCCTTGGCATGACCGTTGGCGTGGGGCTGTTCATGTACGGTGCAACCGGTCTGCTCATTCCACTGGCAGGCGGGTCCCTGGCTCTCGCCTTGTCTCTGCTCTTTCTCAGCCAGCTCATAGGTGACGCGTCGGTGTCCATCTACCTCATCGCAGAGGTGAGCCTGCGGCAGTCCATTGTTCCTGCCAATATGCTGGGTCGCACGAATGCCAGTATGCAGTTCCTGTCACAAGGCGTTGCTCCGCCAGGGGCACTGCTTGCAGGCATACTGGGCGGGATGATTGGACTACGGCTCACCATCCTCATAGGAGTGCTCGGAGTCATTCTGGCAGGCACCTGGTTACTTCTCTCACCAGTGAGGAAAGTCTAGCGGAGCGTCAAATTTTTGCATATGTGCACTATGCAGCTACATACGAACGCACATCCACTTGTACGCCTACCCGTGCAGCTTCTTCAACAATATGCAGTAAGTGTCTTGTTGTTGTGGCATCCAGGTAAGCCTCGCCGCATGTTTCACACACTTCAGCAGGAACGTTCTTAAAGACAACAGTGGTAGCATCGCGTTCGAGTGTCATAGTAGTTGTTCCTGGTTGGGTTTCTCCCTGCTTGCACACGACACATTTCATAGCTTTCTCCTCTTAAAATCTGCCTCCCATTTGTTTGGGGCAGGCACATACACAGTAATAACAATTCATATGTTATACTCTATTTCAATAGATACTTGTGCTCACTATACATCTACTCCTGGCAAATGAGGTGAACTATGGCACTAGAAGGACTGCAACTGGGCCAGTACCGTCTTCTGCGCCTCCTTGGAAGCGGCGGCATGGGCGAAGTTTATCTTGCGGAAGATGCCCGTATCAACCAGCAAGTTGCCATTAAAATAAGCCGCATCGAAGCAACTCCTTACCCGAACAACAGCACCACACAGGATGTTGTACGTCTCTTCCAGCGCGAGGCCAAAGCTATTGCCAGCCTTGATCATCCACACATACTTTCCCTCTTTAGCTATGGGGAAGAAAATGTCAATGGCATGACAGTAATCTACATCGTTATGCCTTACCGTCGCGAAGGCTCATTTATCAACTGGCTGCAGCAGCGAGGTGATAACGAATTGCTTTCAGTGCAGGACGTTGCCTATTTTATTAGCCAGGCCGCTGACGCACTTCAATATGCACACGAGAACCAGATTGTTCATCAAGACGTCAAGCCCTCCAACTTTCTTATTCGAACGAACAAAGGGCGTTCTAAACTTCCTGATCTCCTGCTTGCTGACTTCGGTATAGCCAGGTTGAGCGCTTCAACCTCAAGTGCCAGTCATGCTATTCGCGGCACTCCTACCTACATGGCCCCCGAACAGTGGAGCGGTGAACCGGTCTATGCCACCGACCAGTACGCTCTGGCCATCCTCGCCTACGAACTTCTCGCCGGGCGTTCTCCTTTTGTGGGACGACAAGAGCAGGTCATGTACCAGCACTTTAACGTCCAGCCACAGCCCCCCAGCACCTTCAACCCACAGCTTTCCAAAGACGTTGACGCTGTCATTCTTAAAGCCCTTTCCAAACAACCTGAAAACCGTTTCCTGTCCATTTCCGCCTTCGCCAACGCCTTTCAGGAGGCAACACTCGGTCTTGATGCATCTACCATCCTTAGAGCGCCATATACACCGAAGAGTAGCGATCTTCAGGCAACACTGGCTATCAGCAAAGCGGAGGCGCAAAGCGGCACAAACCGTGTACTGACACTACCAGGAGGCCGCCGGGTGTCTGTACCTGTGCTGGCGGGTGCCTACGATGGCCAGATTCTTCGTCTTCCGGGGATGGGCGAGCCATCCAATGATGGTGGGCCGGCAGGCACGTTAATTCTTACGCTTTCTGTTCAAGAGACAGCTGAAATAGCTCCTCCAGCACAGGGTGATAACCTCAACCGAACTCTTCCCGCTTCTGGCCCCAGTACTCCAGACAAAACTACCCTCTCCCCAAACAGGAGCAACGTGCCACCTGTTCCTCCCCCTTCTTCTCCCGTTCCAAACGCAGCCGAAGCCGGCCATCCCCAACCGGTAGCCAGGCAGCAGGGCGTCACCACCGGTACAGCTATCCTGCTGGTTGGCCTGGCACTTCTTATTATCGTCGGGGGGCTTGGTTTCTTCTACCTTTATAACAGCAATCGCTCACCTTCCAACACCACCAGTTCCATTACGAACACTCAAAACGGAGAAACGACCAGTTTAGCTGCCACTTCCACCACTCAAGCTAACAATGCTACCGCCACGGCTCAAGCTAATAATGCTAACGCCACCGCCACTGCTAATGCCTCTAGCACCTCAAACACTCCTGTATCCAGTAACTACGTCCAGCTAAAATCTTACTATAGTGGTACTGCTTCTGGTTATTCTGACGGCAATATAACTTTCACGCTTAAATCAGAAGACCAGCAAGGTAACCTTAGCATGCAGACGACATTTCAACAAACTGCAAATCCCCAAAAAACGGCTAACTATTCCTGCCAGGGCTCAGTTACAACGGACAGGTATATTAACCTCCAGTGCACTAGTGATGCTGATCAGACGTATATGTTAACCATTCAAGGGTATGTTTATTCAGATGGGCATATGGAAGGAACAGAGAGGGCAACGATTACGACCGATTCTAGCTATGACCATCTCTATTCCTGGAAGGCATACTAAATTATGAACCATCTATACGCACCAGCAACCGTCTGGGACACCTATCACGCTGCTCAGGTCACTGTGGATGTAGAGTTGAACCCACAGGGGTGGTGGGTGCCGAGCTTGTTACCGTTTCTCGTCACCGCTCAGGTGCAGAAGGTGCTTGATGTGGGGTGTGGCACGGGGGGAGACGCCGTCACCCTGGCACAGAAAGGATACCATGTCACTGGAATGGATTACTCGAATATCGCCCTCGCTCGCGCACGAGCCAAAGCAGCAGCAGCAGGCGTCGTGGTTGATTTCCGACATGGTGATATGGCCCTCTCCTTCCCTTTTGTCGATGATGCTTTCGACGCCGTCCTGAGCAATGTGGCCCTGCATATGTTCGACGATCAGACCACGCGTCGGATCGTAGGTGAAATGCGTCGAGTGGTGAGGCCGGGTGGTCTGCTGCTTCTGCATGTCAACTCAACGGAAGATATGCCCTACCGCTCACAGCGTCTTGGGCGTCTTCGCGTGCAAGAATTGGAGCCCAACTTCTACCGTGAGGCGAACGGACAGACCATACACTTCTTCAGCGAGGACTATTGTCGTGACGTGCTGGCTGATTGGGCCACCACCTGGCTCTGTATCGCCATGAGTGAAGCACATCTTCTGTTGCCTATACCGACCATTTTACTGGCGCCAGTAAAATGGTCGGTGACAATGTTGCCGGTCGTCTCTATGGTACGCTGATCAGCCTTGATAGACGGTCTTCTCGAATTCAAAGAACAGTGGCAGCGCCTTGTGATCGGCGAAGGGAAAGAGCTGCGTGGCGTAGGCGCCGCCGATACCGCGTGTGGGGTCGATCCAATAATACGAGTTGGCAAGACCGGCCCAGGCCAGGCTGCCTGCTGAGCGACCGGTGGGAGCCTGCTCGTTGTTGATCATGAAGGTCAGCCCCCATCCTTTCGGCATGCCAGGGAAGAATTCCGCGTCGTTGGATACCGCTGGTAACACGGTATGCACCATGGTCACCCGGCACTCACCCATGGCGTTGCGCGACATGAGCTCGACGGTCTCAGGCTTCAACACCTGCTCCGAACCGGCACGCCCGCCGTTGAGTATCATACGGATGAACTTCAAATAGTCGCCCACCGTGCCGTACAAGCCGCCCCCGCCCATCTCGGATTCGGGGTCCTGGGGAATTTCGAGATTGATGGGAACGAGCGCCCCGTCCTCGCCACGCTGGTGGATCCTGGCCAGCCGTTGCCGCATGGCCGGTGTTATGCGGAAGGCCGTGTCGTTCATGCCCAGCGGTCCAAATACATGTTCGGAGAGATATGTCCCCAGCTTCTTGCCGCTGGCCGCCTCCACCATTTTGCCGACCCAATCGATATTGATGCCGTATTCCCAGCGATCACCCGGATCGAAGAGCAGCGGCAACCGCAGGGCCGCGTTCTGGCAACTGATGATCGGAGGCAGGCCTCTGGCCCGTTGATAGCGCACGACGTCAGCGTCCCAGAACTCGTAGCCGAAGCCGGCCGTGTGCGTGAGCAGGTGGCGCAGGGTGATGGCGCGCTTCGGTGCTCGGGTGCGCGGCTGACCACCGGCGTCGAAGCCTTCGAGCACGACGGCCTCACCCAGTTCCGGAACCACTTCGCCCGCGGGCGTGTCGAGTGCGAGTTTGCCCTGCTCGACCAGTTGCATGGCAGCAGTGCCCGTCAGCGCCTTGGTCATAGAGGCGATCCACACGACGGTATCGGGCGTCATCTCGGCCGGCTCGCCCAGCACACGTGAGCCAAAACCGCCCTCGTAGATCGTTCCGTTGCGATCGGTAGCAGCGGCTACCACTCCAGGGACATCACCTGACTCTGTAGCCATCCGCAACAGAGTATCTGCTTTGGTCTTGAGCGACATAAGATTACCCTCCTCAGTTTTCAGGGAGATGTGCCACTCTTCAGTGAGCCTGAATCCTGACACCTCTCATCAAAACCTCCGTTGTGGAGACCCTCACGCCTTCAGGCTGAGGGAGGAAACAACGGCTGCCGCAGCAGCGCGTTTCAGTTCAATTACTATCCCCTCACGGGGGAGTAGGAGAAATGCGGTCTCGTACTCAAGTGGCTTGAAAAAAGATCAAACCCATTCCCGCACGAATGTAAGGCGCTCTTCGTCAATGTTAGAGAGCGGTTGTCTAAAATGCTTAGCACCGTTCCTACCCCGCAGAACTTTTAACCAAGCCTCGCTCGCTCTTCATATGTTTTTATTGCATGACAACACGCACAAAGAACTTGTAAACCGTCTGTATTCCCGTCAATAATACTTCGATGGAATTGACCTCTATCCATCATACGCTTGCCTTTTATGGGAATAATGTGATCTATCTCTAAACATCTTGTGTCATCACACTGGCAATGACAACACTTCCCTCCTAGTACCATTAAAGCAGCAATGCGTTGTCTTCTTGTGAGCTTCCTTGCTGCTTTTCTACTCACTTCTGGATGTGCTTTTAACCACGCTTGATTAACAGTCCGTTGACTATCTTTGTTTTCTTGATGCCATGTCCTGTGATACTCTTTCATGTACTCTTTACGCTGTTCACTACCCATTAGAGCGTTCCTTTCTTTTCGCCTCTTCACGTTCTAATGCCTCTTTTACTAAGCGGTCAAGAGTACTAAGTATCGTTTGTCCTTGATAGACTGCAAGCAGCTTTAGATTGTCATGTGTCTGTTTCCAGACTTTCATCGTTATTGTTTTCATAGGTGTATTATAGCACCTTTTACACCTATATGTCAAGCTAGAGCAGGCACTTGAAGGTACCTATATTTTCGCTCTTAACGTAGCCCGATAGAAGTACAGATGCACCTCCCTGGCTGAGACTAGTCAGACCTTAAAGTGGCTTGTAACAGCCGGAGCTAACACGCTCCCAGTTCACAAGCCCATCCCCTTTGAGGGGATAGGGTGTCTGACGGTACGGATTCATTACGCTATTCTGAGCCGTAAGCCGGATCGAGCACACGCACAGCGCGAAAGCGCTCGATAGGGTCATACAACTGCTGGGCCTACCGGGGACCCGTTTCTCTTCCCGACAAGCGACGGGATACCCTCATCCATTATACATCATTTCTATGAGTCCCTATCCACCAGGGCTCCTTGACAATCCCCGGCTACTGATGCTAGTCTTGCTCTACTATTTGAAACTCCAGGAGCATACTGCCAACATTGCTGTGATGCACCGGAACGCTGAGGTTGGTACGTGCTGAACAACGACTATGAGCTCACCTGTGAGGACATTCAAGACCTCTCCAGCAGAAACGCCCTTTACGACGTGGCCATAGGCGAGCGCCTTAAAGACCGGATCTGTTTTGAGATTTTCCCACATTTCGCGCGCGGCTTCATTCTCTATGCACAACGTACCGGCCAACTGCCGGCATGCCTGAGCGCGCTGCCCGCCGGGGAGCGCGATTGCCTGCTCGAACCATTCTTCAGCGGCACGCTCACCTTTCTCTACCGCCTGCTCTTCCTGTTCTATGCCGAGAGTCGCGACCTGCTCCCCGTCCGTGAGGTGCGGGGCTACTATCAAAAGAGTCTGGAGAAGCTCAAGCGCGAGCTCGCCGCCACAGCCGGGCCGATTGAAGACCAGGCCCCTGCGAACATCAAAGCTGCCTACAACGAACTCAGCACCACCCTCTACGACCGGTTGCAAGACCTCTTTTACGCCCTGTACAGTGGCGATCCCCACCTCAACCTCCCTGTTTACAAGGGTGGCCTCTTCGTCTCGGAGCCTGACCAGGGCGGCCTCTCGCCCGAAGCCGCAGTTGCCCGCTTCCTGTCTGCTTGCAAAATTCCTGATCGCCAGCTTGCCTTCGGCCTTGACCGGCTGGCGCGCGACGTGGACGAGAAACGCCAGGAACTGGCCTTCATCGACTACAAAAGCCTCGGTGTGCGCCAACTCGGCAGCATCTACGAGGGCTTGCTCGAATTCAAACTGCGCATTGCCCCGGTAGAAATGGCCGTCGTCAAAGGCAAAAAGACCGAAGAGGTCATCCCCTATACCGAGGCGCTGCAGAAGAAACTGACCATCCTCAAAGAGGGTCGTGGCAAAGATGCCCGAGACAAGACCCTGCCGGAGGGCACGATCTATCTTGAGAATGATCGCCGCGAGCGCAAAGCCACCGGCAGCTACTATACTCCCGGCTACATTGTCAAATATATTGTTGAACACACAGTCGGCCCCGTCCTGCATGAAAAGCTAGAGGCCCTGCGCCCTGTCTTCCGCGAAGCAGGAGAAACCTTACAGGCCGAGCAAGCTAAAGTTCGGGTTTTGAGACGCGACGACATTCATCCCGAACAGGAAACCTACAAAAAGTTCCGCGAGAAGCTCAACGAGGCTTTTTTCGACCTCAAGGTGCTCGACCCCGCCATGGGCAGCGGTCACTTCCTGGTCGAAGCCGTGGACTACATCACCGACCAGATGGCCAGTTTCCTGGCCTCCTTCAAGTGGAACCCTGTCATCTACGAGCTGGCCCAGACACGCCGTGACATCCAGGCCGAAATGGAGCAGCAGGATGTCAGCATCGATGTGAGCAAGCTTACCGACCTCAACCTGCTCAAGCGGCGCGTCCTCAAAAGCTGCATCTACGGCGTTGACCTCAACCCCATGGCCGTCGAACTGGCCAAAGTCAGCCTCTGGCTCGACTGCTTTACCCCCGGCGCCCCCCTCTCCTTCCTCGATCACCACCTGAAGTGCGGTAACTCCCTCATTGGCAGCAGCGTCCAGGAGGCCCGGGATGCTCTCGGCCAGGATCTCCTGGGCAACAAGTTCACTTACCTGCTCGACGCCACCCGGCTCATGCGCAAAGCCGGCGAACTCTCCGGCGTCAGTGCGCAGGAAGTGATCGCCTCCCGTAAAGCCTACCAGGGAGCCTACGATGCCCTCGCCCCCTTCAAACGCCTGCTTGATGTTTACACCAGCGCATACCTCGGCAATACAGGCGCGAAGCGCACCACCCGCCTCTACGCCGGGGCCATCGTCGCAAACGACTACACGCAGGCCAACCCAGACGACCGCAAAGTCATCGAAACCGCCCTCTCCCTCGCCCGGGCCAGACGCTTCTTCCACTGGGAACTGGAGTTCCCCGAAGTCTTCTTCAATAAGACAAAGCGCAAGGACAACGGGGGCTTTGATGCCGTGGTGGGGAATCCTCCCTATATATCTGCACCGGCAATGGTAGCCAATATGCCGCTTGACAGAAAAGCTCTAGAGGCACAATACACTTTGTTAACAATGAAATGGGATTTGTATTGCGCCTTTATTGAACAGAGTTGCCGGAAATTAAGCTCTGGCGGTATTATGGGCCTTATCGTTCCCAGTCAAGTGCTTTATCAGGATTATGCTAAATTGCTTAGAAAAAACCTGGTAGATACGTATAGAATAGATTTTGTTGTAGACCACTCCCATGTTCGTGTTTTTCAAGAAGCCACAGTCATGACCTGTATCCTGATCGTTAGCAAACAGCTGACGCCACCAGGTCATCTCATCAACGTAATAAAGATCACAGAAGAGAGCACGCGTGAAGATAATCCTCTCGTCTTAAGCAAACACTTACCTATAGCTCAGTCATTGTTACAGAAAAATCAGGATACAACTTTCAGATTCGATACGTCTCCAGGGGCTACAAATGATTTAGGAGCAAAAATAGTTTCCAATGCTCACTTTTTAGGCGATATTTGTTATGGTTCCGTGGGAGTAGTGCCTCACAGTGAGAAAGAGGGTAAGCCGAAAGAACACTATATCTTTTCGTCTATGCATGATGCTAAATGTAAACCTTATATAGAAGGGAAAGAGGTTGATAGATACACGCTTAATTGGCGTGGCAGATTTCTTCAATACGATTACCACACGGTAAGAAGGCCCTCTCTTCCTGAATTATTAGATACTCCGAAAATTATGTTAAAAATAGTTGCAGGGAAAAGTGGTCTTAACGCAACAGTTGATTATTCAGGCTTTTATGGCGATCATTCCTTTGTCATGTTCACCCAAAAATATCGCCTTGAAAAAGTTTCTACCAGAACTCTCCTGCTAGACAGGCATGAAATAGAGTTATCAAGAAACTATCTGCTGGAATTTCTTTTAGCTATTCTTAACTCTACCCTTATGGAGTGGTTCTTTAAGAAGAACTTTAACAGTGACTTAAATATTGGCCCGGATGATGCAAAAAAGTTTCCCATCCGTCGCATCAACTTCACCCTCTCCTC
>WNGR01006950.1_pt1 | contig 12036 bp, 6 predicted proteins | sample 5407581 | NCBI WGS metagenome assembly WNGR01 (sample SAMN13153383, study PRJNA577476) | soil metagenome | isolation source: 80 cm soil or saprolite under Garry oak tree replicate 2 | place: USA:California | collected 2016-06-15
GAGTGGGTAGCCGGGCAGACGGATCAGGGTGGGCACCGGCCCCATCGCCGACTGGGAAAAGCCGTAAACACCGTGCTGCATCCAGTTTTTAGCGATGTCCCCGTAGATCAGCGTATCCCCGGCGATGCGAGCCGCAGACGAGATGAACCACAGCCTCAGCGCAAGCCCAACCGCCAGTGCCGCCGCCGCACTCCGTTCCATCTGCAGTCGCCTTCTGGTCATGTATGTGCATCATACTGCGGGTCATGCTCTCCCTTTCGCCTTCGCGTTGACTCGCGTGAGTCCGCTGCATACGATTGAATTCAGTCGCATGCGCACGGTCGCAACGCTTTCTCGATGAACAAACAAATCTTCTATGACCCGCAACGCAAGCGCTGGAAGCGGCTGCGCCGAATCTTCGACGTTCTGGCCCTGCTCGGCCTAGTGTTGGGGACAGTATTCCTTGTCGGCCTTCTGCGCATGAAGCCGCTGCCTGAGCTTCTGCTCCAGACCCAGAAGCGCAACTACCGCCCCCTGGCCAACCAGCCAACCACGCTGAAGCCCGGACAAAAACTGCACCGGTCAGCTCATCGAAAGACCGATCTGAAGCCATCTGACGTCCCGCTGAACTCCGGCGAAGGTCTGCGCGCGGCCTATTACGTTGAAGACGATCCGGCGAGCTACTCGTCCCTGAAGCAACACATCAGCCAGATCGACCTGCTCTTTCCGGAATGGGTACACGTCGTCACGCCGGACGGCAATCTCACGTCCTACACAGTCGACAATCGGCCATTCGCCATCGTAGACGCAGGCGGCACCCACCAGGTTGATCGCGAGGACAAAGTCGCCCGCACCATCGCAGCCAATCACGTCAACACCGAAGTTTTTCCGTTAGTGAACAACTACGACCCGCTTAAGGGAGCCTTCGTCCCGTCAGTTGGCGACTTTCTTTCGAACGAAACTTCGCGTGCAAACTTCGTCAAACAGATCCATACGTTTCTTGCCGCAAATCCGAGCTATCGCGGACTGTCTCTGGACTTCGAAGAGATTCCTACCAGCGCTCAACCCGGTTATAAAGCTCTGATTGCCGCACTGTACGACGACTTTCATCCCCGCAATCTACGCCTGTACGTGAATACACCCGTCGGTGACGACGACTTCGACCTGAAGTACATCGCGGATCACTCCGACGGTTTGTTGATGATGAACTACGACGAGCACCAGACCGAAAGCGAGCCGGGCCCTATCGCCTCGCAGGACTGGTTCATCGACAACCTGACGAATGTTCTTAAGACAGTCCCCAAAGAGAAGGTCATCTGCTCAATCGGCAGCTACGGGTACGACTGGACCACTTCCCTGCCTGCGCCGGTCAAGAAGGGCAGCAGAAGGCAAGCACCCCCCGTAAAGGTGCTCGGGGCACAGAATCTTTCGACACAGGAGGCCTGGCAGGCAGCCTCAGACTCAGAGTCGCAGGTCGACCTCGACGACGACACCCTGAATGTGCACTTTGCCTACGACGATGAGGACGCTCACGTCCGCCACCAGGTCTGGTTCCTCGATGCCGTTACTGTTTTGAACGAGATGAGGGCAGCGCGTGCGCTGGGCATACAGACCTACGCGCTGTGGCGGCTGGGATCCGAGGACAACTCCCTGTGGAAGATCTGGGATTCGCCGATGAAGTCGGACCCTGTAAAGGAACTGGCCAAGGTTGAACCCGGATACGACGTAGATACGGAGGGCGAAGGAGACATCCTGCGCGTAACGCGCAAGCCGCAATCCGGCCAACGCACCCTCACCATGGATGATGACGACTCCATCGCGGTGGACTATCGCTCGATCACAGACGAGCATATGGATTCCTATCCGCTCTCGTACACAGTGATGCAATACGGCTACCATCCCAAACAGGTCGCTCTCAGCTTTGACGACGGGCCCGATCCAGAGTGGACCCCACGCATCCTCGACATCCTCAAGCGGTACGGCGTGCACGGTACATTCTTCATGATCGGCGAGGCTGCGCAGAACAATGTGGGCATCCTGCAGCGGGCATACCGCGAAGGGCACGAGATTGGGAACCACACCTTTACTCATCCCGATATCAGCGAAATCTCGAACCGGCAGGTCGACCTGCAGTTGAACCTCACTGAGCGCCTGTTCGCCTCCAAACTTGGCGTACAGCCGCTCTACTTCCGGCCACCTTATTCGATCGATCAGGAGCCCGATACCAATGACCAGGCTGCCCCGGTGGACCACGTTCAAAGCCTCGGATACGTGATCATCGGGAACAAGATCGATACGAACGACTGGGACGAACACCCGCGCAAGTCTCCCCAGGAGATCACGGACAGCGTCTTCAAACAGATTGCGAATATGGAGACGCATCCGTGGAACAAAGGCTCCGTCATCCTGCTGCACGATGGCGGCGGCGACCGGTCGGCCACCATAGTCGCACTTCCGGTGCTGATTGAGGCCTTGCACGCGCGCGGCTATCAGATCGTCCCGGTATCGCAATTGGTGGGAAAGACCCGCGCCGAGGTGATGCCGCCGCTCACACCGCACCAGCGCTGGCAAGCCAGGGCGGACTCGCTCACCTTCTTCTTTATCGGATTCTTCAATCATTTTGTTGTCGGCGTCTTCTTCGTCGGCGACATCCTGATGAGCGCGCGCCTCATCATCATTGGTATCTGCGCCATCATCGACCGCCTGCGCACAAGGAAGAACTACGCAACGCCGGATTACGAGCCCAGAGTCGCAGTCCTGATTCCCGCGTACAACGAAGAGAAGGTCATCGTGCGGACGATCCGCTCCGTCATGATGTCCACCTACAAAAACATCCGCGTCATCGTCATCGATGATGGCTCCAGGGACAGGACCTACGACGTCGCCCGCGAAGCCTATCCGGCCGATATCGCCTCCGGCAGGCTGACCGTGCTGACCAAGCCCAATGCGGGCAAAGCAGAGGCGCTGAACTTCGCCCTCCAACACTTCGACGAGGAGATATACGTCGGCATCGATGCCGATACGGTCATCGCCCACGATGCGATTGCGCGGCTGGTTCCCCACTTTGCGAATCCCCAGATCGGAGCCGTCGCCGGCAACGCCAAGGTCGGCAACCGGGTCAACCTTTGGACCCGGTGGCAGGCGCTCGAATACATCACGAGCCAGAACTTCGAGCGGCGCGCGCTCGATCTCTTCGATGTCGTCGTCGTGGTTCCGGGAGCCATCGGCGCGTGGCGCACGGCGCCGGTCAAGGTCGGCGAGGGGTACCACGCCAACACCGTGGCCGAAGACGCCGACCTGACCATGAACCTGCTGGAGCAGGGCTACTCGGTCATCTACGAAGACCAGGCCCTGGCCTTCACCGAGGCTCCGGTGACCGCGGACGGCCTGATGCGGCAGCGCTTCCGCTGGTCGTTCGGCATCCTCCAGGCCATCTTCAAACATCGGGGCGCAATCTCCAGGCATCGCGCCATGGGCCTGTTCGCACTGCCCAATATCCTTATCTTCCAGATACTTCTGCCGTTGGTCTCGCCTCTGATCGATCTAATGTTTATCGCCGGCGTCATGCATTACTTCATCGATAAGCACTTCCATCCTGAGGCCGCTTCTGCCGACAGCTTCCACAAATTGCTCAGTTTCTTCCTGCTCTTCCTGCTCATTGATTTCGTAGCGTCCGCCCTCGCCTTCGCGCTGGAGCGGAAGCACCCGGCCAGCAAAGGCGACGCCTGGCTTCTGTTTCATATCTGGATTCAACGCTTTACTTACAGACAGCTCTTTTCTGTCGTGCTGTTCAGGACAGTGAAGCGGGCAATCGACGGCAAGCCGTTCAACTGGGATAAGCTCGACCGCACGGCCAAGATGTCGAAGGCCACCGAGAAGCTAACCACCTAGTTGTCCGGCAGGAATCGTCCGCCCCTCCTCGCAGCATCCAACAGAAGAAGGGGTGGACTCGACACGACCTACCCAATCAGCGGCGAGAATCCTTTGCTCGCGCTAGAATCGACACGTTATGGCTACCGCTCATCTCTCTCCGTCCATCCCTGCTGTCTCTCCCGCCCCGCCTGTGCGCACCGCGCAGACACCCTTCGCGAACGAAGAGTTCATTGACTTCACCGCAGCCGAGAACAGGCGCGCCATGCAAGCCGCTCTCATTGAGGTGGAGAGCAACTTCGGCCGCGAGTACGATCTCGTAATTGGGGGCAGGCGCCTGCGGACGACCGGCAAGATCGTCTCCACGAATCCGGCCCGGCCTGCGCAGGTGATCGGCATCCACCAGAGGGCGGAGGCGGAGCACGCCGAGGTGGCGATTCAGGCTGCGCAGACGGCGTTTGTCGCCTGGAGCCGGACTCCGGTGGCCGAACGCGCGGCGCTGCTGTTCCGTGCGGCGGACATGATCCGCGAGCGCAAGTTCGAGTTCTGCGCCTGGCTCACCTACGAGGTGGGCAAGAACTGGGCTGAGGCCGACGCCGATGTAGGCGAGACCATCGACTTCCTCGAGTTCTACGGCCGTGAGGCGCTGCGCCTCGACGGTGCGACCACACCGATCCAGTTCCCTGGCGAGCGGAACCAGTTGCGCTATATCCCGCTCGGCGTGGGCGCTGTCATTCCGCCGTGGAACTTCCCTTTCGCCATCATGGCCGGGATGACTGCGGCAGCTATCGTGTGCGGGAATACTGTCATCCTCAAGCCTTCAGTCGATGCCCCGACGATTGCCGCGAGATTCATGAGCCTGCTCGAGGAGGCTGGTCTGCCGGACGGCGTCGTGAACCTGTGCGCGGGCGAGGGGCCGGGATTCGGCAGTGCGGTCGTCGCCCATCCTCAGACGCGCTTCATCGCATTCACAGGCTCCAAGGCTGTCGGCCTCGAGATCCATGAGAGCGCGGCCAAGACTCAGCCGGGCCAGATGTTCATCAAGCGGACCATCCTCGAGATGGGCGGCAAGGACTCCATCATCGTCGACGGCGACTGCGACCTGGACGCTGCCATCGAAGGGGTCACCGCAAGCGCCTTCGGCTTCAACGGACAGAAGTGTTCGGCGTGCTCGCGAGTCATCGTCGACGAGAGCATCTACAATGTCTTCTGCGACCGTCTACAGGCGAGGGTGGCAAAGATCGCGACCGGCGACCCGGCGAAGAACTTCTACACAGGGCCGGTCATCAGCGAGAAGTCCTACCGCAAGGTGCTTGGCTACATCGAGATCGGCAAGGGCGAGGGCAAGGTGCTGAACGGCGGTCACGCCATTGAAACGCCGGAGGGCGGGTACTACATTGCGCCTACCGTCATCGCCGACGTGGCTCCCACGGCTCGCATCGCGCAGGAGGAGATCTTCGGGCCGGTGCTCGCCGTCATCAAGTCCAACAGCTTCGACGAGGCCCTGAAGATCGCGAACAATACCGAATACGGGCTGACGGGAGCCATCTACTCGCACTCGCATGAGAAGCTTGATCGCGCGAAGGAGGAGTTCCACGTCGGCAACCTCTACCTGAATCGCAAGTGCACGGGAGCCATGGTTGGCGCGCATCCCTTCGGCGGCTTCAACATGAGCGGCACCGACTCCAAGGCCGGCGGGCCGGATTACCTGTTGCTGTTCACACAGGCCAAGAGCGTTGCCGAGAAGATTCGCCATGCGAGTCCTGCGGCCGAGAAGCAGTCCGATCTGATGGGGATGTAAAAAGGGAGTAGGGAGCAATGACAATGGTAGTGGGTCAGTTTGATGACGATAGTGGGTCAGTTTGAGAAGAAGCCGAAGTTGTTACGCTCCCCAAAAATCCACATCCGGCGGATGGCCTCAAGCGCCAACGGCGCGCTCCTATACCAGCCCAGGGCAAAGCCCTGGGTACAGATAGAGCCACAGCCGAAGTTGTGACGCTCCCCAAAAATCCACGGCGAATGGCCTCAAGCGCCAACGGCGCGTTCTTATACCAGCCCAGGGCAAAGCCCTGGGTGCAGATAGAGCCACAGCCCAAGGGCTGAAAGCCCGGCCTATTCGTATCCACGGGTTTCATCTACGAACCGTCTCATGTCAAATTGACCCCTACCGAATCCCAATCGAGTTTCTCCGCAGCCCTCCAGATTTGTGCTTCCGGTATGCCTTCCTGTCCCCTACCGTCCCGCCGCACACCATCACCTGCGAAAACCCAGCAAAAACCCATGTCAAGCCCCCAAACCACCTAACTCCATGTAAACAAACGATATCCACGTGGCGTAATAGTTCCACCCAATCCGCTATAATCAATACAGAATCAAAGAAAGCCCCGGCTAAATCCGGGGCTTTCCCCATTAACGCACCTAAACCGTTTAGAAAGACGATTTTACCCGTAACCCCTTTGGTTGCACGATTTTAGCAAAGTAACCTTTTGCTAACTCGTTGCAACCATTCGACTTTTAAGCCAGATACCCCCAGGGGGTACCCCACCCAAGGAAACGACACCATGCAATATTCTCTCTGCGGCCACATCAAGCTAAGTAGACGGGCGAACTAGGCGGTCTTCATCTCGATGAGATTGCCGGCCTTTGCCGCTGCCTCCGCCAGGACGCGGTGGTGGATGGTGAAGAGCGCAAGCTCTAGCCGGTCCGAGACGCCGGTCTTGTCGTAGATGCCCCGGAGATAGTTCTTGATGACCTGCTCCTTGGTGCCGAGCTGGAGGGCGATCTCCTTGTTCTTGCATCCCTGAACGATCAGGGCGACGATCTGCATCTCCTTCGGGGTAAGCCGGTCGCGGACTCTTGCGCCGACGCTATCAGTGGCCTGCATCATGGTTACATTCGCGCGCTGGACGCAGCGCTGCCCTCGGGCCACGCGCCGCACGCAATCCAGCAGGTCGGTTCCGGCCACATTCCGGCAGACGATGCCATCAAGCCGAGCCACCACATCGTCGGCGACATGCTCTGCGTTCTCTGCGACGAGAATCACATGACTTCCCAGCGCCTGTGTCCGCTCCAGCAAGGCCGGCAGATCGGGACGCAAGCTGGAAGAGACGATAACGATCGAGCCGCGGAATCCATCAATGGCTCCCAAAAGCTTCGCCATATCATCGCATTGGGCGACAATGCGCATGTCGTCCTCGAGCGCCAGGACACGTGCCGCCCCGGCCCGGAATATTGCCTGGTTATCCGCGAGAATCAGTCGGTTCATAGATTTCTTTTCTCTCCTGCCGCGGGACCTTTTGCCCAGGCAATTCCCTCATCGGCAAGTGGCCACTACAAAAAAATCATGTCTACAATTCGGACAATGCAACCGTACCAGCTGGAACTCAGCCAGTGCCTTAGTAATCAATACCATATGTTTTCTGAACCCTTGAGCCCTCGGGCGCAATCGAATCATAGGTGGTGTTTTCTGAAAGACGTTTGCGAAGTATAACAAGGGTATGCCGAAGCCTATTCTGCTAGCAATCGACGATGACACCAGCGTGCTGGAAGCGGTGGTCCAGGACCTGCGCCGCCACTACGGCCAGGACTACCGGATCGTCCGCGCCGCCTCCGGGGGAGCCGCACTCGACATCTGCCGCCAGCTGAAGGAACGTAACGACATCGTCGCGCTCTTCCTCTCCGACCAGCGGATGCCGGGGATGACCGGCGTCGACTTCCTCCAGCAGGCCCTGAAGATCTACCCTGACGCGAAACGTGTCCTGCTGACGGCTTACGCCGACACCGAGGCAGCAATCCGGGCCATCAACTCCGCCAAGATTCACTACTACCTCAACAAACCCTGGGACCCACCCGAGGAGAAGCTCTACCCTGTGCTGGACGACCTGCTTGAGGCCTGGAAGCAGGGCTATAAGCCTCCGTTTGAGGGTATCCGGATCGTAGGTGTCCGGTGGTCGGCGCTGGACCATGACGTGCGAGAGTTTCTCTCCCGCAACCGGATTCCCTACCTGTGGCTGAACGCGGAAGAGAATCCGGACGCTCTTTCGCTGCTGAAGGAAAAGGGCATCGACGATGCGAAGCTGCCGGTGGTGCTGTTCGGAGACGGTACGGCGCTCGTACAGCCCACCTCGACCGATCTGGCCGGCAAAGTGGGCATCCCCACGCAGGCACAGCAGAAGTTTTACGACGTCGTGGTGGTGGGCGCAGGCCCGGCAGGTTTGGCCGCAGGTGTCTACGGAGCCTCCGAAGGCTTGCGCACGTTGATCGTCGAGCCCAACGCCCCTGGCGGGCAGGCGGGCTCCAGCTCAAAGATTGAAAACTACCTCGGCTTCCCTTCCGGTCTCAGCGGCGAGGAGTTGGCCAAGCGGGCCTTCCTGCAGGCCAGCAGGCTGGGGGCTGAGTTCCTCCTGCAACGAGTGACGTCTCTCCGATCGGAGAATCAATATCTGATCGCCGAGATGAAGGATGGCAGCGAGATCACCTGCCACGTCTGCCTCATCGCGACCGGGGTATCCTACCTCAAGCTGGACGTCCCCGGGGCTGACCGTTTGAGCGGAGCAGGCGTGTACTACGGTGCCGCCCTCACCGAGGCGATGGGCTGCGCGAACGAGATTGTCTACATCGTTGGCGGCGCCAACTCCGCAGGCCAGGCTGCGATGCACTTCTCCCGCTATGCCGCGAAGGTTCACATGCTGGTGCGTGGCGACGCGCTGCAAAAGAGCATGTCGAAGTACCTGATCGATCAGATCGAGGCCACGCCGAACATTGTCGTTGAGACCTGCACCGAGATCCTTTCGATGTCCGGAGAGAGCCATCTCGAGAGCATCAGGCTGAAGAATCACAGGGGAGAGGAAGACCGCCCGGTGAGCTCGCTGTTCATCTTCATCGGCGCAGCGCCGAAGACGGACTGGCTGCCGAAGGAGCTGCTCTGCGACAGCAAAGGCTTCGTCCTTGCCGGTCCTGATCTTAAGACGAAGGCTCCTGGAGCGTGGCGTCTCGACCGCGAGCCCTATCTACTCGAAACCAGCATCCCCGGAGTCTTCGTTGCCGGCGATGTTCGATATAACTCTGTAAAACGATGCGCCTCCGCTGTCGGCGAGGGCTCCATCGCGATCCAGTTCGTGCACCAATATCTAGCAACACTTTGAAAGGCGGATATCCCAGTACCGTGATGAGCCAACAATCACCCATCGTCCAGAGTAAGAGCACGGAGCCTATGAACGAGACCCTCTTCGCGCAGTTGCGCACGGTCCCGATCCTGTCGTCGCTGAAGGACGAAGAGCTCCACTGTCTGGATGGAGTGCAGGATATCCGCATCGAAAAAGACGATATCCTCGCCCGCCAGGGTGAGGTGGCACACTACTTCTGGATCCTGCTCGAAGGAGAGATACGGATCTATCAGACTCTTGCCGACGGTCACGAGGTCGCGCTACCGTCGATCCCAAGCGGAAACGCCTTCGGCGAACTGCCTCTCCTGTCCAACATCCCGAACATGGCGAGCCTCCAGGCAACGACACCATGCCATCTGGTCCAGTTCGATGAGGATCAGTTCTGGAGCCTGATGACGAGCTGCCCCGATGTGCGCAGGGCCATTCTGGGAAACATGGCCAACCGATTCCAGAAGCTGCAGAGCGTCACGGTGCAGCGGGAGAAGATGGCCTCGCTGGGCACGCTGGCCGCGGGCCTGATGCATGAGTTGAACAACCCTGGCGCTGCTGCCCGCCGCGCCGCCTCGCAGCTCAGGGAAAACCTGCTGCGAATGCATGAGCTCACTGCCAAGTTCACCCGGATCACGCTAACCGATGAGCAGAAGCAGTGCATGTTCGATCTGCAGGAGCATGCCCTCGCAGTGAAGCAGCCCATTCTGATGAACTCGCTCGAACAGAGCGACGCCGAAGAGAGGCTGGCCGAATGGATGGAGGCAGCAAGCATCGAGAATGCGTGGAAGATGGCTCCCACGCTGGTGTCGGTCGGTCTCGACGAGCATGAACTCGAGTGCGCCCGCCGTCAGTTCCCCGTGCCCAGCTTCTCCGATGCACTCAGTTGGCTGGATGCGCTTGTCTCCAGCATGCAGCTGGTCAACACCGTCGAAGAGAGTATCGGCCGCGTCTCCGACCTCGTCCACGCCGTGAAATCGTACGCCTACGAGGGCAAGGGGCAGCGCCAGACCGTCGACATCAACAACAGCATCCATGCAACCCTCGTTATTCTTGCCCATAAGCTGCGCGAGAAGGAGATCGTGGTCGAGAAGGACTTTGCCGCCGATCTGCCGCTGCTGCATTCGGAGTCGACTGGCCTGAACCAGATATGGACCAACCTGCTCGACAACGCCATCGACGCCGTACCCCAGCGCGGCCGCATTGGAGTGAGCACATGGGCGGAGAAAACGGTCTCCGGTCCGAATCAATCGCGCACGGACCTCTGCGTTCGCATCACCGATAACGGCAGCGGCATTCCGCACGATATCCAGACCCACATCTTCGACCCGTTCTACACCACGAAGGCCGTAGGCGTCGGTACGGGACTTGGGCTTGGGATCGTTCACCGCATCGTCGAGCAGTACGGAGGCGCAATTCACTTCACCTCCGAACCTGGCAACACCGACTTCGTCGTCCATCTGCCCGCGGAAACACCAAAGTAGTCGGCATCGTATGATGGATGCCATGAGCACTGCACCGCTTACCCCCTTTCATATCGCCTTCCCCGTCGACGACCTCGATGCCGCTCGTGCCTTCTACGGCACCACGCTCGGTTGCCCCGAGGGCCGCAGCTCCGCACAGTGGATCGACTTCGATCTCTTCGGCCACCAGATCGTCGCGCACCTGAAGCCCGCCGCGGGCAACCAGACACACCACAACCCCGTCGACGGCCATGACGTTCCCGTTCCGCACTTCGGAGTCGTCCTGCCCATGGCGACATGGGAGGCGCTTGCCGATCGTCTGCGACGCGCAGGCATCGCCTTCATCATCGAACCCTACATCCGGTTCAAGGGCGAAGCAGGCGAGCAGGCCACCATGTTCTTCCTCGATCCCGCCGGCAACGCTCTCGAGTTCAAGGCATTCACCGACATCGGTCAACTATTTGCCAAGTAAGCTGCTCCCCCGCTCACAGACCCCTCGCAATGCGTTCTGCCCGCCCAGATCGTTCGCAGAGACAACATTTTCAACATTCCCATCGCACGAATACGAGCGCTGCCATAAAAACGAAGAAAACCCTTCACTATATCGTTTTAGTTCGTTTAGACTCTCTAGCGAACGAGAAACGATGTCTTGGCAGTCGCAGATGAACAAGGCCGCGCTGCGTCCGGGTTCGAAGGAGCGTTAATGTCACTTTCCAAGCGGTTCGATGGTCTAAAAGTCTCTTCCTTTTTCGTTGCACTGGCATTGGCTTCCTTTGGACACGGCGCTGCACACGCCGAGGCAAAACCCGATACATCGAAGATGCCGTGGATGAACAAAGCTCTCTCCTCCGATGAACGAGCCAGCCTGGTCCTCGGACAGATGACGCTCGACGAGAAGATTCAGATGGTCCACGGAACGGGCTGGGGCGTTCTCCGCAAGGGCGCTCCGATTCCCGCCCGCTCGAACTTCGGCGCGGGCTTCATGGCCGGCATCGACCGCCTGAACATCCCCGACATCAACCTGGCGGACTCTGCCGTGGGCATCCGCATGGCTGCCTACCAGAGCCGCTACGCAACCCTGCTGCCCTCGACGCTGGGAGCAGCCTCAAGCTGGGATCCCGACTCGGCCTTCCTGTACGGATCGGTGATCGGCCGCGAGCTGCGCGCGCAGGGCTTCAACATGTCCATCGGCGGCGGCGTCAACATTACGCGCGAGCCCCGCAACGGGCGCAACTTCGAGTATGCCGGCGAGGACCCGGTGCTCGCCGGAACCATGACCGGCCAGTTGATGAATGGCGTCAAGGCGCAGCATGTCATGAGCGACATCAAGCACTATGCGCTCAACGATCAGGAGACCGGGCGCACCGTCGTCAACGTTCTGCTGGATAAAAAAGCCTTGCGCGAGTCCGACCTGCTGGCCTTCGAGATTGCCATCGGAATCTCCGACCCTTCGGGCGTGATGTGCTCGTACAACCTCGTTGCAGGAGACTGGGCCTGCGAGAACGACTACCTTCTCAACCAGGTCTTGAAGAAGGACTTCAAGTTCAAGGGCTGGGTCCTCTCCGACTGGA
>WNGR01033753.1_pt1 | contig 12036 bp, 8 predicted proteins | sample 5407581 | NCBI WGS metagenome assembly WNGR01 (sample SAMN13153383, study PRJNA577476) | soil metagenome | isolation source: 80 cm soil or saprolite under Garry oak tree replicate 2 | place: USA:California | collected 2016-06-15
TCGGCTCTCGTGCGATGTTCGAACAGATGAATGCGGCCATTGCAAAGGCCGTATTGTGCCCGGTCATCGACCACGTCTTCCCGCTGGATCAGGCACGCGAGGCCTTTCTCCACATGCAGTCCGCATCGCATTTCGGCAAGATCGTGATCCGCGTGGCGAAAGCTTGAGCCTCATCCCGTGAAACAATAAATCTTCACCCATCGTCATAACACTCTAGGCTAGGCAGCACCCGAAGAAGGAATACAGATATGTGGATTGTTCGACTGGCACTGCGGCGACCCTACACCTTCGTCGTCATGGCAGTGCTGATCCTGGTACTGGGCATCGTCAGCATCGAGACGATGAGCACGGACATCTTCCCGACCATCGATATTCCCGTCGTCACCGTCATCTGGAGTTACTCCGGCACCAGCCCCGATGAGATGGAGAAGCGCTTCACCACCATCAGCGAGCGGGCGATGACGACGGCGGTGAACGACATCGAGCATATCGAGTCGCAGTCCGTCAGTGGTATCTCCATCATCAAGGTCTTCTTCCAGCCTGGCGCGCAGATTGAAGCAGCGGTGGCGCAGGTCACGGCTGTAAATCAGACCATCCTGCGGGTTCTGCCGCCAGGGACGACTCCGCCGTTCATCCTGCAGTTCAGTGCGTCGAACGTGCCTATTCTGCAGGCGGTTCTCTCGAGCGACAAGCTGTCGGAAGCCGATCTCTACGACCTTGGCCTGAACTTTGTGCGAACGCAGCTGGCCACCGTCCAGGGAGCGCAGGTTCCCGCACCGTACGGCGGTAAGGCGCGGCAGGTGATGGTCGACCTCGATCTGGGGCAGCTCTACTCGAAGGGCCTCTCGCCGACCGACGTGGTGCAGGCGCTTACGGCGCAGAACCTTATCCTGCCCGCGGGCACGGCGAAGGTGGGCACGACCGACTACATCGTCCGTACCAACGCCAGTCCGCAGGTCCTTGAGCAGCTGAACGATCTGCCGATCAAAAGCTCCAATGGAGCCATCGTCTACATGCGCGATGTGGCTCATGTCCATGAGGGCTTCGCGATCCAGCAAAATATCGTCCGCATCAACGGGCAGCGGGCGGCGTTGCTGACGATCCTCAAGGCTGCCTCCGCCTCCACGCTGGACATCGTCAAACGCGTCAAGATCGCCCTGCCGAAGATCACGGCGGGCCTGCCGCCTGAACTTAAGACCACGCTGCTCTTCGACCAGTCCATCTTCGTGCGGGCAGCGCTGGAGGGTGTCGTGAAGGAGGCTGTCCTCGCGGCCACGCTCACGGCGTTGATGATCCTGCTGTTCCTCGGCAGCTGGCGCAGCACGGTGATCGTTGCGATCTCCATCCCGCTCTCGATCCTGACGTCGATCATCGTGCTGAAGTTCTTCGGCCAGACGCTGAACACTATGACGCTTGGCGGCCTGGGCCTTGCCGTGGGCATCCTGGTGGACGATGCCACGGTCGAGATCGAGAACATCCACCGCAATCTTGGGCAGGGCAAGGAGATCGAGCCCGCGATTCTGGATGGAGCCGCGCAGATCGCCGTCCCGGCCTTCGTCTCGACGCTTGCCATCTGCATCGTCTTCGTCCCCGTGGTGTTCCTCTCCGGAGCCGCGAAGAGTCTCTTCACGCCGCTGGGGATGGCCGTCGTGTTCGCCATGCTGGCCTCGTATCTGCTCTCCCGCACGCTGGTCCCCACGATGGTCAAGTTCCTGCTGGCCAGCGAGGTCGAGATGTACCAGAACCACGAGCAGGGAAGCCACGCAGAGCTGCCGGCGAAGGCGAACTGGATCTGGCGGATCCACTATCGCTTCAACGATGCCTTCGAGTGGTTCCGGGCGCGGTACCGCGCGGCTCTCGACTGGGCGCTCGGACACGCTGGCTTCGCACTGGGTTGCTTCGGAGTGTTCATTGCGCTCTCGGCATGCCTGATCCCCTTTATCGGCCAGGACTTCTTTCCGAACGTCGATGCCGGCACCTTCCGCTTGCACGTCCGCACTCCTCCGGGCACACGCATCGAGGAGGTTGAGCGAATCTTCAGCCAGGTGGAGGCGACCATTCGCGAGGTCGTTCCCGCCAACGAGCTCTCCATGGTGCTTGACGACATCGGCATCCCCAACGGCGCCTTCAACCTCGCCTTCGGAGACGGTAGCCTTACCGACGTTCAGGACGGTGAGATCCTCGTCGCCCTCACGGAGAAGCATCATCCCACGCCGCGGTATCGGGAACAACTGCGTGACGCACTCAATAAGCGTTTCCCGGATGTTACGTTCTACTTCCAGGCGTCGGACATCGTGAATCAGATTCTGAACTTCGGCCTGCCCGCGCCGATCGACATCCAGATCAGCGGGCGGCAGTTCTACCAGAACTACGCGCTCGCGCAGAAGATCCGGCAGGAGGTCGCTGGCGTCCCAGGCGCAACCGATGTCCACATCAACCAGGTCGTATACTCCCCTGAGCTTCGTGTGAATGTAGACCGCAGCCGCGCTCAGACGGTTGGGCTGACAGAGGCCAGCGTGGCCAACAGTATGCTGTATGCGCTCGCAGGCAGCGGCCAGGCGACGCCGAACTACTGGCTGAACCCGCAGAACGGAGTGAACTACTCGGTGGTTGTGCAGACGCCGCAGTACCAGATCGATTCGGTTGACGCCGTGAAGAATATCCCGGTCACCGGAGGTTCGGGATCAGCGTCGGCGGCTGCCCAGAGCAACGCGGGCATTTCACCGCAGCTGCTCAACAACCTGGCGCAGGTGGTACACACGACCAGCCCCTCGATCACGAACCACTACAACGTGCAGCCTGTCTTTGACGTCTTCGTCAACGTCCGGCGTCGCGACCTCGGTGGCGTCTCGACCGACATCGAGCGTATCCTCGACAAGTACCGCAAGCAGCTGCCGCCAGGCGTGCAGCTTACCGTGCGCGGCCAGGTCAAGAGCATGCACGAGTCCTTCACGGGCCTCGGCCTGGGGATGATCTTCGCCGTCCTCCTGGTCTACCTGCTGATGGTCATCAACTTCCAGAGCTGGCTCGACCCCTTCATCATCCTCACCGCACTTCCGGGCGCTGCCTGCGGCATCCTCTGGATGCTCTTCCTCAGCGGAACCACGTTCAGCGTGCCGTCGCTGATGGGAGCCATCATGACGGTCGGCGTCGCCACCGCTAACTCCATCCTTATGGTCACTTTCGCCAACGATCAGCGATCCGCCGGGATGAACGCGCTCGAAGCGGCCTCCTCCGCCGGCGCCACGCGCCTCCGCCCCGTCCTGATGACGGCCCTCGCCATGATCATCGGCATGTTGCCCATGTCACTCGGCCTGGGCGAGGGAGGCGAGCAGAACGCGCCGCTGGGCCGCGCCGTCATCGGCGGGCTGCTGGTCGCCACCGTCACCACGCTGCTGATCGTACCGATCATCTACAGCCGTCTCCGCAAGGAGCAACCCACCACGATGGAGATGGAAGAAGTCCCCGAATAGCCGCACGCAGTACCATGAGAGAGGAAGATGACGTACACCACCCAAGTCGACCCCCAACGCCCCAGCCGCAGACCCTACGTCGGCGCCGCAGCGTTTTTTCTGCTTCTCATCGTCGTCGGCGTTATATTCCTGCTGCCCAAGCTACGGCACCGGGACGAGTTGCGAGTGGAAGCGCAGACCGCTGTCGGCCCGCCTGTCGTCCTCGCCACCCGGCTGAAGACAGGCGACGCCGGTGGGCACCTCGAGATCTCCGCGAGCGTGCAGGCCTTTGACCAGACGCCCATCTACGCCCGCACCTCTGGCTACGTGAAGGCGCGCTACGTCGATATCGGCGACCGCGTCCGCCAGGGCCAGCTGCTCGCCGTGATCGACGATCCGCAGACCGCGCAGGCCCTGATGCAGGCCAAGGCGACCGTGGCCCAGTATAAGGCGCAACTCGCACAGATGCAGGCCAACTCGGTGCTCTCCACCGTTACCGATCAACGCTGGCAGAGCCTTGTAAAGTCGGGTGTTGTCTCACAGCAGGATGCCGACCAGAGGCATGCGCAGGCCGGAGCCGATACTGCAACGGTAGCCGCAGCACAGGCCAACATCGCCGCCGGCGAGGCCAATGTCAGAAGTCTCACCGAACAGGCCTCGTTCTCCCGCGTTACCGCGCCCTTCGCCGGAGTCATTCTCTCCCGTGCCATCGACAACGGCTCCCTCATCAGCTCCGGCAGCCAGACCGGCGTTACGCAGATGTTCACCATCGGCCAAGCCGACAAGGTACGCGTCTTCGCCAGCGTGCCTCAGGCGAACTTCGTTGGACTTTCCGACGGCCATGTCGCAAAGGTCGCCTTCCGCGAACTGCCCGGCCAGGTCTACACCGGCACGATCGCCCGTACCAGCCAGAGCATCGACCCCGGCACACGCACGCTCCTCGTCGAAGTCGACCTGAAGAATGACGGCCACATTCTGCCCAACGCGCTCGTCATCCGAACGGCCGGTCCGCAGGCCGTCGTGCTCGGCAGCGACAACGTCGCCCACTTCCGCCCCATCGTCCTGGGCCGTGACCTCGGCAACGCAACCGAGGTCGTCAATGGCCTTAAGCCCGGCGATGTCGTGGTGCTCAGCCCGGGCGACTCCGTTTACGAGGGCGCGAAGGTGCAGCCAAATATGCAGCAGTAGCACCCCTGCATATATTCTGTAGGGTGGCCGGGGGGTGTCGGTGATCGTTGAGCTGGAAGGCCTGCAGAAGGTATACGACGGCAAGCAGCGCGTAGTCGCCGTGGATGGTATCGACCTCCGCGTTCGCTCCGGCGAACTCTACGGCCTGCTTGGCCCCAACGGCGCCGGCAAAACCACGACCATCAGCATCTGCACCACACGCGCGCTTCCGACCGCAGGCAAGGTGCGCATCGCCGGAATCGACGTCGTTGCCGCGCCTTCCATGGCCCGGCGGTCCATCGGCGTCGTGCCGCAGTTCAACACGCTCGACCGCGCCTGCACGATCTTCGAGAACATCCACTTCCACTGCCTCTACTTCGGCTTCTCGCGAGCTGAGGCAAAGCAGAGGACCAATCAGCTCCTCGCGCAGTTTCACCTCACCGAGCGCGCCGAAGCCTACCCGGCGCAGCTCTCCGGCGGCCTCGCGCAACGCGTCCAGATCGCCCGCGCCATCGCCCATCGCCCCAAGGTGCTCTTCCTCGACGAACCCAGCGCCGGGCTCGATCCGCAGAGCCGCATTGCGATGTGGGAGGCCGTTCGCGGCCTGCGCGAAGAGGGAATCACCGTCGTGCTGACCACGCACTACATGGAGGAGGCCGACGAGCTCTGCGACCGCGTCGCCATCATCGACCACGGCAAGATCCTGGTCGAGGACACGCCCACCGCACTCAAGAGCTCTGTCGGCGCGGCACGCGTCTACGAGCTCGACCTCCGCAGCCAGCAGAACATCTCCATGCTCGTTCAGGCGCTGCAGCAGAGGTCCGGAGTGGCGAGCGTCGAGACGACAGCGAAGGGTGTCCGCATCCTCGCCGAGGGCACGGAAGGCCTTCTGTCCGAGGTCGTCAATGCTGCCAATCCCTATGGCCTCCGCGACCTGACCATCACCGAAACCAGCCTCGAAACCGTCTTCATCCGGCTCACCGGCAGAGACCTTCGCGAGTAGCAACCGGGACACGCTCATGACCCAACTGGCCCAACTCGAAACCGCTACACCCAGCATCAGCCGCCACACGGAGGGCTCGAAGACGATGCAGTACGCCCGCGCCTTCGCAGGCCTCTTCCTGCGCGATCTGCACGTCCTGCGCCGCGAACTCTTTCCCTTCGTCATCCGCGTGTGCATGAATCCGCTGCTGTTTCTCTTCGTCTTCACGTTCATCATGCCGCACATGAGCGGGGGTGCTTCTATGAACCCCACCGCCGCCATGGCCGGAGCAAGCTTCAGCACCGTCCTGCTGCCCGGCCTCATGGCCGTCGCCATCATGTTCAGCGGCATTGCAGCCGTTGCTCTGCCGCTCGCGCAGGAGTTCGGCATCACCCGCGAGATCGACGACCGCGTGATGTGCCCGCTGCCGGTCTCAGCCGTGGCTATCGAGAAGATGTGCTTCTCCGCGATGCAGAGCGTCATCGCCGCCGCTGTCGTCTTTCCCCTGGCCTACTACATCCCGACCACCCCGGTCGTCGCCCACGTTAGCAACTGGCCCTATCTCATCATCGTGCTCATCCTGGCCAGCCTTACCTCGGGAGCGCTTGGCCTCACTATCGGCACCAGCGTCAAGCCGCAGCAGATCGGTCTCATCTTCGGCGTGGTGGTTATGCCCATCACGTTTCTGGGCTGCGTCTACTACCCCTGGGCCGCGCTGAATCACATTCGCTGGCTCCAGGTTGGCGTCCTCGTCAACCCCATCGTCTACATGAGCGAAGGCCTGCGCTCGGCGCTCACTCCGGCGCTGCCTCACATGCCGCCGGTGCTCATCCTCGCGATGCTGACGTTTTTCCTGCTGCTGCTGACGTGGCTCGGCATCAAAGGCTTCCTGCGTCGCGTCATCGGCTAGCGTGCGCTCTGGCTGACGGCTACCAGCCTTCCGCGCAGGGCCTCCGCGATCAACTGCCCGTGAAATCGCCCGTTCTCGATGAAGATCTCATTCGTGCGCTCTCCGGCGACGATCACGCCTGCGAGGTAGATCCCCGGCATGTTGCTCTCGAGCGTGGCGGGATCGCATATCGGCACACGGTGATTGGCCTCGTCCAGCTTCACGCCCAGCCGCTCGATGAACTCGAAGTCCGGGTGATAGCCCGTAAGCGCAAACACAAAATGATTCGCAAGCGTGATGGTGCCCTCGGGAGTCTCCAGCGTCACGTCATCCTCTGAGATCTGCGTCACGTTGCTGTTGAAGTAAGCCGTAATCTCCCCGTTTTTAATTCGATTGGAAATATCCGGAAGGATCCAGTACTTCACGTGCCGGTGCATCTCAGGCCCGCGATGGACCAGCGTCACGCGCGCCCCATGCCGCCAAAGGTCCAGCGCTGCAATCGCCGCCGAGTTCTTCCCGCCGATCACCACCACATCCAGCGCGTGAAACGGATGGGGCTCATCGTAGTAGTGCCGCACCTTGCTAAGCTCCTCACCCGGAATTCCAAGGTAGTTCGGCAGGTCGTAGTATCCCGTGGCGATCACCAGCTTGCGGGCACGATGTTCCAGCGCACGCCCGAACCGGTCCGTCGTATGAACCGTGAAGTTGCCGTCGCTGCCGGCGACGCGCTCGACATTCTCATACTGCCGCACGTCGAGGTTGTAGTGCTCCGCTACCTTGCGGTAGTACTCCAGCGCCTCGTTGCGATTGGGCTTCTGGTTCGGGCTGGAGAACGGCATGCTCCCGATCTCCAGCAGTTCGGGAGTCGTAAAGAAGGTCATGTTCGCCGGATAGTGAAATAGCGAGTTGCACAGACAGCCCTTGTCCACCAGCACGGCGGAGAACCCCGCCCGCTGCGCCTCGATCGCGCAGGCCAGCCCCGTGGGCCCTGCGCCTATCACCAGTAAATCCACGATTCCTGTGGCCGCACCATCGCTCATACCTTCATCTTACTGAAGGCTGCAGCCCGGCAGCCGATGGCCTAGCTGTCGAGCGTCACCAACTTGTGCGCAATCGCGAACAGCGCCAGCTCCAGCCGCGTCGATACGCCCGTCTTGTCGAAGATGTTCGAGAGGTGACGCTTCACCGTCTCCTCGCTGATCGCGAACTGCTTCGCGACGTCCTTGTTGCTGCATCCCTCTACGATGCAGGTCACCACCTCAAGCTCCCGCGGAGTCAGGCCGTAGGTCTTCTTCTCCGGCGTCGCGGCGGCCTCTTTCATCAGCGCAGTCAAAGCCGTCACCAGATTCGCGACCCGCTCCCCGCCAATCCAGTAGTCGCCCGAGAGCACGGCGCGCAGCGACTTCGACAGATCGCCGGCCACGGAATCCTTCAGCAGGATACCCCTGGCGCCGATCTGGAGGGCCTCGATGATCTGCTGCGTCGAGATCGTGCTGGTCAGCAGAATGATCTTCACCCGCGGCGACTTGCTCATGATCGCGCGCATCGCCTCCAGCCCCGGCAGTCGCGGCATCAGCAGGTCCAGCAGAAGAATGTCCGGCTCCAGCTCAAGCGTCTGCGTAATCGCAACGTCGCCGTCCTCCGCCTCGCCCACCACCTCAAAGCCCGCCTCGCTCTCCAGCATGTTCTTCACGCCGAAGCGCACAACCGGATGATCATCGGCCACGACGATCCGGATCGGCGCTACGGCAACGGTGGCATCGATAGACTTCTTCATTGCTTCACTCATGCGTGACTTCTCCTGACAAGCTAGTGGACTAACCTCTGTTTTTCGAGTGCGACCAGAATACGCCGCAGCCGCTCACAGCCCAGGATGAATTCATCAAGTGTAGCTACATGATTAGTAACGCCAAGGCCCTGTTTCTCCATAGAAGTCGCAAGTTTTTGCAGTTCAACTGCACCCACCATGCCACAACCTCCCTTGATGGCATGAGCCTCTCTTCGGTATGCGTCATCGTCGCCCTCGCATGCAGCTCGTCGCATGGCAGCGATACGTCTTTCAGCATCCCCGAGGCAGAGGGAATAGAGCTGATCCAGCCGGTCCTTCCGCATGGCCGCCGCAAGCTTCTCATAGATAGCTTCATCCAACTCATAGACAGCTTCGCCTAACGTCGTTACATTCCGATCAGCGTCTCCATCCGCTACTCCGGCAGAGCCCCCGGCGATCGCCGCCGCCAGCTCTTCCATCGTGAACGGCTTCAGCAGAAAACCATCGTACTCCCGTTTTGCCTGCTCGTCCGAATCGCTGCCGCTCATCGCCAGCAGCATCGTCCGCGCTCCACACACCTCGCGCAGCCGCCGGGCCAACTCATCCCCCGCGATTCCCGGCATCTGCATGTCGGCCAGCACCACCTTCGGAAGACCGTCCGTCGCGGCTCTCAGATGCAGCAGTGCAGCCTCCCCGGAGTCCGCGGTCTCCACCACGTACCCCTGTCGTTGCAGCAGCAGGGAGAACACCTCCCGGCTAAGCGCATCGTCATCCACCACCAGTATCCTGACCGGCTGCAAATCACTGTCCATGTGGGCAAAGAGTATCAATAGCCAGGCTTTAGTTCCACTATCTCCTTAGATGGCGGTACAGTAGTTGCCATGGGCCCGGAGGAAGATTCGAAGCAGCACAACAGCGAAGCTCAAGTCGCCGCAGACCTCGCCGCCCTGTCCGCCCGCGTTGAAACCCTCGAGCGCCAGATAGCCCTGCTGCGTCAAACAGCCGATGCGCGAACGCCTGCGCCGCCTCCACCGCTTGTCTCCGCTGCTCCTATGGCGGAAGGCATTCCCCCAACCCCTGTCGCTTCTTCCGCCCCGAACTTCGCGATTCAGCAGGATCGGCATCGTCGCCCTGCTGATCGGCGCAACCTGGTTTCTCAAGCTCGCGATGGACAACCACTGGATCGGCCCCACCGGCCGCATCCTCGCCGGCCTCATCGCAGGCACTGGGATCGTACTCTGGTCCGAGCGCTTTCGCCGTCATGGATTCCATGCCTTCTCCTACTCGCTCAAGGCCATCGGCAGCGGAGTCCTCTACCTCTCGCTCTGGGCCGCCTTCCAGCTCTATCACCTGATGCCCGCAGGCCTGGCTCTCGGCGCCATGATCCTCGTCACCGCCTGGAACGCCTACATGGCCTGGGCGCAGGATAGCGAACTGCTCGCCGCCTATGCCCTCGCCGGAGGCTTCGCGACACCCCTTCTGCTCTCCACCGGGCACAACCAGCAGGTCTTCCTCTTCAGCTACATCCTCGCCATCGACATCGCGACCGTAGCTCTCGTCCGCCTCAAACCCTGGCCGCGACTCCTGCTCGGCGCCTTCCCCGCCACCGTCGCCTTTTTCATTGGCTGGTACGTTCAGTTCAACTCCTCCGACCAGCTCGCCACGTCCATCCTCTTCGTCGCCCTCTTCTTCCTTGCCTTCGCCAGCGTGGCGATCAGCCGTCCGCAGGCCCCGAAGCGCACCGCAAGCCTCATCACCGAGATACTCCTTCCCCTTGCCAACGCCGCCTTCGCCTCGCTGGCCCTCTACGCCCTTCTGCAGGACTCCGGCCACCACGACCTCGTGCCGTGGGTCATGCTCCTCTTCGCCGCCCTCTACCTCGGCCTCATGCGCCTGCCCGAGACCAGCGTCGCCTCCGCCGTGCACCTCTCGCTTGCCATCGTCTTCCTCACCATCACCATCCCCCTCAAGGCCAGCGGCCGCTGGATCACCGTAGGCTGGCTCACGGAGGGCGTAGCCCTCCTCTGGGTCTCCGCGCACCTCTCGGTTCCCGCGGCTGAAGATACTCCAGCCAGCGTCCACCGCATCCTCCGCTGGCTCGCTATCGGCGCGATGATCCTGGGATTCTTCGGCCTCCTCAGCTTCCCGTACCTCTTCGATCTCCACAAGCAGACCGCCTTCCTCAACACCCGCTTCGCCACAGCGCTCTTCGGCATCGCAGCCCTGGCCGCAGCCGCCTGGATATCCCTCCACGCGCGTCAATATCCTGACGAATCGTCGCCCACCTGGCGTCAGATCGCCGGCGCCTCCACCATCGCGTTGAACCTCGTCGCCGTGCTTGCCTGCGTGCGAGAGATCGGTACTGTCTGGAATAACACCACGGTCAACGTCGAAGCCGACCTGCAGAGGTCCCTCGCCGTCTCGGCCTTCCTCATGCTCTACGGTGCGGCGCTGTTAGCGGTGGGCTTTTGGAAGCGCACCGCCTTCATCCGCTGGCAGGCGCTTATCCTGCTGGTCTTCACCATCGGCAAGACCTTCCTCTACGACATGCGCAACCTCAGCCAGGGCTACCGCGTCGTTAGCTTCCTCTGTCTCGGAGCCCTCCTCATGGCCATCAGCTTCGCCTACCAGAAAGACTGGCTCGCCCTCCGCGTCCCCGGGCCAAGTCCCGACCCAGATCACAAAGCAGAGGCAGGCCAGTGAAGTCCGTCCTCCTGGCCCTCCTCCTCTGGCAAGCCGCCGCTCCCGGCCTCGGCACCCCGGTAGCCGACCCGCAGTTCCAGCGCTACCAGCGAAACATCACGCTCCCCATGGGGGCCGGTCAAGCCTGCGTCGCGATCGATCCCCAGATCTTTCCCAACGCAGCCCCCTCGCTGAAAGACCTCCGCCTCTATGAGGCGTCCGATGCGAAACAGGGCCGCGAGATCCCCTACGCCATCACGCTGAGCGAGCCCGCCCAACCAGACAGTGAATCCGCCCGCGTGCTCAACCTCGGTCTGCGCGGCCACACCATCGTCTTCGATCTCGAGATGCCCGCCCGTCCCTACACCGAGGCCACTCTGGACCTCGCGGGCAAGGACTTCCTCGCCACTGCCATCGTCTCCGGGGCCACCCAGCTCGACGCCTCCAATTCAACCCGCCTCGGGGAGTTCACCCTCTTCGACCTCACCTCGCAGCGTCTCTCGCGCAACACCACCCTGCACCTGCAGGAGTCCAGCTTTCCCTACCTCCATATCGAGCTGACCGCCTCGCCCGCACCCGGCAACCGCACCTTCGCCGCAACGCCCGAGATGGTCGAAGGTGCTACCATCCCTCCCAGCCGCGAGGCCCAGACCATCTACACAACTGCGGCCCAGACTACTGCCATCACCCAACGCGGACGTCAGAGCATCGCCGCCTTTGCCCTTCCGGAGCGAGTCCCCATCGAGCGTGTCTCCTTCTCCCTCGACCCGAACTTCAAATCCAACTTCAGCCGCGACGTCCATATCTCCGACCGGCCTGAAGGCACCCCTCCCTCCGCCGCTGAGACCATCGCCGGAACGATCCTCCGAGTCCGCCTGACCCAGGCCCGACGCGAGATCCACCAGGAGCAGCTAAGCATTCCCGCCACGCTGGGCTCCAATCTGCAAAGCCCGGCCACCGCAGAGGTCGCCGTGGAAAATGGCGACGACACGCCGCTCCCGCTCACCGCCGTCAAGCTGGAGATGCGCGAACGCAAGCTCTGCTTCAACGCCCCGACGGACAAGCCTCTGACCCTCTTTTATGGAGATCCTGCGCT
>WNGR01006954.1_pt1 | contig 12031 bp, 7 predicted proteins | sample 5407581 | NCBI WGS metagenome assembly WNGR01 (sample SAMN13153383, study PRJNA577476) | soil metagenome | isolation source: 80 cm soil or saprolite under Garry oak tree replicate 2 | place: USA:California | collected 2016-06-15
ACTCAAAGCGTCCTCCCCGGCGAATTCGATCTCGTATATGGTGTTAACGTGCTGCACGTCGCTAAAGACTTGTTATTCAGCTTGAATCAAGCGCGTGACGCGCTGGCGACCGATGGCTGGTTGGTGACTGGTGAATGCGTGCGCCCGTATCTCAACCAGCCAATTTGCCCTGAGCTGATCTTTCGAATCTTAGATAGCTTTACCGACGTGAATACGGATCCCGAGATTCGACCCAATCCGGGTTTCCTGACCGCCGATCAGTGGCGCCGCGCATTGACCCGCGCTGGTTTCCAACGCGTCGAAATCACGCCACCGATCGAGGCCATCCGCGAGGTGTATTCGCATTTTTTCACCAGCGCCATTTGCGGACAACGCGCCGCGGCAAACACGATGCAGCTCCAAGCCTGATTATTTTGATGGCGATTCCGGCCGAGCGGCGCGGCTTGCAATCTCGCCCGCCGTGCGCTGGATGAGCTGCCAGACATTCCGCAGATGTTGCTCGGTCGTGAGAATATTTCCCAGGCCGATTCGCATGAGGGTGCGTCCGCGCAATTTTGTCTGCGTGATGTAGCCGCGGCCCGAAGCATTGATTCGCTCCACGATTTCGCTGTTCAGGATGTCGATCTTATCTTTGTTAGCGGCGACAAAGCGAAAACAGACCACCGGCATGACAACCGGCGCCGCCAACTCGAAGCGCTTGTCGGCCTTAATCCAGTCCACCAGGAGATTCGCCAGTCGGAGATGATCCCGGATGCGCGCAGCAATTCCTTCGCGACCAAACGCGCGCCAGACGACCCACGCTTTGAGCGCCCGGAACCGGCGACCAAGTTGGACGCCGTAGTCCATGTAATTAATTTCCGTATTATCGGGATCGCGCAGATGCACATATTCGGGCGCGAGAGTGAAAAGCCGGCGCAAACGCCCGATGTCGCGCATGTAGAGAGCGCTGAAATCAAGCGGGACAAAGAGCATCTTGTGCGGGTTGACGACTATCGAATCCGCTTCGTTCCAGCCGGCGGTGATGGATTTGCATTCCGGCAAGAGCGCGAGTCCCGCGCCGTAAGCGCCGTCGATGTGCAACCACATTTTGTGTTCGCGGCAAATCTTTGCGATCTCGGGAACCGGATCGACGTTCGCGGTCGATGTTGTGCCCACGGTCGCGACCACCGCGAGCGGTTTAAATTTCTCGGCGACGTCTCTTTCAACCAGTGCGCGCAACGCCGCCACCTCCAGACGAAATTCGGCGTCGCTTGGAACGCGTTGCACATTGTCTTCACCAATGCCAAGGGCGATCGCGCCCTTCTCGATCGAGCTGTGCGCCTGATCGGAAGTGTAGATTCGAAATCGCGGCAAATCGCGACCACTCAATCCGAGCTTGCGCGTGTTCGGTGCGATCTGTTCCCGCGCCGTGGCCAGCGCGTGCATGGTGGAGATCGATGCAGTGTCGTAAACAACGCCCGTGAATTCGTTAGGCAATTGCAGCCATTGTCGCAGCCAATCGAGCACGAGCGTTTCGAGCTCGGTCGCGGCCGGCGCAGTTCGCCACGTCATCGCGTTGACGTTGAGCGCGCCGGTGATGATCTCCGCCAAAATGCCGGGATTGGTCGTAGTGCAGCCGAAGTAACTCATAAATTGCGGATGCGCCCAATGAGCGATGCCCGGAACAATTACGCGGTTAATGTCAGTGAAAATTTTTTCGAACGGTGTACCAATCTCCGGGGCATCGCGGTCCAATTGCGAAAGAATTTCACCCGGTTGCACATTGCGAGAAATCGGGCGTTCGCCAATCTTTTCGCGATAATCCGCAATCCAATCCGCCAGCTCGTGCAGTTGCTTACGAAATTCCGCGATCGGAACATCGCCGAGTTCCTGGAGGTCGCCAGGTTCTTGTCGATCTTTCACTCCTCAGAACGCGAAACCGAAACTGAGGTGAAACGCACCAAAATCTTCACCCGGCGCGCGGTCTGGGTTCCATCCATAATCGAGCCGGATCGGACCGATCGGTAATTTATAACGCAAGCCGCCACCGAGCGCGTAACGCATGTCGTCCACACCCGGCTCTTCGGAAGTGGGAAGAAGATCACCGGCGTCAAAGAAGAGTGCGCCCTCCAGCTCGCCGTAAAGCGGAAACGTGTGCTCAACATTGAAGACGGTGTAGAATTCGCCGCCAATCGGATTTCCCTTCGGATCATGCGGCCCGAGATCGCGTTCGCCAAAACTTCGCACCGTGGTCGCGCCGCCATTAAAAAAGCGCTCGTCGATCGGCAACGTGGTTGGTTCGTCCGGACCGGAATGGTTCAGCGAATGAACTGTCCCCGCGCGCGCGCCGAAAGCGAGCGATGATTGCTGAAACCATCGGTGCAATGGCGGCAGCGTTTGATCCTCGACAACTCCCGGTGTGAGAGACTTCGGACCGAAAGGCAAAAAATACGCGATCCGGCCGGTGCCGCGGATGAGTTGGATGTCGCTGCCGAAGGCGGTTGAAGCGACATCGAGCGTGTTGCTGATCAGCAAACCGCGCGGTGCGACCAGCGGGCTTTCACGCAAATCAAGCATTTGACTGAAACCGAGGGAATCTACGAGATAGGACTTGCGGCCGAGAAACCGGTCGGCGATCGAAGTTTGGGTGACGTCGACATGACGGGCGGCAAAGACCAGACCCGCTTCGTATTGTTTTGTGATCTTGCGGCTCAGCTCGACTCGGTCGCCTATTTCGAACTTCGAATAGCCGTCATAAGCGAAAGTGAACGCAGCCAGTCGATTCTTGAAACTGAAGTCAGTATCGAAAAGGAATGGATCTTCATAAAGGATTTCGCCTTTGTAGCTGCGTTGAGAAACTTCCACCGACATGGTCAACGGCCGACCGTAGCCAAACAGATCGCGCTCGCGGAATTGTGCACCGATAATTCCACCCTCGAACGTCCCGTAACCAACCGACAGACCGAATTCCTTGCTCTTCGCTTCTTCGGCAGAAATGTTTAACAGAAGTGAATCTTCTTCGGCGATCGGCGTCGGCTCAATCTTGAGCACATTGAACAAACCGGTCCGCATCAAGGCGCGGAACCGCTCGTCCAAAACTTCCGGGCTGTAAGTTTTTCCAGCAAGGGAACTGAAACGCTTCTGGACGAAACTCGGACGCAATCGTGTCAGGCCATTCACAAAAACTTCGCCACTGAAGTGATAAAGTTGACCGGGCGAAATCGCGACATCTACCGGGATGCGACCGCTTACTGCGGACTCCGGCTCCGCGGTCGCCTCGACCTTCACTTCATAGTAACCACGCGTTTTGAAATAGGCCTGAAGACGACGCGGGATGTCGGCAACGCGCGCGTCGGTAAAAGGTTGTTTTAATAAATCTTCGATCTGCCCCCGGAGAGCGTCCGCGCCGTAAATCGTCTGACCGTGGAACGAAACGTTGCCGAAGAAGTATTGACGGCCTTCATGGATCGGAATTGTCACGTCGACCCGGTTTGCTTCATCGTGAAACGTGTAGCGCGGTTGATCTACACCGGCGTCGAGGAAACCTTCCGCAACATACAAGCGGTGCACCAACTCCGCGCCTTCTTGAATATCGGACGCAACGAATGGAAGACGCCGCTGCAGCTTTGAATAACGTTGCCGGGTTGGGCCGACCGCAAATTCGAACAGCTTCTGCGTGGGCTCAGCGGAATTTCCCTCAAAAGTGATCGTGCCGACATTCATTAGTTGGCCTTCGTTGATCTCGAGCCGCAACCGGTCGCGACTCTCGATCCTATAATGAACGCTCGCTTTCGTGTACCCGTGCTTGCGATAAAAAACTTCGACGAAAAACGCCAAATCGTCAGCTCGGGCCGGAGTCAACCCGTAGCGATCGACGGTCGCCAACTGTTCTTTTACCGCCGAACGTAAATCTTTTTCTTTGAACGCCTGCTCACCGCTAAATTCGACGGTGGTCGTGGCCTGCGCGTGTTTCTCCTGCTCTTTGGCAACGGCTTGTTCCTGCTTTTGTTTTTCCTCGGCCCTGGGAACGTCGACCGCCGTCTGCGCCGCCAGCTCGAGGGCGGCCGCCAAGTTGCACAGGAAAAAGAAATGGTAACGGCGCATCACTTAAAACGAATCAGATACTTTACCATACCGCGGTAATCGCCGCCGACGCCGAGATCGCCGAGCAAAACAAACTGGTCGTTGATCTTGAAGCGCGCGATCGCTTGTTGTTGCCCGGTGCGAGGATCGACCGTGCCGACATCCAAATCCAAACGGTCGAAGACCGAACTACTCTGGGTTCCTTGTCCTTTCTTAAAAATTTTTCGGTAGAGCTGCTGCACGAGCAACATGGCGGCGCGTCCAGCGAGGACGTTATTATTTCCGGTTAATTCCTCCCGGGTCGTGCCGGTAGCAAGCAGAGAAATAATTTCCTCCTGGGGCAATGGCGGCTCACTCGTGAAAATGGCCTCGGGCGCAAGCGTTCTTCCATAAATGTAAACGTTAATTGTGTAGTCGCGGATCACTGACCGGCCGTGGATGTCGATCTTCGGATTCAACGGATCGGTCGGATCGAAATAAAGAAAGCCGGCCGAAATTTCGAGCCGGCTGAACGGAAGCGTTGCATCCACCTTGTCCAATCGAATCCACCCTTCCAGACCGGGATGCAATCCGCTGCCGGTCAAATGCAGATCGCTGATCGCGCCGCCGTTGGCGAGATTACCGCGAATCAGAAACGGATCCTTGGTCTTGATCGCTACGTCGAATTTCCAATCGCGAAACGGCGGCTGGGGAATGGAAAAGTTCGGACGCGATGCCGGCGGCTGCGGTGCGGGACGTCCAGGCAAGCCGATTGGGATGAGATCGAGATTTTTCAAGAACTGACTGTTCGTCATCGCGATCGTGCCGGTAACGTTAGCGCTATTAAATGGCCCGGCGATTTTGATATCGGCGTCCGCGCGCGCCGTGAGCGTGTCGTTGCGCGCGACCAATGCGCTGTCCGCTTTCAGCTGAAAATCCAGGTTCGGCGTTGTCAATGTCGGAAATGTTACGCCGCCGGTGACCTTGAAATGTCCGCCGGAAAGTTCGCCTCCAAATTGCTCGAACGTGAGTGCGTCCCGCGCAAAATTCAGGCGTGCCTTGAAATTTTGGACTGCCGGCAGCGTTGGGTCGGTCATGCGCGCGACGTTGATGGTCATGTCGCCGCTCCCGCTGAAAACCGGACGCGCGATTGTTCCGCGAACATCGACATCAAGCGCCGCGTCGCCGTCCAATTCCTCGACGCCCGGAATAAATTGCCGCATGAAATTCACCGAGCTGCGCGCCAAACGCATCTTCGCGGTCACCGGCGTTTCGTCGGCCATTTTTTTTTCATGCACGATCTTTGGAACATCGAACGGAAAATTAGCAGTCAGCTCGAGCGGTTGAATTTTCGCCTGCTGCAACTTGCCGGAAATCGTCAGCTGCTTGCCCTGCGCTTGCGCAATTAAATCGAAACTCGCCGGCTCGAACTTGGGCAAATTCTCCGCGCGCAGATTGCGCATCTGCACGTCCAGCCGCGCGTTCAAGTCGGCGAGCGTTCCGCTCGCATCCAATTTCACATTCAACAAACCCGATGCGGCCGGTCTGAGCCCGACGTCCTGAAAAAGTTTCTTGATGTCGAGATTTTCAGATTGAAATACCGCCGCGACTTTTCCATTCGGCGGAAGCACGGCCGCGTCGGTCCCCAGATTTTTCCAGACGAAAGGAATCGAGACGTAACCGCCGGCGTACTTCGCCTGGCCTTGATCGAGCTCGATTTTGCTGATCTCGAGCGTGTCGCCTTTGGCCTGAGCGATCGCTTGGAAATCCATTTTTTCACTGCGGAGAAAAATTGTCGGAACATCCAAGCCGTCCGGCGAGTAAGTTGCATCGGCGGTTGCCTGCAACGAGCGCGCACTGCCGTAGCGGCCGTTGTCCAATGCCAGTCTTAATTTCCCGGTTTTAATCTTGGCCGCTTCGCCGTCGCCTTCCCACTCTACGACAAGCGAGCCGGCCAGTTCGTTTTGATTTCCAAAAGTTCGCAGCAACGGCTGCAGTTTCGACAAATCCGAAACGTGCGCGCGAAATTTTCCGCTATAACGATGCCGCCCGCGGAGATCGTAAATCGCGTTCCCGCCGATGAAATCGTTCCCCGTCAGATTAGCGCTGACATCGTTCAGGTAAACGACGTTGTTCCAAACGACGCACTGCGAAGTAAGTTGAGTGAAAACGAGATCGCGCATTCGAAGGTTCGCGCCGAAGATCGACACCTGGCCGTTCGCGACTCCCTTTTTCCACTCGATCTGACCGATGGCCTGGAACGGTCCCGTGATTTTGTCCGGCGACTCCGGCACCCAACAATCCGCCAATTGCGCGGCATTGAACGAGATGTCGATCTTGGCCGGTTGCTCGGCGACATCGCGCAACTCTTTCGGCAACCGATATTCGCCGCTCACTGTGAATTCGTTTTCTTTCCGCCTGACGATCAAACGATCGAACGTGACGAGATCGTTTCTAGCCTGGAGCGATCCTTCCACGGAATCGGCGAGGTAATCGCGAAACCGCACCTTCGAAATTGCGACAGTCGCCTGTGAGACAAGATCGCTAAACCAAGGTTTACCCGCCGCGGCGGGCGGTATTTTCTTCGATAGTTTGATCGCGGCATTCAGGTTCTCGCAGCGACCATCTTGAAATTCAATTGATGGTGAAGTGATTGCGAGATCGCCATTCACAATCGAATTGTCGATGTTGATTTTGCCGCTGACTTCCGCGCTGCCACTCAATTTCTGAGAAATCCCCGCCGTTACCTGCTCCAAATCCGGCAAGGTTGCCGCCAGCTCCATAGATGCTGGCGCCCGTCCAAGATCGTGAATATCGCGCGGAAGTTCGGTCGATCCGCGCAAATGGAATTCATTTTTGTCCCGGGTGATGTCAGCCGACTGCAACGTCGCGATGCCGCTTTTCGCCATAACTTGAAATACTCCGCGATCGAACGCCGTTTGCTCTTGATGAAAATCAGTGAGTTCAGCGGCGACACTTCCGTTCCAAGTCGCCGGCGAACTGAGCAGGCCGCTGAGATCGACATCTAACTTTTCCATCTGGCCGCTCATCCAGCCCTCGGGCAAGGCCGCGAACTTGTTGATCGCATCAACCGGAACATTCACGCCGCGAATGCGAACGCTGGTGTCGAGCGATGTCTGCGCCTCGTGCAACATGACCGAGCCGGAAATATTTCCAGAGGCGACGGCGTAATCGAAATTGATCGCCAATTTTCGTGCCGCAATTTGCGACGCGTCGAAATTGACGGAGCGAAATCGCTCATTGTCCGCCAGAACGATGTCGCGCACGATCAGGTTTCGATTCGAGTAGGTCGCGGGCGCAGACAATTTCAGCCAGGTCTGACCGCCGACGAGTTGCAGCTTCTCGACGTTGATCTCGCCGGCGTGGCGCGGATCCAATTCAAGAGCCACATGGTCGGCGACAAAGTCGTGCGGGCGATTGCGAACAATGATGGTTGCGTCGGAAATGTGCAGGCGTTCCGGAAAAATATCGGGCAACTCGATTTTCTTTTTTGGATTCGGCGGGCGGGGTCGCAACGGCGCCTTCGCCGGATTCATCACAACGCGGGCGGAATGCACATCCGCGCTCTTGATTGCGGTCGAAATCCCGTGTCGCAGCAACGTGAACAATCCGTAGTCGATTCGGGCAAGATCGACATCGATTGACTCGACATCGCTCGGTCCGATGGGAGCGGCGTGCAGGTTCCTGATGATGAGGTTTGTGAAAACGCTGCCCTCGAGCCGAAATTCGAGTTTCAAGTTTTCCTTCGCCGCATAATGCAGAGCGATGCGATGTCCCAGGCCTAGCAACAGTGGCCGATGGAAAATGAGAAAGAGTCCGCCCAAAATCCCGAGCGCGATTAAGGCGCGGCGACGCCAATTTCGGTGCTGGAGACTCGTCTGGCCATTTCCGCCCACGACGGTTTAACTCTACCGACCGAGGGCAAAGCGCAAATCGGCCGATTTAGGAACGCTGGAAAAGACACCTCGTGAGTTCGTCATTGCGGGGAAACGCGGGCCGCGCCACGCTTGTCCAACAATCGAAATGAACCCGGACAAGCTTTTCGACTATCTCGAAGGCAAGCTGTCGCTTAGCGAGCGCGCAGAAATGGAAGAGCGGCTCATGTCAGATTCGCAATTGCAGCGAGAGCTGGCGATTGCTCGTCAAATTCACGCCGATATGCGCGACGCGCGCGAGATCCTTGGCGTCGTAGAACCAGCACTTGAAGAACGCGGCGCCGTGCTCGGCCGCCGGATCGCAATCGCGTTTGCTGTGCTCGTTTTTGCCAACGTCGCGTTTGGAATTTACGCGATCGCGTTCATGAAAAAGAAAGAGAGCGCACGAAGGAGCGCGGAACAAAATCGAACCGAACTAGCAGAAAGTCTGGCCAGGTCGGCGACCGTGGCACTTCCCACTCCGAGTCTGGATGTCGATGAAATCAAATTCACCGCGCCAGTTGCGGAGCAAGATAAATTGGCAAACAAAGTGATCGCCGCTGCAAAGGAGGTCGGCGGCTCAGGAACAAAAGGCCTCGCCGATCAGCAGGGCGTTTTACTCTTCGTCGAAGTTCCAACCGCGCGATTGAATGACTTTCGCGATTCGATGAAGAAGCTCGGCGCAACTGTGCCCGCGTCCCCAGCCGAGCCGGGCGCCGGAGAAAAGGCGATTCTCCAAGTGCGCATCGTCAGCGCGCAATGATCGGGATCACGTTCGCGCTTCCGTCGGAAAGTTCTGACTTGGTCCGGCGGCTTCGGGCGCGGAAACGCCACGACAATTTAATTTCAGGAAACGTCAACGGACGCGATGTAGCTATCGTGCATACAGGAGTTGGAGCTAGGAATTGCAACGAGCGGCTGGAAATCCTCCTTCACAAGACGCGACCGCTGCTTGTAATTAGCTCCGGTTTTGCCGGCGCCATCACCGAAAAGTTGCGCGTTGGCGATTTGGTTTTGGCCCAGAATTTCTCCGACCCACAACTGCTCGCCAGCGCGGAGCGAATTTTGCGCGACCGCCAGCCGCGCCTCTCGAAACTTTTCACATCGACATCGATCGTCGATTCGATTGCGGAGCGAAACGAAATCGCGCGGGCAGCCGACGCGGCAGCGGTCGACATGGAAACAGGGGCCATCGTCGCAGTCTGCAATGCGCACGGCGTTCCGTTGCTGTCCCTTCGCGCCATCAGCGACACCGCAAGTCAGCCGTTTCCAGCGCCGCCATCGGTCTTGTTCGACAGTGAACGCCAGCAAACAAGTTACGGGCGATTACTTGCCTATTTATTGAGACATCCCGGATCGATTCGGCCATTGTTGCGGTTTGCCCGGCAGATTACGCGCGTTCGCGCAGCTTTAACCGAAGCGATTGTCGCGCTAGTCAGCGAATTGTAGGGCAGGCGCATCGCCTGCCACCCCTGGCAACCGGAGCGGTTGCCCTACAAATTTTTCGCCGGCTCGATGTGGACGAGGACGTCGGCGATACGCGGTTCGCTTTCTTGAAGGGCTCGCTTCACTTCATGCGCAATGTGATGACCTTCCCGAACCGAAATATTGCCATCGACTTTAGCGTGAAGATCGACATAAAAACTGAGGCCCATTTTGCGGACAAAGCACTTATCAATTTCGACAACACCTGGCACTGACGCCGCCGATTCGCGGACACGATGGACAATTGCACCGCGCGGCGCGGTATCGAGAATCTCGTAGAGCGCGGGCCGCAACAGTCGCACGCCAATACTGGCGATTACGAGGCAAACGAAAATGGCGGCCCAATTATCGGCGCTCCGCCATTTCTCACCGCCGATCAACGCGATTGAAATTCCCACGAACGCCGCGATCGACGTTAGAACGTCAGCGCGATGACGCCAGGCATCGGCTTCGACCGCGATACTTTCGATCGAGCGACCGAAACGGATCACGTAACGAAAGAGCGTTTCCTTGACGATGACAACCATCACGAGAATCAGCAACGTGAACGAGGCCGGCGCGGAATGCGGTAAGAACATCGTGCGCGCGCTTTCCACCGCAAGCGCGACGGCTGCGATGAACACACTGCACGCGACAAAAATCGCGGTCAACGGTTCGGCCTTACCGTGACCGTATGGATGAGTCGCGTCCGGTGGCCGTGCGGCAAAACGCAGGCCGCCCCAGATCACAATTGAACCGGCGACATCGAGTGTCGATTCGATTCCGTCCGCGATTAGAGCGTAAGCATTCCCGAGAACGCCACCGGCGATTTTGATGATAGCGAAGGCAATGTTGATCATCAAACCAATCAGCGCGAGACGCGCGCCGGTTTGCAGATTGTTCGCTACAGGCTGAGGATGCGACGCCGAATTCATCGAATGAGCGAAACTATAAAGTCGATCGTTTACGAAAAGCACGGAAATCCGGCGGAGGTTTTGCAAATTCAAACGCAACCGTGGCCGAAGCCGGCGGCGGCCGAAGCCATTGTGGCAATGCGCGTGGCTCCAATTAATCCAGCGGACATCAACGCGATCGAAGGAAAATATCCTGGCCGACGCGAAGTTCCGGCGGTCCCAGGATTCGAAGGCGCGGGCGTGGTTGTTGAAGTTGGCGCCGACGTCTCAACCATCAACCAAGGTGCGCTGGTGATTTTGCCGCACAACATCGGGACCTGGCGGGAAGCGCTCGCGGTCAAAGCAAGTGAACTCGTAGCCGTGCCGCCGGAGATTGAGCCGGTGCACGCGGCGATGTTGAAAATTAATCCAATGACCGCGTGGCGTTTGCTCCATGATTATGTCGATCTTGCCCGCGGCGATTGGTTGATTCAAAACGCGGCAAACTCGGCGGCAGGCCGGGCGGTGATTCAAATTGCACACGAGCTCGGTTACAAAACGGTGAATGTTGTACGTCGCCCCGAGCTGATCGACGAATTGCGCGGCGAAGGCGGCGACGTTGTTCTGGTCGATGGCGAAAAATTGCGCGACGAAGTGAAAGACGCGACCAGCGGCGCGGCGATTCGTCTCGGCTTAAATGCTGTCGGCGGCGAGAGCGCGCTGCGTCTGGCCAATTGTCTCGCGTTTGGAGGAACGCTGGTATCGTTCGGCGCGATGAGCTTGCAACCGTTAAAGATCCCGACCGGACTTCTCATTTTCAAAGACCTGCGTTTCCGCGGAATCTGGATCAATAAATGGTACGACGACGCGACGATGCAGGAACGAATGGAAGCATTTAAGCGGCTGTTCGACATGGCCAAGCGCGGTCTATTAAAGACGAAAGTCGAGAAGGCTTACCCGATTGATGATGCGAAAGCGGCCGTGGCGCACGCGGCGCAAAGCAAACGCAGCGGCAAAATCATCTTCGAATTCGGAACCTAGTTTGAATTGCTCGATCACTTTTTTTCTCCGCCTCTCCTTTTTCAAAGAGAAGACGATTGAGGTGAGGCGTTTCCGGTTCATAGAAGCAACCCTCACCCTACCCTCTCCCTTAAAACCGGAGAGGGAAATCAAAGCAATAGAGAGATGGCGAAGGTAATTGTTGTTGGTGCAGGGATTAACGGGGTTACTTCCGCGATAGAGTTAAAAAAACGCGGCCATCAAGTTACGCTTGTCGACCCTGGTCCCCTGCCCCATCCACTCGCTGCTTCGACCGATATCAGCAAAGCAGTCCGCGCCGCTTACGGTCCTGACGAAGATTACACTGCGCTTGCCGACCGTTGCATCGAGCTTTGGCGAAAATGGAACAGCGAGCTCGGCGTCGAGCTCTATCACGAGACGGGCGTTTTGTTCGTTTGCCAGCACCCGATGCAGCCCGGCGATTTTGAATATGAGAGCTGTCGGGTCTTGGAAAAACAGCGACACCGGTTAGAAAGATTCGATTCGTTCACGTTCCACGAGCGTTTTCCAGCGTTCGCTCCGGCCCGATTTCAGGACGGCTTCTTTGATCCGGACGCGGGTTATGTCGAAAGCGGCCGCGTGGTTGCGACACTAGTCGAACACGCGAAATCGATTGGCGTTGAAGTGCGCGAACGAGCG